>Ga0256839_1002354_pt1 | contig 21120 bp, 23 predicted proteins | sample 354166metaG_FD_185968 | JGI IMG/M metagenome (GOLD analysis project Ga0256839, IMG submission 185968) | Hydrothermal vent microbial communities from Mid Atlantic Ridge, Atlantic Ocean - 354-166 | ecosystem: Environmental > Aquatic > Marine > Hydrothermal vents | place: Atlantic Ocean: Mid... | reverse complement strand
GCCAGTTCTTTATCACCTTTGTACCTACACCTCACCTAGATGGTGTACACACAGTATTTGGTGCTATAGAAGAAGATGATACAGATTCTTTTATGGTCTTAGACAAAATTCAAGGAAATGATGAGATCAATTCTATTGAAGTTGTGGCTTCAAGAGACTAATTCTTTACTCGTTCCTCCTCTTTCGAGGTGGAACATTTCTACTAACCAAATAACAACGGGAGAGTCATATGTTCGGATACTACAGAGTCGCATCAGCAGTCAACAAAACCGTTGTAGGTAACCCACGTAAAAATGCTGAAGAAGTTTTAACTCTCATAAAAGAAGCTCATTCTAAAGAGGTTTCTGTCATTGTATTTCCCGAGCTTACGCTGACAGGATACGCTGCCAGTGACCTTCTGCTTAACCAAACACTTATTGCCAATCAAAACGACTCCCTTAGGTATATATTAAAAAATATAGAAACAATAAATACCGTCGCAATCATAGGTATAGCAGTATTTGAAGCAGATAGACTCTACAACTGTGCTGTTGTCGTCCAAAATGGCAAAGTACTCGGTGTTGTACCGAAATCATACCTGCCTAACAAAAAAGAGTTCTATGAAAAACGTCATTTTACAACAGGACGTGACATCACCAGAACGACACTTGACTTACTTGGGGAGGAAGTACCTTTTGGTGTAGACTTACTCTTTACAGATAAAAAAGAGTTGACTTTTGGCGTAGAGATATGTGAAGATTTATGGGCGGTGACGCCTCCAAGTAACCACATGGCATCTAATGGAGCGAACCTACTCTTGAACCTAAGTGCCAGTAACGAACTCATAGGCAAACATGAGTACCGTGAGGAGCTTGTACGTACACAAAGTGGGCGTTGTATGGCTGCCTATGTCTACTCCTCTGCTGGAGTGGGTGAGAGTACCACCGACACCGTCTTTGGTGGACATGCCATCATCAGCGAATATGGCTCTACCCTAGCTCAAAACGAACGCTTCTGCATGAACTCACATTTCATCACAGCGGACGTGGACTTAGAACGTCTTAGATGGCTTAGAGTCAACGAGTCTAGCTATGGTGATGCTAGGCGTAAAAAAACAAGGATCATCAAAGTAGACGAACTTTCAAACCTAACGAAGATACAAAGAGACATCAACCCTATGCCCTTTGTGCCTTCACGTTATGCAGATAAAAAACACCGCTGTGATGAAATCGTACAGATACAAGCCCACGGTCTCATAAAACGGATGAGCCATGTGAAGATAAAAAAGGCCCTCATAGGCATAAGTGGTGGCCTAGACTCCACCCTTGCCCTACTCTCTACACATAAAGCGTTTGAGATGATGTCATGGGACATAAAAGACATCATCGCTGTGACCATGCCAGGTTTTGGGACTACCACACGTACCAAGTCAAACGCCACCAAACTTTGTGAGGCTTTAGGTGTGACACTCAAAACTGTAGACATCACCGACATTTCCCTAAAAGAGTTTGAAGCTATAGAACATGATAAAGACGAGCATAGTGTGACGTACGAGAACGTTCAAGCACGTGCAAGGACTTCTATATTAATGAATATGGCAAATAAAGTTGGTGGACTTGTCATCGGTACAGGCGACCTAAGCGAAGTAGCCCTTGGTTGGTCTACCTACAACGGTGACCACATGAGTATGTATGCCCTAAACTCTGGCATACCAAAAACCCTTATACAGTATGTCATAGAGTACTTCAAATCTAACAAAGACATAGCTGAGATAATAGATGACATCTTAGCCACCCCTATAAGCCCAGAACTCCTCCCTCACGATGGTGATGAGATAGTCCAAGAGACAGAAAGTATCGTAGGCCCTTACGAGCTTCACGACTTCTTCCTCTACCACTTCATCAAGTACGGAGCAAAGCCTTCTAAAATACTACACTTATCGAGTATAGCGTTTGATACTAAATACGATGAAAAAACAATAAACAAATGGTTGAGGGTATTTTTAAAGCGTTTCTTTACGCAACAGTTTAAACGTTCTTGTATGCCTGATGGTCCTAAGGTGGGGACTATCTCTTTAAGTCCGAGGGCAGATTGGAAGATGGCTTCTGATGTGGATTTTGAGGGATGGATTGAGGGGTTGAGATGAGTAAAAAAACAATAGAAATAATTGCTGAACTAGAAGCAATAAAGGAATTTTGTTATTCACAACGTGTGACTACATGCATCTTTCCTCATTGGTACGGTAGCAACTGTACCCTACGGGATTATTTACTCATAAAATACCAATTTTTAAATCTAACTTAAGCCAAAAAAAATTATAATCTTTTCGCTAAACTATTTGTGAAAATAGGACAGAAAACTGCGGGTCTTTATGAGGAAGAGAAGATAGCCGAGTTGCACAATATGCGACAAAACCTCCTTTGTATAAAAATAAATCACTATTTGTCGCATTTTGTCTCTATTTGATATATCTACTTTTTAAAAAATCTAATGCTTCTTCTCGTAAATTAATATCACCTTCAATTTGCAAACCATACACTTCATCTAATATTTGTTTAAACTGTGGCGATGGATGTAAACCTAAGTCTATCAAATCTCCTCCTTGTACTAAATGTTCCAAAGGTTTGTTTTTAACTCTAAGTTCAGATGCTTTATCAAGTAACCACTCTCCTGCTTTGTAGTTGCCTGTCAGTGCTTCTTTTGTGGTACGACCTAAAAAATCTGCTTTCGCCACTACCACCAACTCTGCTATGTTTACTTTTGTTGCAAGTTTTCGTATGGCTTTGTCTTTGGACTTTGCTTTGTAAAACTGTGAGGGTTTTAAATGATGCTCAACCAAAGGTAGCAGACTCTCTATAAAATCATACTCATCTGTCAGTCTTAACATAAACGTTTTTGTTAGTGCTATGCCTGTATGTTCATGCCCTATGGAACGTATGTTGCCTTCATCATCAACAGTTGTAGAGAGTGCCTTGCCCAAGTCGTGACATAAGATGGCAAACATAAATCTCAGTTTATCCTTTTCATTCCTATCTGCTAGCTCCTCACTCTTTAGTAAAGTTGCCATCTCATCTACAGTCATCATAGTATGCACCCAGACATTGCCCTCTGGGTGCCAAACAGGTGACTGTGGCACATCTATAAGAGCATGAAGTTCAGGAAAACAACGCTCCAACAGACCAAGCTCTCGCATAAGCTCAAACCCCACAGATGGTTGAGGTGCTTTAAGAAGTAGTTTTTTCCATTCGCTGTACACACGTTCTTTTGGGAGTTCTTCTAGTAAGCCTTTATCTATCATCTTTTTGCAAAGCATTTTTGTCTTAGGGGCTAACGCAAACCCAAATCTAGCACAAAACTGTACCGCTCTGTACACCCTTAAAGGGTCTTCTATAAATGTTTTGTCATCTATGTGCTGTAAGCATTTGTCTTTTATATCTTTCAGACCTCCAAAAGGGTCTATAAAAGTCTTATCTTCTACATCATAGCCCAGTGCATTGACTGTAAAGTCTCTACGCCTTGCAGCCGTTTTAAAGTCTAGTCTACCATCTACCTCTACCTCAAACCCTCGATGTCCCTCACCGGTCTTTGTCTCTAAACGAGGAAAGGAAAAATCATACTCTTCACCCTCAAACATAAACTTCAAAACCCCAAAGCTTTTGCCAACAAGATTTACCGAACCATAGTTTGACAAAACCTCTTCTAGTTCTAGCATAGACTCAAGTCCATACACTTCTATGTCATAATCTTTGATAGGTAGTTCTAAAAAATAGTCACGTACAGAACCACCTACTATAATGGCTTTTGCATCTTTGGCTTGGAGTGCTTTTGAGATAGTATGTAGGATTTTTGGGAGTTTCATCACAGTATCTTTTTATGAAGTAAGGTTATCATAGAAAGACATCAGGAAAATGACATATCATCTCATCATAGCTCTGATACTGCTTGAGTGTCTGCACCACCACTTCGAGTGGCTCTACCAAGTTGTCATTTAAGTCATATTCATTTTCTTGGGGTCTAAAAGCTAGCTGTTCATATGGTGGTATAAATTGTGCATTAACACCTTCTTTGTTACCTCTTGCATCTACTCTATACCAGCCATATTCCTTCAAGTAAATCCAATTGAGACCATGTAGACAATAGATATCTGGCAGGTACTCCGAACAGCTCAATCGTTGATAACAAAATCCTGTAGGTATAACATTTGCCCGTAGAAGTGCAGCTAAAAGATGTGCTTTTGCATAGCACCACCCTGTTTTGTATTTGAGTACATCTGAAGCTTTACACGTAGTGATGTCATCTTTATGGTCACCAGAATGACGTATCTCATCACGTACCCACTCATAACACTTTTTGGCTATAGCTACATCTGTACTGCAACCCTCTGCAAGTGCTTTAGCTAAGTGTTGTATCTCTATGTTGTTATAGTCTATGATTTCTGTGGCTTCTAGGTATTTTTTCATCTTATACTTTCAATGTAATGTGGTATTAGATTGTTAAAAGAGTCCTGAGCCTACAACTTTGTAGCGTATAGGTTCTTCAAAGTCATCTTCAAGCGTAACACCACCTATCATCGCTACAGGTTTTGTAGAATGGCTTGCTACTTCTATGAGTGCATCTGCTCCTACCTTGGCTTCAGTCTTTGTGTTGGTAGCTCGGTAGGCACCAAGTCCTACGTAGTCCACATCAAGTGTGTTAGCTATGAGTATCTCTTCTTTGTTGTGTGTAGAGAGACCTAAAAGCCTTCCTTCTATCTTTTCACGTACCAGTTTCACTGCTTCAGTAAAATTTTCAGAAAATGATGCTAAGTCTTCTTGTCCTAAATGTAAGCCATCTGCAAATTCTATGAGGTCTATGTCATCATTTAACATGAGTAGCCCATTGTAAAACCTACGGATACGTATGAGATCACCTTTTTTTTCGTCATAGGTACCATTTTTGTTTCGATACTGCATGATTGTTATCATATTTTCAGTGAGTATATGTTCAAGATGGGCATCTAAAGTGATACCTTTTTCTTTAAGTGTATCCATGTCCACTAAGGCATAAAGGCGTGCTGCCATTAACTAGCCTTCTTATCAAAAAGTTTAAATAAGTCACATAAAGTCTGATGCATATCTGCACGGTCAACTATCATGTCTATGAGACCATGCTCTAGTAAAAACTCTGAACGCTGAAAACCTTCTGGTAAATCTACCCCAACAGTCTGCTTAATAACCCTTTGTCCTGCAAACCCTATCAACGCTCCAGGCTCTGCCATAATGATATCACCAAGCATCGCAAAAGAAGCCGAAACACCACCCATAGTAGGGTCAGTTAAGATAGAAATAAAAGGCAAACCTTTATGGTGAAGTCTGTTCAGTGCTGCAGAAGTCTTAGACATTTGGAGTAATGAGTAGGTACTCTCTTGCATTCTAGCCCCACCAGAAGCAGACACGATGATAAATCCACACTCTTTTTCTATGGCTCTTGTGATACCACGAACAATTTTTTCACCTTCAACAGAGCCAAGGCTTCCACCCATAAATGAAAAGTCAAAAACGGCTATCTCTACTGGCTGTCCACCTATGGTACAGCTACCACTCATCACCGAAGAGGTTTTACCTGTTTTAGCTTTGGCTTCTTCTAGGCGTTTTTTGTATGATTTTTTATCTGAAAACTTTAGTGGATCTACAGGGGCAAGTGAGGTATCCATTTCAACAAAAGAACCCTCATCTACGAGAGAATCTATACGTTTTTGTGCTGAGATTCTAAAATGATGGTTACATTTTGGACACACATTTTGTTTGGCTTCTACCTCTTTATAGTACATGAGTGATGTACATTTGGGACATTTTATCCACTGGTTTTGTGTTTCGCTATGTGTCGCTTCAGTTTTTGTACCACCAAAAATATTTCCAAACATTTTTACCCTTTAGATTGATATGATTTTTGAATTAATGTTTCTATTTTTTCAACAACTTCTTTTTCTTTTGATACTATAACATAATCCTCTTCAACAATCACTTCAAGCCCTTCACAAAGTGCCAGTCCTGCTGCAAAATCATAAATGCGAAATGAACCCATGTAGAGTACATAATTGACCGAACGTGCATACGCCAAAGAAAGAGCAATCGCCCCTGGTGCTCTAAATTTGAGTTTTTCTTCATCAAGAAGCGCTACGAGCTTAGGATTTGCATAGGCTTTTTCAAAAAGCCCTACTTCTGCATGAGGTGCAGTGTGTGGGGTATGAAAAGCTGTAGAAAAAAGTTTGCCTTGTTGTACACCTTTACTCTGTGTGGTAAAGAAAATATCAGCATTTGCAAGGTTGCATACTATGGCTGCATCTAAAATGCCCTTGGCATTGACACGAGCAACCGAAGTACCATAAAAAGGAAAAAGAGAAAGTGCATTAGATGAACCATCTATAGGGTCTATGATAATTTTAGCTTCCCCCTCACCTATTAGACCACTCTCTTCAGACTCTATCTGTCCAAAAGAGCCTAAGTGTTTTACAAAAATCGCCTCAGACATTAAATCAAGCTTAGAACTAACATCTCCCCCTGCACCTACAACAGTCTTTTCAAACCAGGAAGCATCAAAACCATCTTTTAGGGCTTTATCTATCTCTTCATTTGCTTTGATGCAAGCTTGAATAAATGGGGTCATATCACTAACCTATTCGCCTTTTTTATCTGCGACTATCGTTGGCTTTGCTCCACGTGGTGCTACCATCCAAAACTTACGTATTTCACTTCTAAAGTTTTCGAGTATCTGCGTGGCTCTTTTTGAACCTGTTTTTGAGGCATAGTCTTTGAGTAGTGCTTTAAGTTCAAACATCTCTGTGTCCCACTCATCATTGTCTATGCGTAATGCTTCGACAAGTTCAGGGTTTACTTTTTCATAGAAGTTACCTTCTAAGTCATAGACAAATGCTTTACCACCTGTCATTCCTGCTCCAAAGTTTACACCTGTTTTTCCAAGTATCACCGCTACTCCACCTGTCATGTACTCACATGGGTGATCTCCTGTACCTTCTACTACTGTAGTAGCACCAGAGTTACGTACACCAAAACGTTCACCTACTTGACCATGCACATAGAGTGTTCCGCCTGTTGCGCCATAAAGACAGGTGTTACCACCAAGAGCAAATTCATGTCCAGCTTTGTCTGAAGTGATGACTATTTGTCCACCATGCATCCCTTTACCGATGTAGTCATTTCCTGCACCTTCGATGTTGATATTGATACCTTTAGATAAAAATGCACCCAGAGACTGTCCAGCAGTCCCTTTCATGTTCAGCGTTATCGTACCATCTGGAAGACCAGCATTACCATGAAGTGCCGCTATCTCACCAGATATACGTGTAGCAAAAGATCTGTTCAGATTAGAAATCTCTTTTTCTATGACTACAGGTGTAGAAGGGTCTTTTATCGTTGGCATAAGTTCTTTGATAAGCTCTTTTTCATACTCATTTTGGTCATACGGTTCGTTAAATGGCACTTGACAGGTGTTATCACCCTCTAAATCATATAACAATTTATCAAAGTTAAATTTCTTTGCAAACTCATCATCTATCAGTTCAAGTAAGTGGTTTTGTCCGATAATCTCTTCAAGTGAGGCATAACCAAGTTCTGCAAGTATCTCTCTTACTTCTTCTGCTATAAGTGTGAAGTAGTTGATGACTTTTTGTACATTTCCAGAAAAACGCTTACGGAGTTTTTCATCTTGTGTTGCCACACCTACGGCACAGGTATTTAAGTGACACACTCTAAGCATCACACAGCCCACGATGACCAATGCACCTGTACCAAATGCATACTGTTCCGCACCAAGAATAGCTGCTTTTACTACGTCTAGCCCAGTTTTAAGTCCACCATCGGTCTCAACAGTCACCTGCCCTCTAAGATTATTTGCTTTAAGAGCATTATGTGCTTCTATAAGTCCAAGCTCCCATGGATTACCTGCAAAACGTATAGACCCAATAGGTGCTGCACCTGTACCACCGTCTGAACCGGAGATGATGATTTTATCAGCATAGGCTTTAGCCACACCTGCAGCAATCGTCCCTACACCTGCGGTAGATACCAATTTGACAGCCACTTTTGCAAGCGGATTGATTTGTTTTAAATCAAAAATAAGTTGTGCCAAATCTTCTATAGAGTAGATATCGTGATGTGGTGGAGGTGAAATGAGTGTCACACCTGGCTTTGTAAATCTAAGTTCCGCAATGAGTGGTGAGACTTTACTTCCTGGAAGCTGTCCACCCTCACCTGGTTTCGCACCTTGTGCAACTTTTATCTGAAGCTCCGAAGCTGAACGTAAATACTCAGGTGTGACACCAAAACGTCCAGAAGCTACTTGTTTGATGGCAGAGTTTTTATCTGTACCATAACGGCTTGGATCTTCTCCCCCTTCACCTGAGTTAGACTTGCCCCCTATGGTATTCATAGCCACAGCAAGCGTTTCATGTGCCTCTTGGGAGATAGACCCCATAGACATGGCAGCCGTTGAGAAACGTTTAAATATCTCTGACAATGGTTCTACATCATCTATGCTTATAGGCTCTTTCTTACTTTTTACATCGTAAAAGTCACGGATGAACTTTTTATCTCTACCATTGACAAGTCTTTGCACTTCAGCGTAGTCTTCTTTAGACCCTGTCTCAGCACATTTTTGTATAGCCGTAATCGTAGGACGTGAAAAGTCATGGAACTCTTCACCTTTTCTATATTTGTAATACCCACCCTTATAAAGCACGTTATTTTTCCCATCAAAGTCAGCTGTAAATGCACGTTTATGATTTGCAGTTAAACGTGCATCTATATCTTCATAACCAAGACCAGGAAGCAGTCCTCGTGTCCCTGCGAAACACTCTTCTACTATCTCTTCACTAAGCCCTATGGCATCAAAAAGTCTTGAGTTTCTGTAAGAAGAGATAGTTGCTATGCCCATTTTAGACATAATCTTCATCAATCCTGCACCCATCGCACGTCTAAAACGTTTGAGTGTTGCCTTGGCGTCATCTTCCTCTTCTATGAGTTGCTCTACTGTATAGTAAAGTACATAAGGGAACATAGCAGCTGCACCATAGGCTATCATCAACGCTGCTGTGTGTGGATCAAACACTTCACCTGTTACTGCTACGATACTCGTAAGGTGTCTAAGGTTATGAAGCAATAGCTCTTGGCTTAAACGTCCCACAACCATAAGCATAGGTATGACCTTACAAGAGTCATCTAAGTCTCTGTCATCTACGATAACTGTACGCACACCATTGTCTCTTACATCTTTAACAATATTTGCTACTAAGGCATCTAACGCACTCTTGATGTCAGTCGTGTAGACGGTTGAGTAAGTCTGTGCTTTATAACTTGCATCATATTTTTCATTTGACGCATCTCCAAACTCTTTAACTAGGGAAAACTTCTCAGCAGACATCACAGGAAGAACTGTTTTTAGTCTTTTAGCATGTTCTGGACCATCAGAAAGTATGTTATGTACCTCTCCAAAACCAGTGTTTAGACTCATCACAGTTTTTTCACGTATAGGGTCAATAGGTGGGTTGGTTACTTGTGCAAACTTTTGTTTAAAGAAGTCTGTAAAGTTTCTCTGTTGTGTAGAAAAAGCAGCTATTGGTGTGTCATCACCCATAGCACCTGTGGTCTCTTTTCCCTCAAGCATCATAGGCTTTATAATATCTTTTACTACTTCAGTGGTATAGTTAAAGTAACGCTGTTTAGCTTCCATATCTTTTTGGTCTTTTGAGCATTTTTCTACTTGTGTGTTAGGCACATACTCTTGGAGGTAAGACATGTTTTGAGCAAGCCACTTGTCATAAGGATGTGCAGATTTTAAGTACTCATCAATGTCTGTAGATTTTAGTACTTTTCCATGCTTAAGGTCTATCCCCATCATCTCACCAGACTGTAGGCGTCCACGTTCTACTATCTCCTCTTCTGGTACTTGAAGTACACCGTACTCAGAGGAGATCAGTAGTCTGTTGTCAGTGGTTCTAATGTATTTTGAAGGTCTAAGTCCATTTCTATCTAATACACAACCGATGTAACGTCCATCTGTCATACTCACAGCTGCTGGTCCATCCCATGGCTCAAAACAGGTACTTGCATACTCATAAAAAGCTCTAAGCTCAGAGTCCATATGTGGAGCATTATGCCAAGGAGCAGGCACAAGTGAACGTGCAGCTTTAAAGAAGTCCACGCCATTGACACGTAAAAATTCCATAAAGTTGTCAAGACTTGCTGAGTCAGACATACCATCTTGTATCACGTCTCTTAGTCTAGTCATCTCTTCATCTGAAAAGACATCAGACTTCGCTGTAGCCATTTTAGAAGCAACGTTAAAACGGTTTGCTGTGACGGAGTTTATCTCACCGTTGTGGGCTATCATTCTGAAAGGTTGTGCTAGTTTCCATTGAGGTAAGGTATTGGTAGAAAAACGTTGATGAAACAGACAAAAAGAGATTTCAAAATCAGGGTTGGCTAAATCTGTGTAAAACTCTTTAATGTGTGTAGGCATCACAAGCCCTTTGTACGACACCACAGAAGTTGAAAATGACGGAATGTAAAAGTCTTCATCTTCACGTAACTTAGCTTCTATCTCTTTACGTGAGAGGTAGACAAGTGCCTCAAAACGGTTAGATGCCACTGCACCTTTAGGTGCTACAAACACTTGCTTGATGATGGGAAGTGATGCAAGAGCTTGTTTACCAAGTGCATTTGTATCTACAGGTACGGTACGTGTATAGAGTACATTTAAGTCATTGTTTTCACATACTTTGTTGATGGTATCAAAGTCAGATTCATTGCGTGAAAATACCATGGCTACGGCGTAGGTCTCAGGAAGTTCTATGCCCTCAGTTGACAACACTTTAGCAAAAAATGATTTAGGAAGAGAAAGCAGTAACCCTGCTCCATCTCCTGTTTTACCATCTGCTGCTACTGCACCCCTGTGCATCATACGTGAGAGAGAAGTAACGGCGTCTTCTACGTTTCTGTGTGAAGGTGTATTGTCAATCGAAGCTAAAAGCCCAAATCCACAATTGTCCTTAAATGAAGTAAATAAATCTTGCATATGCCAACCTTAAAAAATATATCTAAGCATCATAATAATGCTTCTGTAGTGCTTATAAATGGTGTGGATTATAGCCAAAAAAGTGTTAAGATTTGTTTAAGCCATGTACGCCCACGTGGAGCGTATGGCAGTAAAAAAATAAATGATACATGATTTACTCACTTCTCATTTTATTTTATGATAATTTTCATAATATTGTGTTTCTATTTGACTTAATTTTGAGATAATTTCAGTATACTCACCCTATGACTACCTATCCACATTATCTCGACACACTAGACTACTTGCCACTGGAAAATATGTTTTTCCCTGCAGAACTACCCTCAGACAAAGTTATGATACTGCTACATGGACGTGGTGGAAAAGCAGAAGATTTTTCGTGGATACCTAACTTTTTTGGTTTTGATGATGTGCATTATGTTTTGCTCAATGCCCCAACTCTCTATGAGGCAGGTTACTCATGGTACGATGACAACCTTCATGGCATAAAACACGCCTCAACCCTACTTGCAAAAACACTAGACATGCTGTTTGAGAAAGATTTTGATGCTTCAAAAAGTTTTCTGTTTGGTTTTTCGCAAGGAGCTCTGCTTACATTTGAGTTTGGGGCTAGATATGCAGATATATTGGCAGGTTACATAGCCATAAGTGGACACATAGCTGACCCAAACTTACTCTTAAAAGAGATGAACCCAAAAGCAAAACAAGCTCATTGGCTCTGTGTACATGGCACAAAAGATGAAGCATTAAATTTTACTGTAGCAAAAGAGCAGATGAAGGTTTTACAAAAAGCTGGTATGTCCATCACCTTTAAAAGTTACGATAAAGCCCATACCATAGAAACAAATGAGATGCAAATGATACAAGAATGGATACTCAGTAACTTTTAGTTTGACCTATGTATAATAAAACTTCTAAATAACCCTAAAGGCACGCCTTCATGAACGATTTACCACTTTTTAATATCTTTGTTCCTTCTAAAATACCTTCTAAAAAACTTATGATTATTTTACATGGTAGAGGAGACTCTGCTAAAGGCTTTACGTGGTTGCCACAGGTTTTAGGATTTGATGATATGAACTACCTACTCCTTGATGCACCATACGAATACTTCGGGGGATGCTCATGGTATGACTTACCACCAAATCAGTTAATTGGTATAGCACACTCCTCTAGCCTACTTGCAGATACACTAGATGAACTTTTTGAAGAAGAGTATGATGCAAGCCAGAGTTTCTTGTTTGGGTTTTCTCAAGGAGCGTTACTTACTTTTGAGTTTGGTGCGAGGTATGAAAAACAACTGGCAGGCTATATAGGCGTTTCTGGGTACATCTATGATGCAGAAAACCTACTAAAAGAGATGAACCCCACACTCAAAAATGCTAACTGGCTTGCCACACATGGTACAAGTGATGAGGTACTTCCTTTTGAAGTGAGCAAATCACAGATAGAAACACTGCAAGCAGGTGGATTTAACATTGATTTTCAAACCTATGACAAACCGCATACTATGGTAGAAGAAGAAGTTGCTTACATTAAAAAGTGGATGCAGGATAAAATGAATTAACAAGAGGTCACCCTCGTTCCTCCTCTCCCGTAGTGGAACTTACACATCGACTACTTGTTCCATGCTCTCCTGAGGTGGAACATAGTCAGACTGCTATTTGTATGTTAGAGTTTTATTTAAGTTGTGGTTAGACTATGCATTCCCACTGAGGACAGTGGGAACGAGCGAAGATAAGAAGCGTTATACGCAAGTTTTGCTTCTCCGTATTTTAGGGCTTGTTTTAGGGAGGGATATTTTACTTTCAGCTTTGTTGATATTTTCAACCAATCAAATTCAGCTATCTTTTCTTCACTTGCTAATACACCATTGGCATAATACAAATCTACAGTGTACTCATGAATACTCCCTGGAGCATCGGCTAAACTATGGTTTGTAAAAAATAGGATTAAAAAGAACAGTGATATGAGTAACTTTTTCATTTATCCATCTCCAATACTTCTTCAACATTAAATTCACAATCTTGCAAAAGTGGATTAGGAATAGAATATATACCTCCACTCAAGGCTTTATTATAATCCATATATATTTTAACTCTTTCTTTGTTGTTAAACTGCCATTCTGATGTTAATTCTGCATCTTTTCTTTTCATTTCATCTTGGTTTTTGTATATCTGTAAGTACATAGCACAATACATAAATTTATTTACATCTCTTGTCCAAACCTTAGCATTATCCACCATATCAGGGTCTGCCAACATCTTCTGTTCTGCCCTAAAAGCTTGCAACATCACAGCTCTTTGGATGGCTTTTGGGTACGTAGCATAGACTTTTCTTTCTATGTCGTCTCGTACACCATCATTGTTACTATCTACACCCAGTAAAGTTGCATCATTTTCTACTGGGTCTGGCTCAGGTGGCAAGACATGCCCGTTTACTATCCATGTGATGTTGAGGGTGATGGTGTTTGAGTTCACTCGATCTATGCTAGCTTGCACAGAGCCATTCACTTCTGCACTATCTGTTGGGCTTATGGTGTAGGTGATGTTTTCATTTACAGCACTACTGCTTCCATCTGAGTATGTACCTTTTAGGGTGAGTTGCACCGTGTCTCCTACGTTGACTGTAGTAGCATTACTCTCTAAAGTGATGCTAGTAAGTACTGGTGTAGTGTTTACCACCTCTACACTTCTAGTGATGTTTGCTTCATTGCCTGCAAAACTAAAAAGTGACATACAGATGAGACTTATGAGTAGGTGTTTCATATTTTGACCTTGTTTTGTTTTGAATATTATAGCAGACAATTCACCCACCCTCGTTCCTCCACTCCTGAGGTGGAACAGAGTCTAGTTCGCACTTGTGTGTTAAAATTTTATTTCAGTTATGAGTAGACTATGCGTTACACCAGAGGACTGGTGTAACGAGAAAGGAACAGGAAATCTATCTTTTCTTTCTTTTCTCTGCTCGTCTTTTCTCTACAAGAGACCTTCTCTCTTGTGCTTTTTTCAACATCTCTACTTTTTGGCTATGTGTGGACTTGTTCCACACTAGCATGTTATCGAAGGTGCGAAAACAGCCTAGACAGACATCTTCTTCGTTGAGACAGCATTTTCTTATGCAGGGTTGTTCTACAGTTGGCACTAGATTTCCTTTTTTATTTGTTTAGCACTTGTCTGTCATTTTTGTTATAAACTAGTTACCACAATATCTTACACTGTTTTATCCAACATAGGAGTTTTAAATAAATAATTTTAAGTCGTAATAAGTATCATGATTAAGAGCTAACTATTTAGTTCCTGCCTTCCATTCATCATACATTTCATCGCAAAACATAGAAGACTCATAAACTGTTTCATACTCAGCATGCGAAGCACAGTGTTCAATGTACGCTGCGGCATCTTTTGTATGGCTAGTATACTGAGCAGTTATCTCTGCACTATTTTTATCTTTAAATGCTTTTTCGAGTGCGGCTGAAATAGGTACTTTTGAACAGTCAGTGGTGACGGCAGCTTTGTTGAGGTCATACTCAACATCAGCTAGTTTGTCTTCGTAGGTGTGTATCATCACTGAGGTTTCTTCAAATTTCTCTTTACTGTTCTCACAGTCTTTAAGGTAGGTTGCCACATCTGCTTTAAAGGAGGTGAGTAAAGATTTTGCTTTAGACACATCTCCTGCTTCTATGCTCTTGAACAATTCCATGCCTCCAGGTGCATATGTACATTCTGCATAGGCAAAGTGATAGCTTAAAATAGATGCTAGTAGTAATACTTTTTTCATACAATCTCCCTCTATATTATATATCAGTATACTATGCAAATGTCATAAAAATGTTAAAAGGTTTATATCTTTACACAAAAGTTATGTAATGGATTTGAGAAAATCAACTCAAAACACCTCATTCACCTGCTATAGATACCTACTAAAAGCTATAGACTTCGTCGTAATAAGCTTCTTCCATATGTTCCCAAAAAGACTCTCCTACAATGTCATCTTCTAACTCATAGACCATAGTGGTTTTAAAATCACTCAAGTACTTGTTATACACAGTGTCACGTTCATGTCTAAGTGGTGTAGCACAGTAACATGCCTCATACCACACGATGTGCATACTGTCTACTATCTTAGCTTCTTGCATAGCCTTTAAAATATAACTACCATCTGGCTTTTGAGACTCTACACTACCATCTGTCAAAGCAGTAAAAAAGTCTTTTAATTTTTCTGGAATTATTTTTGCTTTCACTTTATATAACATGATAAATCCTTTATTGGTTTTATCTTAACATCTAAGTGTGGAGTTTGTATGTAAAAATTGTATAATACCTACATTATCAACTAAGGCTAAAAGATGAACATCACCTACAAACTGACCCTCAACGAATACCAAGAAGCAGCAACTTTTCATTACAAATCAGGAAAACGTCCTCTTTTGGTTGCCGTATTTTTAGGTATGGCTACGTTTATGATGATAGTGGGAACTGACTTTAGCAATACACAAGAAGTTATAAATAACATACTTGTAACCTTTTTTGCTTTGTCTTTTTATATCTTAATTTACCCGTATGATAACAGCATATCAGGCAAAAAAGATTTACCAAAAAAGTCCACTACTTTCAAATGAAGTGACACTTCATATCTCAGGTAAAGGCATAAATCTAAATAAACAAGGGAACTCAAAAATACTCCCTTAGAGTACCTTTACAAAGTGGAAAGAAAATGAGAAATATATTTTACTCTACACAAACAACTATCAGTTTAATGTCATTCCTAAAAGTACGATAGATAAAAAGCAAAAAAAAGAACTAAAAGAATTTTTAGACAAATACCTCTAAAGAACTGGCACCGTCCATTTCTTATAGTACGCCACGACACGTAACAACACACCTACTATAAAAACCCCCATAATGGTATAGAAACCCATCACATTAAAGTGGTCTAACAAAAAGAGTAACGCACCCACAAGTAAAGCCACTGTACCATAGAAACCTGTTTTAAACACAAAAGGCACTTCATTGATGATAACATCTCTGCTGATACCCCCACCTACAGCTGTTACAAATGAAAGAGCTAATACCCCTGTGATGTTTAGGTCATGCTCTAAGGCTATGATGGCTCCTGTGATACTAAATGAGACCAAACCTATGGAGTCTGAGATGATAAACCAAGATTTGTTTTCGACAGATTCTTTTTTATGAAAACGAAATACAATAAGTAATGTCATAATGGAAACAACCATGATAGCAGGCATATCATGGGTAAAACTGTAAGGGCGTTCATCTACGATGATATCACGTATAATACCCCCTCCAAATGCAGTTAAAAAAACAGAAATAAGCACACCTAAAAAATCTAACTTCGCACGTGTTGCTACAAAAAAACCTGACATGGCAAAGGCGATGGTACCTACATATTCTGCTATTTCAAACATAAAAACCCTTTATTTGAGAGCAAAAGTATAACATAATCATAGCCCTATAACCTCACCTACGATATAATATTTGTCATTATAATTTGAAAAGATAACCCTATGGATTTACATAAAGAAATATATATACCAAAATCAAGCTCTCATGACCCAGACAACAACGGACACTTTGGAAGTGTAGAAAACGGACAAGTAGGCTTTGGTGGTCGCTTTGTACCTGAAACACTCATGCCAGCCCTTGAACAACTTCGCGTTGACTACGAGGCAGTTCGTTTTGACAAAGACTTTTGGAGTGAGGTAGACTACTACTACAAAAACTACGTGGGTCGCCCTTCAGCACTTTACTTTGCAGAGAACCTCTCTAAAGAACTTGATGCAAAGATTTACCTCAAACGTGAAGACCTTAACCATACAGGAGCCCACAAGATAAATCACTGTGTCGCTCAAGCAGTCCTTGCTAAACGTTTAGGCAAAAAGAAAATCATCGCTGAGACGGGTGCTGGTCAGCATGGTGTTGCCACAGCTACGGTTGCTGCTTTGTTTGGACTCGAATGTGAAGTCTTTATGGGTGCAAAAGATGTAGCACGTCAAGAGCTTAACGTCTTTCGTATGAAACTGCTCGGTGCTAAAGTACACGCAGTAGAGTCTGGAAGTAAAACCCTCAAAGATGCTATGAATGATGCCATTCGTCACTGGGTAACCAACGCTCGTGACACCTACTATCTCATAGGTACAGTCGCAGGCCCTCACCCCTACCCTATGATGGTAAGAGATATTCAGTCTATCATCGGCTGGGAAGCCAAAGAACAATTAAACATTGTAGAAGGTTGTCTGCCAGACAAAGTCATAGCCTGTATAGGTGGAGGGTCTAACGCCCTTGGTGTCTTTAACCACTTTTTAGAAGATGACAGCGTAGAGTGCATCGGCATAGAAGCTGGTGGAGAAGGACTAGATGGTAAACATGGCTGTTCTCTTGAAAAAGGAAGCCCTGGTGTACTACACGGTCAACTTAGCTACCTCCTGCAAGATGAAGACGGACAAATACAAGAAGCCCACTCCATCTCTGCAGGACTAGACTACCCAGGCATAGGCCCAGAACACGCCTTTTTAAGTGATGAAAACATCGTCACCTACGACCATGTCACAGACGATGAAGCGATGGATGCCTTTGTATGGTTAAGCCAAGCAGAAGGTATTATCCCCGCTTTTGAAAGCTCTCATGCAGTAGCATACTTGAAAAAGATGAAGCCTGAAGAAGTCAAAGGTAAAACTATCTTGGTAAACCTATCTGGACGTGGAGACAAAGATATGATACAAGCTCAAGATATACTTAAAGAGCAGTTTAACTAAAACCAAAGGATTATAAATGAATTTTGAATTAACCGTATTACCCATAGCTGACATCTCTGGAGATGTTGAAGTCATCATCGTTGTAGATGAGAACTTAAAACACCGTTTTGTACAAGACAAAAAGCTACTTAAAAAAGCTGGTTTTTCTTGTGGGCAAGATGAGACTTGTTTACTTGTAGAGAAAAACAGACTCTATGTAGGAGCTTCTAGCCTAGAGAGCCAAAACATCAGACGTGCTACGGCAAATGCCATAAAAGCTCTAAAAGGGACAAAATTCAAGTCTATCAAAGTGGCTACCTACACAAACAAAGGCTGTACCTATACCCTACGTGCGATGGTAGAAGGGTTTATACTCGGTGAGTATAGTTTTGAGACCTATAAAAGTAAAAAGAGTAAAAGTAAGCTCAAAGAGATTTCTATCTCGCTTGAAGAGTACAACGAAGTAAATATTGACATAGAAAAGGCTTCTGTGCAAGTGTATAAAGCACAAATTATCGCAGATGCGACCAACTTCACACGTGACATCGTCAACACCACTCCTGATGACTGCTATCCAGATGTGATGGCAAACATTGCGGAGGGTATGGCTGAAGATGTTGGTTTAAAATGTACTATTTTAAAACCAAAACAACTACGCAAAGAGAAGATGGAAACCCTTTTAGCTGTGGCACGTGCAAGTCGTCATAAGCCTAGAGTCATACACCTTACACACAAACCCAAAAATGCCAAACTAAAAATTACCCTTGTGGGTAAGGGTCTTACCTATGACTCTGGTGGATTAAGCCTCAAACCTGCAGACTACATGGTAACTATGAAGTCTGACAAAAGTGGTGGTTCAGCAGTACTAGGCATCATGAAAGCTGTAGCTGAACTTGACTTACCCATAGAAGTGCATGGATTTGTAGGAGCAGTCGAAAACATGATAGGGGGTGATGCCTACAAACCTGATGATGTACTCACAGCCAAAAATGGTAAAACCATAGAGATACGAAATACCGATGCAGAGGGGCGTCTGGTTTTAGCAGATGTACTTTGTTATGCCCAACAAGAAGTGGAGTCTGACTACCTCTTTGACTTTGCTACACTTACAGGGGCTTCTGTGGTGGCTGTGGGGCATTACACTTCATCTATCATGGGGAACAACAAAGAGGTACAAAACCTTGTCGTTGACTCTGCACGCAATGCAGGTGAACTTGCCACAGCCCTTGACTTCAACGACTACCTCAAAAAGACTATCAAGTCTGAGATAGCCGATGTATGTAACATCTCTAACACACGTTATGGTGGAGCCATTACTGCTGGGCAGTTTTTATCTGAGTTTATAGAAAAGAAAAATGCAGACAAATGGGCTCACATAGACATAGCCGGCCCTGCATTTATAGAACATGCTTGGGGAGAAAACCCACATGGTGCTTCAGGAGCTGGTGTTAGACTTATGGTAAAATTATTGGAAAATCTTTCAAACAAAAAGGATACAGATGCGTAATATAGTATTGAGCAGTATCATTGTTTTTGGTTTTACTGCCTGTGATGAGCGTGTAGGTAGAGGTATAAAAGCACCTACTCCTACGCCTTTAACTTTGCAGAAGCCACAACAAAAGACAGAAAATGAAAAAGTTATGGTAGTAAATGATGTACCTATCTTAGAAGATCAATTACCTACACTTCAAACTCCTACAGATAGAAGTGAGCCTATCGCTATGGAAAAGAGTACAAGTGGTTTAGACATAGCAAATATACGCATTTCCAACAGTCCAGAACGTACACGTCTAGTATTTGATAGCTATACTTCAGGGGCTAAAGCTTCTGTATCTGGTGCATATGACTACAAGTATGATGCTTCAAAAAAGAGTATCATGCTTACTCTGAAAGATTATAAAAGTCTATCTGCTTTAGGTAGCAGTAAAACACGTACCTACCCTGCAACTAGCCTTGTAAAGAAAATCTATCTTTCAGACACTACCCAAGCCAATACTATCAAGTGTGTGATAGTGTTAAGAAATGATGCAAATGTAAAAGTATTTGACATTAAAGAACCTGGGCGTATCGTTATAGACATTTCTCCTCGTTAACTACTTTGTGTACAGAAGCTAGTCTAGCTTTTGTACAAACCAGTGAAACTCTCCTGTCATCGTCATGTTATTTTCTTCATCTTTTAGTTCAACATGCACAGTCAGACTTGCTCTTGCTCTTTTTTCTAGCTGTGTTATAAACGTCATCTTACTCTCTTTATCTACAGATGAAAATACAGTGAGTGTAGAAGTAGCAGGGGTTTTATATTTTACAGTAGACCCGCGAAGCAAAGGTACAACTTGCCCTGCATACTTAGGAAAAAGTGTTTGAAGGTACAATCCACTTTGTGTCTCTGCCAATGCAAACTGTGCAGCAGCATGGATAGTCTGTATATGATTTTGCACTGTTAAGGTAGGTTCTAATTTTAGTATGCCCTCTTCATTTTTTTCTATACCTAGGTGTTTGACAAAAGGGATTTGAGTTACATCCATACTAGTCCTTTTTACTATATGCTGTCAAAAGTCTACCATTTCTAAAGAGTGTCAAAGCATGCTCAACCCCATCAAATACATCTTTTTGTGTCCATCCCATCTCATAGAGTGCATCTAAGTCATTTTGTGTACACGCCTTACTCTCATAGATGACTTTAAGGGCATGCCTAGACAAGGCTTGATGTTTTTCATCAAATGGAATGTTTGAGATATCAGCTATAGCATCATCGAGTTGTGTTTGTGTGTACTCACGAGCTAGTAAAAATGTTGTGTTAAATGCTTTACAATAGGCATACTCTTCTTTAAATGCGATATTTAATCTCACAAACCCAAACCAATTGGGGTGGATATGTGGATGCTTGGCAATACGCAACATCGATTTGATAAAATCTTCTAAATATTCTGCTTCTATGTTGCCTAAAAACTCCATTTGTGGTGGAACAGTGCCATAGAAGAGTTTTATTTTTTTATACAGTTGTTCTAGCCTATTGGCTTGGGCTTCATTTTTTTGGTACATAAACATAGTTATCCTTTTGGAGTGATTAGACTAATTAGTCTAATCATAGTGTAAAGAAATTCTTCTTAAATTAGACTGATTAGTCTAATTGGTATAGCTAGATAATGTTTCTAAAATAAATTTACTGTGTGTGATAAAATGTTTAGATGAAGACAAAGAAGGAGAAAGAGACAACACACCCCAAGTACTCTCCAGTATGTAACAAGCAAACTCTTTTGCGTTGAGTGTGTCATTAAACTCACCACTCTCTATACCTTTTTGTAGTAGCAATGCTA
>Ga0256839_1002353_pt1 | contig 21122 bp, 12 predicted proteins | sample 354166metaG_FD_185968 | JGI IMG/M metagenome (GOLD analysis project Ga0256839, IMG submission 185968) | Hydrothermal vent microbial communities from Mid Atlantic Ridge, Atlantic Ocean - 354-166 | ecosystem: Environmental > Aquatic > Marine > Hydrothermal vents | place: Atlantic Ocean: Mid... | reverse complement strand
CTGTGGTAGCAAGCGCACATTATGGGTATAGCCAATATCATTGTCATAAAATGCGATGAGCACACCGGCCTTGTCGAGCAGGGCTGCATTGGCAAGCCTTGCCCCCAGAGCCTCAAAGCTTGATGGTAGATTATCGGCCGGATTTACGATTACCGGAATTTCGGCATCCGCCAATTCATCCGCCACCCGCCATGCTTCACGGGCCGAAACCAGAATCAGATCCAACCCATATTCTTCTTTCAAAGCGATAAGGCGGCGAATATCCGGCGCGCTTTCCACTTCCACCAGCAAGGGCTTTTCCCCCTTGGCATAAGGCACCAGCGCCTGAATATCCGGCAAAGAAAGCCCCGTCTGATTGGAGTTTGCCCGATAATTTGCTGGCGCGCGCTCATAAATCAGCGCCTCTTCCAGCCAATAGCGCAGCAGCGCCATAGAGCCGGTTTTGACCCCGCCGGAACGATTGGCCCCGGCAAAACCCATCACCACCGACTGCGCAAGACAATCGGCGGTAATCGGATCATCGCTCCCGGACAGATCCATTACCAGACCACAGCCACCAAATAATTTATCCCCGGGATTGGTGGTGGTATAGACACGGGTCACACCGCCAGAGCGCGAAATTGGAATCAGCGCCGATTCCGTATTCAACGCATCCTGTGCATCAAGGGACGCCGATAGCGGGAACCCCCTATCCGGTGTCGCATCATTGCCTTCTTCATTCAGCGATATTTCAACCAGCCCGACCCCCGACAAAGACGCAAACAGGCCGGGGGTTACCGGCTTGCCCTCGGCATTGATAATACTGGCCCCCAAAGGCGCTTCCACCTGTGGGCCGACGGCACGAATAATGCCATTGTCGATAATAATCGTGCCATTGGAAATGGTGCGCGGCGCAGCGCTCGGCCCCGCCATATGGATTTCCGCATTGGTAATGGCAATGGTTTGCCCTTGCGCAATACCACCCGCAGCCGCAGCCCCGAACAGGGCCAGCCCGATAGTGGCAGATTTCAAAATATTTTTAGCCGGATGGCGTTTCATAGAAATATTCCTCATTGTCCTGCTCCTCCGAGCATGTTGTTTTCCAACTGACCAATCTCAAAATCAGTACGCGGACTATTGTCCGGATCATCACGATCATACATCAGTGCACCATCAATATAGACCTTCTCCGCATGGGCGTAGACAGAAAACGGTGTGCGATCCCAAAGCACCACATCGGCCATCTTGCCTTCTTCCAAAGTGCCAACCTTGTCATCAATGCGCAATAATTTTGCCGGATTGAGGGTCAACCACTGAATCACATCTTCTTCGTCAATATCAATACCAAGGCGCTGGCCATCGGCCATGGCTTTGGCCGCCTCCTGATTCAGGCGCTGAATACCAACCGCCGAATCCGAATGAATGATGGCGCAGCTTCCCGGCTGATTGTGAATCAGCGCAGCGTTTTCCCGCACGCTGTCATAAGCTTCAAGCTTAAAGCCCCACCAATCGGCCCAGACGGCGGCGCAAACCCCTTCTTCGGCCAAACGATCGGCAACCTTATAGCCTTCCACCACATGATGAAACGCAGCGACCTTATAACCGAACTCTTTTGCCATATCCAAAACCTGCACCATCTCATCGGCACGATAGCAATGCATATTGACAAATAGGTCATCGGCCAGAACGCCCGCCAATGTTTCCAGTTTCAAATCACGCGCTGGCGGATCGCCCGCATCCTCGCCGGCTTCCACCTTTTCCAGATAGTCATCCCATTTCTTCTTATAGGCTTTGGCGTCAATCCAGGCGGCGCGATAACCGGCAAAATTGCCCATCCGTGTAGACGGCCCGGAATTCTGGTAAACCCGTTTGGGGTTTTCCCCGCAGGCCATTTTAATGCCATAAGGCGCATCAGGAAATTTCATGTCCTGCACCGAACGCGAGGGCACATTTTTCAATGTCACCGAACGCCCGCCAAAAAGATTGGCCGAGCCGGGCAGAATTTGCAAAGAGGTGATCCCCCCGGCCAAAGCTCTGGTAAAGCCGGGGTCTTGCGGCCAAACGGAATGTTCGATCCAGACCTGCGCCGTATTGGGGGAGGTTGCTTCATTGCCGTCCGAGGTCGAGCGGAAGCTTGGCGACGGATAAACCCCCAAATGGGAGTGGGCATCAATAATACCGGGAGTTACATATTTACCGCTGGCATCAATTTTCTCGCCCTTGCCGCCGGGCAATTTCACCTTGCCCTTTTTGCCAACCGCCTGAATGACCCCGTCACTCATCAGGATTGCCCCGTTTTCAATTTTTTCCCCATTGCCAAGCAGCAAAACCGCCCCTTCGATCAAAACAGGCTCCGAACTCCAAGGCTCATAGGTTGATGGAAACGGATCCGGATTTGGCAGAGCCGCCGCTTCCTCATCACCATCCTTGTCCTTCTTGTCGCCACCGCCACCACAGGCCGCCAGAGGCAAGACCATAAGGCTTGCCAGTGCCAGCAGGGCCCATTTATTTTTCTTGATTGTTTCAGCCATCTATTCGCTCCTGCTTTTCAGGGTCTGAACCCCCGTTAGAATTTCGCGCAAATTCTGGCTTATCCCAAAGCGTCTGGCAAGCAAGTGTTTTACCACAAAGGCCAATGCTACATTGCTATTCGGTAACAAAGACCCGGGCCGGTTTCAGGGTCAGCCCGTCCAGGGCGCAAATCGCCAGGGCCTCGTCATTATGGCTGGCCAATACCACCGGCACGAGGCCGCTATTACCACCGCGAATCCCCGACGCCACAGGCGGTGCCAACACGACAGACTGACCACGAGAAATTTTTTGCGCCTCCACCCCCGATAATGAAACCGAAGGATAATCAAAAAGCGCCGCTTCAATGGGCAAGAGAAATGCATCCAGCGCGGACGGCGCGACCGCCTCGCGCGCGACACTGCCCAGCCTGTCCCCGGTCATCTCTTCCAAAGTCACCGCCATATCCTCGCCAAAAGGACCAACACGGGTGCGGCGCAAATCGGCAATATGCCCTTTGGTACCAAGCGCTTCGGCAATATCGCGTACCAACGCCCGCACATAGGCCCCCTTGCCGGTAATCGCCTCAAACACCGCATGATCCGCATCTGGCACATCCACAAGGCGCAGGCTTTCAATATCGATGGGCCGCGCTTCCAAAACCACATTCTCTCCGTCACGGGCAAGATCATAGGCCCGCTCACCGGCCACTTTAATTGCCGAAAAGGCTGGTGGCACCTGCTGGATGAGACCGGTAAAATCCGGCAACACGGCTTCAATATCGGATTTTTGCGGACGATGATCCGAGCTTGCAATAATCGCTCCCTCGCGATCATCCGTGTTCGTCGCCTGCCCCCAGCGCGCCGTAAAGCGATAGGTTTTCAAGCCATCTTGAATGAACGGCACGGTTTTGGTGGCTTCCCCAAAAGCTATCGGCAATATCCCCGTGGCCAACGGGTCCAATGTGCCCGCATGTCCGGCCTTTTGCGCATCAAAAAGCCAGCGCAATTTGGACACCCCTTCGGTAGAACCAAAATCATAGGGCTTGTCCAGCACCAGCCAGCCGTGAACCTTACGGCCCTTTTTGCGTCGTCGTCCCATGGAAATTCCTGAAAAAAAACAAATGAGGCTCAAAAAAAACTCTCTTAGAGCACTTCCCGAAAAGTGGGAACCGGTTTTCGGATAAGAAGTGCCCAAAAACAAAAACCTAGATACCGGTTTTGATGGAATCAAAACTGGGATCTAGGTCTTTATTTTGACGCCCCTGAGCCAAGGCGAAGGGCCGGACGGATAACCGGCCTCATCCTGAGCTTGTCGAAGGATCCACTTATCCTGGAAACGCTCTAGCGCAAGCCCGCAGAAAGGCAATGGCCGGGCTATCAGGAAAGCAGAACCAAAAGAAAAAAGGCTGGCAATTAAGCCAGCCCCTTAACACCCCCCCACGACTTGAAACCGGTTCGTTAACCCCGCTCAGCCCCTTCAACATCATAGCCATAGGCTTTGAGAAGACCGGTCAGACTGCCATCCTGTTCCAATTCCGTCAGCACCTGCATAACGGCCTTGTTGAAAGCAGCCGGCACCGGAAACCATGTCGCATCGCTGGCCCAGCGCATCACCAAAACCGGCGCCCCTTTTTCTGGACCGCGATCTTCGTCCTGCCATTCCGTATAGCCAACCTTGAAGGGCTTATCTTCAAAACCGGGAAATAATTTGACATCATCACCATGGTCAGCATTCTCATGATCAGCGCCAGCATCAGCGCTGCGCTCTTGCCTGTCATCCTCTTTCATGGATGCTTTCGTTTCGGCCTGTTCCTCAACCGCCTCGGCAACTTCATTCAGCGCCTCTTCCGCTTCTTCAGCGGCCTTCTTCTTCCAAAAAAACATATCCCTGCAACCCCATTTTACGAATAATCCACCCGCCAATGCCCGGATATTTCCCAAAGCGGACAGGCAGTCCCGCAGGCAATATTACAGAAAAACCCCGCCCCTGTCTTGCCCGCCAATGTCGTTACGGTAAAATTGTGGACTTTGGGCAACAGTTATCTGGGAATTCAAGGCAATAAACCCGCTCAAATGCCATCCTTGCGGCGGGCGACATCCAGCAAAGCGTCAATCCGGTCGGCCTCATCAAAGGAGGCATCAAGGCGAAAATGCAATTCAGGGGTGAATTTCATCTCGATCTTCTTGCCCAAAGAACCGCGAATAAGCGGCGCTTCGCGCTTTAAGGCCGGCATGATCTTATCCTTGTCCCGCCCGCCAAGGGGCAGACAATAGACCGTTGCCTGGCGCAAATCCGGGCTCGGGCGCACTTCGGAGACCGTAATCGAGACATCGCGCAAAGACGCATCGCGAAAATCATTGCGTTGAAAAATTTCAGCCAGCGCATGACGCAAAAGCTCGCCAGCACGCAATTGCCGCTGGGTCAGGGTTTTGCCACTACCCGGCTCGGAAGAAGAAAATCGTTTCGCCATAAAGGCCAATCTAGAGCACTTCCCGGAAAGTGGAAACCGGTTTTCGGACAAGAAGTGCTCTATTTTGCCGCTTGCCCATGACTGACCGGCTCGGCCTCTGCAAGCCCCAGCTGATCAAGCGCAAATGCATAAAGATGCGCCCGCTCCTCAAGCCGCTCAAACCGCGCCGCCGATCCCCCATGGCCGGCCGACATATTCATCCGCAGCAAAAACGGACCGCCCTTGGCTTCATCGCGCAAACGGGCAACCCATTTCGACATTTCCCAATAGGTCACCCGATAATCCGCAAGCCCGCCAGTGGCGAGAATTGGCGGATATTCAACACCTTTCTGGATATTGTCATAAGGCGAATAGGCGGCAATCCACTCATAGCCTTCTTTGGTGCGAATGGGATCACCCCATTCCGGCCATTCCGGCGGCGTCAAGGGCAGGCTTTCATCGGATATTGTGTTGATGACATCCACAAAAGGCACCGCCGCCAACACACCGGCAAATAATTCCGGCTTCAAATTAACCGCAGCCCCCACCAGCAAGCCACCAGCCGAGCCGCCATAAATCACAATCTTCTTCTCTGATGTATACCCCTTTTCGATCAGGGTTTCGCCAGCCCGAACAAAATCGGTAAATGTATTCATCTTTTTGTCGAGCTTGCCATCGAAATACCATTGCTGGCCTTTGGCCGATCCGCCACGAATATGCGCCAAAGCGTAAATCATACCGCGATCAACCAGAGACAAAATGGAGGTTGAGAAGCTGTCCGGAATATAGGCCCCATAAGACCCGTAGCCATAAAGCAATACCGGCGCAGATCCGTCGAGCGGGGTTGATTTCAGGCGCAACACCATCACCGGAATTTCCGCCCCATCATCCGCAATCGCCGTCACCCGCTCTACTACATAGAGATCGGGATTATGACCGCTTGGCACTTCCTGCGTTTTCAGCAAGGTTTTCTCACCGGTGGCCATATTATAATCGAAAACCTGCTCCGGCTGTGACGGACTTTCATAAAAATAACGAATACTATCGGTATCGAATTCATAACCACCCGAATAGCTCACCGAATAGGCAGGCTGGTCAAAAGTAATTTCCTGCTCATTGCCCTCATAGTCGGAAACAATAATCCGTGGCCGCGCATCCTTGCGCTCCGAGCGCACCATATAATCCTTGAAAGTGGTGAGGCTCGATATCAGCGTGCCTTCTTCATAGGCCACAACATCAACCCAGTTTTCACGCGCCGTTGCCGTCACCGGTGTTTTCATGATCTTGAAATCAACCGCCCCATCCCTATTGGTGCGGATATAAAACCAGTCCCCATGATGTTCCGGGTAATATTCCTCATCTGTCTGGCGCGGCGCAAACACAAAAGGTTCCGCCAAAGGATCATTGGCCGGGATCATCCGATATTCCGTGGTTACCTGATCGCCAATATAGATGGTGACAAATTCCCCGCTCTGGGTTTTGCCAATGCCGATAAACATGCCGTCATCAGCTTCTTCATAGACAAGGCGGTCCTCGGCCGGATCGCTACCCAAAACATGATGTTTGACCCGTTTCGGGCGTTGATTATCGTCGCGCTCCACATAGAAAAAGCTTTGCGAATCCGCCGCCCAGACAACACCGCCATCGGTGCTTTCAATCAGCCCGGATACCCGCTCGCCGGATTCAATATCACGCACTTCCAGCGTGTAATATTCCGAACCCAGACGATCGACACCAATCGCCAATAATTTATGGTCCGGGCTATGCTCTACCCCGCCAATGGAGAAAAACTCACTATCGCCGCGCTCGGCATCCCCATCATATAAAATGGTCTCGTCGCCGCCATCGCGCGGGGTGCGGAAAAATACCGGATAATCCCCGCCCTGGCGAAAGCGGCTGCCATAGGCAAAGGGACCATCTTTCACCGGCACCGAGCTGTCATCTTCCTTGATACGCCCGCGCATTTCATCAAACAGGGTTTTGCGCAAAGGCTCCAGATGATCCGTCATCGCCTCATAATAGACGCCTTCTTTTTCCAGATGCTCGCGAATATCGTCGCGCAACACAGATGTATCGCGCAATACGTCCTGCCAGTTTTCATCTTTCATCCAGGCGTAATTATCGACCCGCGTATAGCCCTGCTGGGTGATTTCTACAGGAATTTTTTTGGCAATAGGGGGGGTCGGCAAAACACGCTCCTCTTTCTGGGCTTCTTCTGTGTTGTTGGATGTATCGGATGAGTTGGCTGTATCCTCGCCATTGCCACAGGCCATAAGAGCGGCGGCGGCAAGACCGAAAACAAGAAGGTGACGCATGGGAAGGTGACGCATGGGAAAGTATCCTCTGGCATTAGAGCCTATCCGGTTTTGATGGAATCAAAACCGAAAACGCTCTAGGTAGAATTTGAAGCGCCATTTAGCCCCGTGCGCGCCATAAGCGCAAGACCGGAAAGCCAAACAGGCCTTATTCCGGCGCGCCCTCTACTTCTTCGGGGGTATCTTCTTTGCTGTTTTCGGAAGGCCGATCAAGAATATCGCGAAATTCCTGAGAAACACCCGGCACAAACACCGCATCGCCAATCTGCATGGCCGGCATGGGAACGGTGACAGCACGCACCTCCCCCTCAACCAGCCCTTTCATGAACGCCTTGGCCGCCGCATCATCTTCAAATCGGCGTGTTTCCGAATCGCCCAATATTTTCCAACGCATCTCGCCATCTTCATCTGCGGTCTGGCGAAAAAATCGCAACCAAACTCTTGACCACTCCTCATCATAGGATGCTGTAACAAATAAAAACTCTCTTTCATTACCCTGCAACACATCGCTTTCGACAATGACGCAGGATAATGCCCCATGGCAATCATCAATCCGAAAATTGTAAGGCAGGGAATCATTTTGCAGCGCAAGCCTTATGCTATCATATTCATCAGCAAACCCTCTTATCTGCAAAGCGCCATTTTCCACCGCCCGATCAAAGGCAGAAAGATTCTCCCGCTCCCTGTTATCGCTCCTGAAAGCATATTGGCTTTCCGCCTCGTCCAACTCATCCAGAACCGCCAATAAAGCCGCGCGATCCGGCGCATCGTCCCAATCGCGCAAATCCGCAAGCGCCCGCTCACCGGCCTTGCCCAGATCCCATTTCAGATAGGCAAAATCAAAGCTCTCCACAGTTTCCGCGCCCGATTGCAATCGCGAGATCTGATTGGCGGCAGAAATTTTATAGGCATTGAGCCCCGGCGTTTGCACCAATATGGCCAGCACAACCAGCGCTCCGGCAATGGCAACATTACCCATGCGCCAAAGCCGGTATTGGTCCGGCACCAATGCGCTTAAAGCATAAACCCCTGAATAGGTGGCCGCGACCCCGACAATCAAAGCGGCATGAAACCGCTCAACCGTAAGGCCATATTCATTGATCCGCAGCCACAAGCCATAAACCGCAAAAGCCGCCAGAACCGGCAATACAATAGACTGCAACAATACCGACCAACGCAGCACAGGATTTTCCGGCCGTCCTTTATCGGCAATACTGGCATTGGTAAACAGAATCGCAGCCATAATCGCCGCCACCATCAGGCTGGTCGCGCTCCAGCCTTCCCACAGGCTATCAAGCCCCTTGACGAAAGCGGCAACGGCAAAGCCCGCCGTCATCAACGCCACCACTGGCGTCAGCACTTTTAACAGCGCAAACAACACCCCGCGCAAAGCCAGCACAACCCCTTCCTGATTGCGCAAAATACCAATCCCCAGCGCACCGGCCCCAGTCGTGGCTAATTGCGAGAACGGCTCGTCAAAAAATATGTTCTCAAAAAAATCTATCCCGATAAGCGAGAACAAAGCCGCCCAAAGCCCCAATACCGCCCACACAACCCCGATAAAGGCGATAGACCCCGCCCAGATAACCGGCAGGTTCCAGGCAAATTCAAACAAAGACGGATAATCACTGGCCGGTTTTTTGCGCTCGAAAATCGTCCGATAAAACGGAATGGCAATATAGGAAATAACCATGGCCGCAAACCATGATAGCGGCAATACGCTTTCCACCTCTTCCGGCGGCCCGAAGGTCGCACTGGCCAGCAGGAACAGGCCGGCACAGAGCGCCCCCAGAACAATCCCGAAAACAGCACTTGAAATCCGTCGCCCCTTGGCGGTGGTAAAAAGATAGGCAAGCGGCGCCACAGCAAAAAACAGCATGGCCGCAATGATAGACGGTGAATGCCAGGCCATCTCGTCAAGATTGCTCAAAACATAAAGCGCGAGCCCTTGCGCCAGACCCGGCAGAACATAATAAATCAATATATCAAGCTGGCTTTCACGATCTCGATGCGTATTATTATTTGTTGCAGAAGCATCCTGATGACTGTCGAAATTATTATCGCGCATTTGTCCCTCCAATATGGCCCGAATACCGGGCCATCAATGCCTATAAATTACTCATGATTATGGCAGAGTTTTGCGCCTTTTGCGAAGAAAACAGGAAATTAGCCGCGCGCCCCGATTCCACAATATGCTCAACGGCTTGGCGAAAGCTCAATGATCTGCAGCGCACCAATCCCTCTCTCCAAACCCCGCCGCCAAAAGCGCTTGCGACAAATCCTGCCCCTTGGCATTTTCCACCCGCGCCACGACCCGCCCGGCATATTTGCCATAATGGATATCGAATAATTGCACCTGCCCGAACCCTATAAATCTTTCGGTAAAGGCTTTGGCCTGTTCACCGACAATACGCTCTTTGGCGCAAGCAGGCCGCCATATTTCCGGCGTATCAATATCCGCAAGACGCACTTTGGTGGTCAGCCACATATCCAGCCAGATCATCACCGTAACCTCCAAACTGTCACCATCAATCACCCGAACCACCTGCCCCCTGACCGGGCCGGGCAAATCCCCCGCCAAAGCCCTCCCCGAAAAGGGAATATCCGCGATGACAAGCCAAAACAGAGCAAGAAAAAAGGGAGGACCGGCGCGCATAATCAATATCCCGCCCGAAATGACGGGCATTCCTTCGTCCAAACACCGACCAGCCCCATAAGTCCCACAACCCGCAAAGCACGGGGATAAGTTTTAATCCTGAAAATACACTTTTTAGAAGAAATCTTCAGATCCCCCACCCGCATCTGGCTTTTTTCCCAACGATAAAATCTTTAACCCCTTTCAGGCATAGTTCAGAAAAATAAATCACAGCTTGACCATCACGATTGCGCATAAGGGCTGGCATGCCCAAAGCGCCTGACCTAAACTGCCATACCAAACCTCAATTTCTTGCGTAAAAATAGCGTATATCCAAAAGGCCCACCCTATGAGACTATTGTCTGTTTTTTCTCTCACCCTCACTCTTGCCCTGTCCGCCCCGGCCTTGCCGGCACGGGCTGAAACCGGTGATGGTGCCCGCAAATTCCAGCAATTGGATCAGGAATTGCCAACACCCAATGTCTATCGCGCCGCCACTGGCGAGCCCGGCCCGCAATATTGGCAACAACGGGCCGATTACATCATTGATGTTACGCTGGATGAAAACAACAAAACCCTGACCGGCTCCGAAACCATCACCTATAGCAATAACTCCCCCCATACATTGAAATATCTCTGGGTGCAGCTTGACCAAAACCGCTTTGCAGAGGGCTCCATCGCCCGCATGTCGGAAACGTCCTCCACCGCCGGACAAAGATGGGACCCGTCGGGAGAGGGCGATACGCTTTCCTTTTCCGCCCTTGCCCGCCAGCAGGCTTTGAGTGACCGCCCCTTTGGCACACAGATCAAAGCAGTGAAATCTGAAAATGGCAGCCCGCTCCCCTTCACCATTGTCGACACCCATATGCGCATCGACCTGCCGGAACCGCTAAAGCCGGGCACCTCGACTGTTTTTTCCATTGATTGGGTTCATGAAATCATTGACGAGGAAATCATTGGCGGGCGCGGCGGCTATGAATGGTTCCGCGACAACGACACCTATCTTTATTTCCTCGCCCAATGGTTCCCGCGCATGGCGGTATTTTCGGATTATGAAGGCTGGCATACCAAGGCCTTTCTTGGGCGTGGTGAATTTGGTCTTGAATTTGGCGATTACGAGGTCCGCATCACCGCCCCCGCCGATCATATCGTCGCCTCTTCCGGCGATCTGCAAAACCCGCAACAGGTATTGGACCCCGCGCAAATTGAACGCCTTGAACAAGCGCGTAGCAGCGACAAGCCGGTCTTTATCGTCACCCCTGAAGAAGCTCTGGAAAATGAAGAACAGGGCACAAACGAAACCAAGACATGGATTTTCAAAGCCGAAAATGTGCGCGATTTTGCCTGGGCTTCATCGCGCAAATTCATTTGGGACGCGCAAGGCTATGACCAGAAAGGCGGGCCCTTTGTCATGGCCATGTCGTTCTATCCCAATGAGGCCGAACCCATCTGGTCACAATATTCAACCGCCGCCGTCATCCACACCATGAAGGTCTATTCGCGTTATTCCTTTGCCTATCCCTATCCCACCGCACAATCGGTCAATACATGGGACCGGGGCGGCATGGAATATCCGATGATTACCTTTAACGGCTATCGCCCGGTCAAAGACGAGGAAACCGGCGCCATAACCTATGATCGCGGCACCAAATATTCCCTGATTGGCGTTATCATCCATGAAATCGGCCATATTTATTTTCCGATGATTGTCAATTCCGATGAGCGCCAATGGACCTGGATGGATGAGGGGCTGAACAGCTTTCTGGAATATATTGCCGAGATAGAATGGGAGGAAAACTATCCCGCCTATCGCAATGATGTGAATGTGCTCGACTATATCACCGCCTATATGAAAAGCACCAATCAGGTGCCGATCATGACCCAGTCAGACAGCATTTTGCAGTTCGGCCCCAATGCCTATACCAAACCCACCGCCGCGCTTATCGTCCTGCGTGAAACGGTTATGGGGCGCGAATTATTCGACTTCGCCTTTCGCGAATATGCCCAGCGCTGGAAGTTCAAACGCCCCACCCCGGCCGACTTTTTCCGTACCATGGAAGATGCTTCCGGCGTTGATCTCGACTGGTTCTGGCGCGGCTGGTTTTACACCACCGATCATGTGGATGTGGCCATTCGATCCGTGCGCGAATATAAAGTCTCCTCCAGGGACCCGGATATCGAATTCCCCTTGCAAAGGCTGGAAAATGCCGAGCGCAAGCCTGAACCCTTGCAACAATCCCGCAATCGCGATGAAGGCATAACCACTTTGATTAAAAGCAATAAAGACCTTCTCGATTTCTACAATGAGCATGATCGTTTCACGGTCACCAATAAAGACCGCAATGATTATCAGAGCTTTCGCGAAAGCCTCGAAGAATGGGAAGCCGACGCCCTTGACCGCGCTTTGGCCGAGGATAATTTCATCTACTTTATCGACTTCGCCAATGAAGGCGGGCTGGTCACCCCTCTTCCCTTACGCCTCAATTTTACCGATGGCAGCCAGCAGGATATGATGATCCCCGCGGAAATTTGGCGGCGCGATGCCAGCGCGGTAACAAAACTCCTCATCCTGAAAAAGCGCCTCTCCAGTATCGAGCTTGACCCCCATCACCAGACCGCCGATGTGGACTATACGGACAACGCCTTCCCGCCCAAGGTCATCAAATCCCGCATCGAGCTATACAAAGCCGATCGAAGCCGCCGCAATCTCATGGCCGATATGATGGTCGAATTGAAGGGCGAAGAAAAAGAGACCCCCGGTGAAGGCAATATTGTGCCACTGGAATAGGGATCATTGAAACAGGGATAGAATGTGATGTTGAACCGCCGCAATCTCCTGCTCACTGCCACCGCCTTCGGCCTTGGCTGGAGCCTCCCGGCACAGGCCCATCGCATGCCGATGTCGTCAACCGAGATTGTCGCCCGCCCCAAAGCGGCCTTTTTATATCTCGACTTCACCCATCGCATGCCAATCCATGACGCGCTTTCCCTGTTCGCGGCGCGGGGCGAAAAACAGCAGATACGCGATCTGCGCGATTTTGCCCGCATGGGGCTTTATTATGAAAAAGCCTTCCAATTACGCCACAGAAAATCCCACCAGCCCCTGACGCCGAAAGCCATAGGCGGCGAGGTCATTGACGACTATTTTTTCCTCTATCAGGAACTACAATTGCCCCGATCCATCGACCTTGCCGAGCAGGTGGAAATTTCCAGCCAGGTGCTGGCCGAGCTGGCCCGGGACCGGCTCCACCACATCAATATCACCCTCAGGGGCAAAATCTCCAGCCTGACCTTTACCGGCAAGGGAAAATGGCGCCCGCTATTGCGCCGCTAACCGCCCTTACAGCCATAGCGGGAATATGGATCAGCCCATAATATATTCCATTACTTTCAATAGCTTAGAAAAAAATCCGGCCCTAATCCCAAGATTTGTTGAAAACCGCCTGCCGCACCGCCCCTTAATCTTGCGTAAGCCATGCATTTGCCCCCTCGAAATACTTGCAAAATTGGCCCCGCTGGGCGACACATTAACCCTGAATTTGAAACGGCACGCGAACGACCCTTGGGAGGGGAAATATTAGTGGGAAAGCAAGAGGGGTAATTCTGGCACTAGGGGGTCGACAGACGGATTTAATTTTTGGAGCTTTTTAAAGCTGTAAGATAAATATTTTTCTGACCGATCCTGCTCCTTGCCCTTTATAAATCACCCGAATTTTCCACTAACGCCAATTGGCACTCCCCCAAGGACAATCGCAATGGGCGCTGGTTCTTACCTGCGCCGCAGCAATAAGGAATGATATTTCATGTCTAACGCCCGCACATCAAAGGCCCGCTTGTCAAAGGATAAAAAACTGATGAAAAAAACGCCCTCCCTTGTTTTGCGAAATGTCTTGCTGTCTGGCGCTGCTCTCATGCCTTTCCTGCTAACGCCGGCCAGCGCCCAGGATGTTACTATCAGCACCCCTCAAACGACGCCGGTCGAAACCGCAACTGCCGATAATGGCGGCCCGGCCAATGTAACGATTGAGGATACCGGTTCCGTCACCCTCACCAATGGCACCGGGGTCACTTTGAACTCCGATAACACTCTTACCATTGATGGTGATGTCACCATCAACCCGTCCGATAATTCTGTCGGCATATTGGTAGATGGCACCCGCACCGGTGCCTTGACCATGAACGGTACCATCACGCTGGAATCAGCCGCCGCCGATCCCAATCTTCTGGTACAGGATTATAATGATAATCGCGCCGGCGTCTGGTTCAATGGCGGCACATTCACCGGCGATGTTACTTTTGGCAGTAATGGCGCCATCAATGTCGATGGTGATCTGTCCACCGGACTATTGCTGGACAGCGACCTCATCGGCAATCTTCTATTTGAAAGCGACAGCACCATAAACGGCGCTGGTTCCAATGCCATCGCCATCAATGGCAATGTGACCGGCAATGTCACCATCACCAATAACACACGCATTACCGTAACCGGCGCCAATAGTCAGGGCATTATCGTGAATGGTAATATTGACGGCGCTTTTACCTATAATGGTGTCACCCAATCAACCGGCTATACCAATCTCGCCGCCACTGACGATCCCGATACAACCGTTGACGAGGTTGCCGAGCAAATCGCCCTGCAAGGCGGCTCTGCCCTGAGCATAAATGGCAATGTCACCGGCGGTATTTTGTTCGATGGCGCCCTGCCAGATGAGGAAATTACCGACACCGTCACTTCGGCAGCGTCTGGCAATATAATTCAATATGGCTCCGCACCCGCTGTTCATATTGGCGCGACAGGGCCGATTACCATTGGTCTTGTGGATACATCAGCCCTGTCTTCCGCCTATGGGAATTGGGGCTTTATCAATCGCGGCGAAATATCGGCGAATGGCACTTATGAAGGCGTTAGCAGCCTCGGCATGTTGATTGAAAACGCCATCATTGCCGGCGGCTTTCGCAATGATGGCGGCATAATTTCAGGCGCCAATGGCGCGCTCGCCACCGGCATTAGAATTGGCGCAGGCACCAATCTGCCAGCCTTTTTCAATCGCGGCCGGCTTCAGGTTCTTGCCACCAATGGCGGCAATGCTGCCACTATCGGGCTACTGATTGAGGCCGGCGCAACCGTCAATGCCATCACCAATGCGGGCATTATTCAGTCCAATCTGGTATCCGACACCGCCGACGCTGTCGCCATTCGCGATCTGTCAGGCACGGTTACCTCTCTTGTAAATAGCGGCAGTATCACAACCGGCATCGCCGATTTTTCAGATGGCGACCCCGACACAACCGCCGATGACGGCCTGCCGACAGGCAATGGCATTGCCATAGATTTTTCCGCCAATACAACAGGCGTCTCAATCCTCAATGATGTAGATGCCAATTTTGACGCCGCAACGACCTCACGGCTAACCGTTGGTGTTGTCCGCGGGGATGTCCTGCTTGGTAGCGGCAATGACAGCTATCAGCAATTTGCCGGCATTACAACAGGCGACATAGATTTCGGCCTTGGGGATGATTCTCTGGAAATCAGCAATAATAGTAGCGTCCTTGGCAATGTCACCTTTGGCGATGGCAATGACAGCACCATTCTCGATGATGCCCTCTATACGGGCACCATGGCCTTCGGCAATGGCATCGACACCCTCACCTTGATCAATAATGCCGTCTTCAATGGCGGGCTTACCGATGCGGACGGGTTGCTGGATATATCCGTTACCGGCTCCACACTCACCCTCGCCGACGCCACCTTGACCACCCTGATTAGCACCTTATCCCTAGACGGCAACTCGACCTTTTCTTTCGCGGTGGACGGTAATGGCCAACAGACCGCCAGCATCATTGCGTCCGGCACTGTAACCATTGGCGATGGCGCCATTATCATACCGGTCTTTAGCGGCGCTTTTGTACAAGACATCACCGCCACATTCCTGCAGGCCGCAACCCTCAATATCGACCTCGCAACAATCCGCTTCTCCGCCGACAATGAAGAAGCCCCCTTCCTGTTCGACTTCTCCATTAACCGGGACAGCGTCAATTCCAATGCGCTGGTTCTATCCATTGACCGCAAAAGCGCCGCCGAGATCGGCATTGATAGCAGGCTGGCCCCCGCCTATGAGCCAACCATCGCCGCCCTCGGACAAGATGATCAATTGGGCGCAACTTTTTTCAACATGCGCTCACGGGAAGATTTCCTCGCTGCCTTCAATCAGCTCATTGCCCAGCCATTGGATGCCGGCCTCTCTTATGCCAGAGCCCAAAACAACTCCGTGACCTCGATCATCACCCAGCGCCTGGATCTCGCCACCAATTCCGGCCGCTTGGGCAATACGGTGTGGTTGCAAGAAGGCAATTATTTCGTCAATCGCGGCGCCGATGAATCTTCCAATGGCTATGATGGTGGTGGCTGGATTGTCGCCACCGGTATTGATACCGAATTGGGCCCCTTTGACGCTATTGGACTTTCCGCCCATTTCGCTTCTGCGCGCTTTGACGAAAAAACCGGTGAAGACTTCCCCTTCTCCCGGGTCAGCTATGGTGTTGGCGCCTATGGGGCTATCAAGCAAGGCAATATTCAGTTTGATGCACAGGCCAGCTATTCCATTAGCGATACCGAATCCGACCGCGCTATCATCATTGAGGGCATAAATCGTTTTGCCCGGGCGCAATGGAACGGCACACAAATTGCCGGCTCTTTGCGCGCTTCCTATGAAACCGAAATGCGTGGCTTTGATTTTGAGCCATTCATCTCTGCCGACTATCTCTCCCTCACCGAGGATGCCTATCAGGAAAGCGGCGGTGGTGCGGCGATCGACCTGTCTGTTGATGAGCGCGACGCCAAATCCATGCGCCTCAATATCGGCACCCTCATTGGCAAGACCTTTGAATTGCGCCCTTCCGCCTATGACACCGGCATTCCGGGCACAATCCGCCCGAATGTGAAACTTGGCTGGTCACAGGAATTGATGAATGACCCGATCGAAGCCAATATGCGCTATGTCAGCGGTGGTGATGATTTCATTTTATCGGCAGACCCTGAAAACGGCGCGGCCATAGCGGCCCTTGATGTGGAATATGAAAATGAATATGCCAAAATCCATGCCGGCCTCGCCGGCAGCTTTTCCGATGTGGAGCAGGTTTACTCCATGCGCATTGGCGTTGGCCTGAAATGGTAATTTGAAACAGGACAAAACAAAAAACCCCGCTTTTGAAGCGGGGTTTTTTATGCTCTGCCCGCCAATATAGAGCCTTTTCGGTTTTGATTAGAGCACTTCCCGAAAAGTGGGAACCGGTTTTCGGATAAGAAGTGCTCAAAAACAAAGACTTAGAGCCCGGTTTTGATTCAATCAAAACGAAAATAGGCTCTAAATTTCAAAAATCCACAGCGCGGCCTTTGCGCTCCCAATCCCCAAAACGGGTCGGCTCGGCCCCCTTCGGTCCATCTATTTCTTTACGGCTCTGGTCCTGCGGCTGAGCTTTTTCGCGCCGCGCTCTGGCTTCGCGCAAGGCTTCTATCTGCTGGCCAGAAAGCGCCCGGCCATTGACAATCAACGGAATACCATCAGCGCTCACGGGCACACCAGCCTGCGCACCATCCGATGATTTCTTATCGCTCATAGCCATGATTCCCCGAAAAATTTATCTGCGCCACTATACCGGAATGTATAAAAACACATTTATACTGACCCTATGCCATACGCCCCCCCATATTACACCCCCTATGACGGCACAGCCACCCCTTTTACCATTGGCCTCAAACCCTTGCCCGAATCCCGTTGGCTGGAACCGCAGCCGGATTTACAGCCGCTCCTGCAAGAACGCCACCGCCTGCTATCCGGCAAACGCGATGCGGTCTTGCATTGCCAGCGGGAATCCTTGACCGCCTGTCAGGAATTATTGGATCTGGTTCTGGAAAATCTAAGCACCCACCATCGGGACCACTATCAAATCAAAGCCGGCATGATCGCGATTACAGGAATCCCTGACAATATCGCAATCAATCGCGAGGACCCACTTGCCAGTCTTGGAATAATTGTACCTGAAGATTTCTGTCTCATACGCAAAACCGATACGGGACATAAACTCGTTGCGGCCCTGCTGTGCTTTCCATCCTCATGGGCCTTGGCGGACAAGATTGGCAGAAATCTCGAAGCCATTCACAAACCGGTCCCCGATTATCAAGGCCCGATGTCCGACCGCGTCAATCTTTTATTTGACCGCCTACGCCCGGAACAAATTGTCTGGCGGATGAACTGGTCTCTCGATGACGGCAAACGCCTGTTCCGCCCCACCCCGCACAGCCATGATCAATGGCTGGCCCAAGGCGGCGACCCGCTCGATCATGTTTTCATCCGGGTCGAGCGCCAGACTTTGCGGCGCCTGCCAATTGCCGGGGATATTGTTTTTACGATCCGTATCCACCTCTCCCCCTTACGCCATCTTGCAGATGGCCAGAACCGGCAGGCCCTGCAAGGCTTGCATCAACAATTATCCGCCATGAGCGCCGAACAATGCGCCTATAAGGGCCTGTCACAGGCCCGCCCCGTCATTTTGCAGCGGCTCGAAGATTTTCTTTAAAGCGTTTCCAGGATAAGTGGATACCGGTTTTCGGATAAGAAGTGCTCTAATGGGCCTCATCCCAATTCATCCCCGCTTTGGCTTCCACCACAAGCGGCACCGATAATTGCAAAACCGGTGCGCAAGCCCCCTCCATCACCCGGCTGACCATAGCGCAGGTTTTTTCAACCTCGCCATCCGGACATTCAAAAATCAATTCATCATGCACCTGCAATAACATTGTCGCCGACAGCCCCCCCGCACGCAGCGCCTCTGGCATGCGTATCATCGCCCGGCGAATAACATCCGCCGCCGAGCCTTGTATCGGTGCATTGATCGCTTGGCGCTCTGCATAAGCGCGCTGGGCACCATTTTTGGAATTGATTCCCGGCACATGGGTCTTGCGACCAAAAACCGTTTCCACAAATCCTTGCGCTTTGGCTTTGGCAATGGTGTCGTCCATATAGGCGCGAATGCCCGGAAATTTTTGAAAATAGCTATCAATATAATCCTTGGCCTCCGTGCGGGAAATGCCGAGCTGATTGGCCAGCCCAAATGCCGAAATACCATAGATGATACCAAAATTAATCGCCTTGGCCCGGCGGCGTACCATCGGATCCATATCTTTCACCGGCACGCCAAACATTTCTGACGCGGTCATCGCATGAATATCAATCCCGTCAGCAAAGGCCTGTTTCATGGAAGGCAGATCCGCAATATGGGCCAGCAGCCGTAATTCAATCTGGCTATAATCCGCCGAGATGAGTTTCGATCCTTCAGGCGCAATAAAAGCGGTTCTTATTTTACGGCCATCTTCGGACCGAATGGGAATATTTTGCAGATTCGGCTCATTGGAAGAAAGCCGCCCGGTGCTGGTCGCCGCCAAGGAATAAGAGGTGTGAATACGCCCGGTCTTGTCATTGACCGCCTCTTGCAGGGCGTCCGTATAGGTGCCCTTCAGCTTGGCAAGAGAGCGATGATCGAGAATATTTTGCGCTATTTCAACGCCCTGCGCCGCCAGCCCTTCCAACACTTCAGCATCTGTAGACCACGCCCCTTTGGCCGTTTTCTTGCCTCCCGGCAAACCCAATTTGCCAAATAGAATCTCCCCGATCTGTTTTGGGCTGGCAATATTGAACTCTTCCCCGGCAAGCGCATGGGCTTTTTTCTCATAACGCCCCATGCGCTCGGCAAATGCACCGGAAAGCTTTTGCAATATTCCAATATCAACCAATACTCCCGCCTGCTCCATCCCGGCAATAATCGCCGCCATGGGGCGCTCCAAAGTCTGGTAGACCGTTTGCATATGTTCGCGGGTCAATCGCGGCGATAATATTTCATGCAGACGCAAGGTCATATCGGCATCTTCTGCCGCATAAATCCCCGCCTCTTTTATCGGAATCATATCAAATGTTTTTTGCTTTTTTCCCGTGCCCGCAATATCGGTAAATTTAATCGGCGCATGGTCGAGATAGCGCTTGGCCAATTCATCCATACCATGATTGTGCAAGCCGCAAGAAAGCACATAGGAGATCAGCATAGTGTCGTCATAGCTGTCGACCGTAAATCCGTGATTGGCCAGCACCGTCAAATCATATTTGATATTCTGCCCGACCTTAAGAATGGAACGATCCTGCAATAGCGGATTCAACAAAGCCTGCACATCCTGCAGCTTCATCTGCTGGCTGACAAATTCATCTTCCAGAGCCAGACCATCACCACCATGGGCAAGGGGGATATAACAGGCCATCCCTGCCCTCGGGCAAAGCGCAATACCCACAAGCCGCGCCGCCATCACATTCAAGCTGGTGGTTTCTGTATCAATCGCCAGAATATGGCTATCCCGGGCAGCACGTAAAAACTTTTCCAGCTCATCGGCTGCGAAAATAATTTCATAAGCCCCATGATTGATTTGAGAAGCGGACACGCCCTTTTCGTCACTTGTCGGGGCCTGCTTTTCGCCCTCGCCCTTATGATTGGCAGTCTTACCCCCCACGCGTTTGGTCAAAGAGGTAAACTCCATCTCCTGCAAAAATTTCGTCAAAGCCTCTTTGTCGATTGGCCGTGTGAAAAAATTATCAATCGGCTCATCCACCGCAATATCGGTCTTTAGCGTCACCAGATCTTTGGAAAGCCGCGCCTGATCGGCAAATTCTATCAAATTCTCCCGCCGCTTTTTTTGTTTGATACTCGCAGCATTGGCCAGCAGATTTTCCAGATTGCCAAATTCCTGCATCAATAAAGCCGCCGTTTTAACCCCGATGCCCGGTACGCCCGGAATATTATCGGAGCTGTCCCCGGCCAATGCCTGCACATCGATCACCCCTTCCGGCCCAACACCGAATTTCTCAAAAACCTGTTCACGATCAATTTTGCGACTCTTCATGGTGTCATACATGGTGATATGATCGGAGACGAGTTGCATCAAATCCTTATCCGACGAGATGATCACCGTGTCCGCCCCGCGCTGCTCGGCCTCACGGGCATAGGTGGCAATCAAATCATCAGCCTCGAACCCGCTTTGCTCGACACATGGCACCCCGAAAGCCCGCACTGCATCGCGAATAATGGGAAATTGCGGCACCAGATCTTCCGGCGGCTCTCCGCGATTGGCCTTATATTCCGGATAGAGATCATTTCTGAACGAGCCCCCCTTGGGATCAAAAATCACCGCAAA
>Ga0256839_1002352_pt1 | contig 21130 bp, 15 predicted proteins | sample 354166metaG_FD_185968 | JGI IMG/M metagenome (GOLD analysis project Ga0256839, IMG submission 185968) | Hydrothermal vent microbial communities from Mid Atlantic Ridge, Atlantic Ocean - 354-166 | ecosystem: Environmental > Aquatic > Marine > Hydrothermal vents | place: Atlantic Ocean: Mid... | reverse complement strand
TTTTGGGGTCAAGCGCCGCGGTGTGCTCATCCAATAGCAGAATTTTTGCAGGCTGTAGTGCTGACATTAACAAGCTGATGGCTTGGCGTTGGCCGCCTGATAATAGCCCCATTTTATCTTTTAGGCGGTTTTCTAAACCCAGCCCTAAGCGCGATAATTGTTGTTTAAAAACGGCTCGGTTATCTGTGTTTAAAGCAGCAGAGAGCCCTGTTGCTTGCCCTCGATACCATGCCAGTGCCATATTCTCTTCGATACTTAAGTTTTCACACGAACCGGCTAATGGGTCTTGAAAAACACGAGCGATTAGCTTGGCGCGCTGTGCGGTTGACCAGCGTGTAACATCCTGATCACCGACTAATATTTTTCCTTTTTTTGGGTGTACTTCACCACTGAGTGTATTGAGTAAGGTTGATTTACCCGAACCGTTACTGCCTATAACAGTCACAAACTCCCCAGCATTAATGGTTAAGCTAATGCCACGGACTGCGCAAGTTTCTAACGGTGTGCCTTCACCAAAGATGACGTGCATTTGATCTAAAACAATCATCCGTTTTTACCCCGTGCAAACCACGCACTCACATTGGCTTTTAACTTAGGTGCGACAATCGCAAAGGCGACTAATACGGCAGTCACAAGATTTAAGTCCTGTGCTTTCAAACCAATAAAATCCGCATTTAAAGCAAATGCAATCGCAAAACGGTACATGATCGAACCCACAATACAGGCTATTAATGCCAACAACATAGTCTTGGGTGTGATGATTGCTTCTCCGCCAATAACGGATGCTAAGCCAATCACGATTACACCAACACCCATGGTAATGTCTGCACTGCCTTGTGATTGGGCAAACAAGCTTCCTGACAAACCAACTAAACCATTCGAAACCGCCACACCCAAGATCACCATACGATCTGTGTTAATGCCTTGTGAGCGAGCCATACGCGCATTTGCACCGGTGGCACGCATTGCCAACCCTGCCTGCGAATTTAAGAATTTTAACAGGAAGAAAAATACCACCAAAACAACCAAGGAAAAAGCCAGTGGTGTGGCGTAGTAATAAGGCATCCCCCATGATTCTGTGGGGGTTAATACTGTTGTTTCACCCAATAAGGCAACATTCGGCTTGCCCATAATACGTAAGTTAATTGAATACAAAGCGATCATGCTTAAAATGGAGGCGAGCAAATTAAGAATACCTAGCTTAGTATTCATCCACGCAGTTACCACACCTGCCATCATTCCTGCTGCAAATGCTGCCAATGTTGCCAACCAAGGGTTAACACCCGAAACAATCATGATGGCACTGACTGCTGCACCGAGCGGAAAACTTCCATCAACCGTTAAATCAGGAAATTCTAAAATCCTGAAGGTCATAAAAACGCCGAAAGCGACCAGCGCAAAAACTAAGCCGCTTTCCAGTGCCCCAAGCGCTGCGATTGTTGACATTTTTTTAGGTTACTTCTTAGCTTTAGCTGCTTCTGCTGCTTCACGTTCAGATTTTGTCATCGTCTTAACCACTTCTTTGGCCGACTTAATCATGTCATCTGATAAGGTAACTCCCATCAATTTAGCCGACTCAGGGTTAACATAAAGCTCTGTTTTAGAAACACCTTGTGGCTGAATATCACCGGCTTTTTTACCGTTTAAAATGGCAGCGACCATCTTGCCTGTTTGGCGACCTAGATCATAGTAGTTAAAACCTTCAGCTGCTATTGCGCCACGTTTTACCGAATCCGTATCAGCAGAAATCACAGGAATTTTAGATTCTGTGGCCACTTTGATAACCGCTTCAAAAGCAGAGGTTACAGTATTGTCTGTTGGCACATAAATTACATCCACCTTCTCAATGAGTGAACGAGCTGCTGCCAGCACATCGGATGACTTTGGTGAGCCAGCCTCGATAACTTCCATGCCATAGTTAGGTGCAAATTTTTTCACCAATCCAACCAAGGTAACTGAGTTACTTTCACCTGGGTTAAAAATCACCCCTATTTTTTTAGCCGTAGGTACAATTTTTTTAACTAAAGCCATGTGGCTGTCAATCGGTGACAAATCAGAAACACCGGTAATATTTCCACCGTTTGATTTATCCATCGACTTAACTAATTTTGCGCCAACAGGATCGGTTACCGCAGAGAAAACTTGCTGAATATTACGTGCAGACGAGGCCAAAGCTTGTGCCGAAGGAGTCGCAATACCCACCACGACATCAGGGTTCTCTCCTGCAAACTTCTTAGCAATTTGTGCCGCAGTTGCTGGTGCGCCCTGGGCGCTTTCAAACGACCACTTTAGGTTTTTACCTACTACAAAACCAGCATCCGCAAGCTCATCTTTCACACCTTTTCTACAAGCATCCAGTGCGGGGTGCTCAACGATTTGCGTAATGGCTACATGTTTTTCAGCAGCTTGTACCACGCTACTTAGCGATAAAAGTAAAACAATACTGGCTGAAACAAGTAAGGATATTAAACAACGACGAGGAAAATTCATGGGTGCTCCTTTTATTAGTAGTAAGTTCAAGTCAAGCATAGCCCAAAATATACCTCTGTAAATAGCTATTTCTGTCAGCCTTGATTTACGCCATAATGAATCCATGAATCTAAAACAAACACTGCAACAAAACCGCCAAGAACTCCAACAACAATTTGAACAAGGGGCAGATATTCTTGCCCTCTTAAAATCACGTAGCCATACCATCGACCAATTACTCAATGAGATGTGGCAAAAAGCTGATTTAGATGATTCACACAACGTAAGTCTAGTAGCAGTCGGTGGTTATGGTCGCGAACAAATGCACCCAGCCTCTGATGTTGATTTGTTAATCTTACTTAAAGATGAACCCGATGCAGAAGCTCAAGAGCAGCTTTCTGACTTTGTTACCGTACTCTGGGATTTGGGTTTGGAGATTGGTCATAGCGTAAGAACCTTAGAAGAGTGTGTAGACGAAGCCAAAAAAGATCAGACGATTATTACAAATCTGATTGAGTCACGTTTTCTATGCGGTAATCAGCCATTATTTGATAAACTAAAACAAGCCATAACACCTGATAAAATATGGAGTAGTGCCGATTTTTTTAGCGCAAAATTAGACGAGCAAAAAAATCGCTACAAACGTTTTGGGGATACCGCTTACCGCGTGGAACCTAATCTAAAGGAAGGCCCCGGTGGTTTACGTGATTTACAAATGATCGGTTGGATTACACAACGTGAGTTTGGCACCTACTCTCTACGTGCACTAAGCGAATTACCTGATATTGATTTATTAAACCCTGAGGAATATCACGATTTAATCGAATCGCGTGATTTCTTATGGCAAGTCCGTTTTGTTTTACACCAATTAACAGGGCGCAAAGAAGATCGCCTATTATTTGATCACCAACGACACTTAGCCCATGCCTTTGGTTATACCGAGGATGCTGACAACCAATCTATCGAAACATTTATGCAACGCTACTACCGGCATATTTATCGTTTAGAACGTTTAAATGAAGTTTTATTAGGTTTACTCCGCGAACATATTTTAAAAGATAAACAAATCAAGCCAGTAAAAATCAATCAATATTATTGTAACCAAGGTGGATATTTAGGCCTCAGCCAAGCAGGTTTTATTGAAAAAAACCCACATGCAATGTTGGAGGTGTTTTATATCATCCAAACACACCCTGACCTTAAAGGGATGACGCCCAACACCATTCGAGAGATTCGTCGTCACTTATATCTTATTAATGATGACTTTCGTAATAACCCTCATAATAAGCAAATTTTTATTAACATCATATCGCATACTCAAGGCATCAACTTTGCCCTACGCCGCATGAATCGCTACGGCGTTTTAGCTGCCTATATCCCCGCTTTTGAAAACATTGTAGGGCGCATGCAATATGATCTTTTTCATGCCTATACCGTGGATGAGCATACGCTTAATGTTGTGCGAAATATGCGCCGATTAAGTACCTATATTGGTGCAGAAGAACTGCCTTTTTGTAGCGAAATTTTTTACACCTTAGAAAATCCAATGATTCTATATTTAGGCGGATTATTTCATGATATTGCCAAAGGTCGCGGTGGTAGCCATTCTGAAAAAGGTGCTGTGGATGCGCTGGAATTTTGTCTGGCTCATGATCTTGATCAGGCTACTTCAGAAACCGTTAGCTGGCTAGTTGAACAACATTTGGTATTAAGCAGCACGGCGCAACGCAAAGATATTAGCGACCCGGATATTATTAAAGAAATTGCGGATTTGAGCCAAACTCAAACACGTATGGATTATCTCTACTTGCTGACGATCTCTGATATTCGTGGCACTAATCCCAACTTGCTAAACAACTGGAAACATTCCCTACTTAAAAGCTTATACCATAATGTACGGTGCTATTTGGATAACCAATCTGCGGACAGTAAAAGTCTAATAATAAAGCAAAAAATGGATTATTTATCAACACACAATATTGATATGAGTGCTTATCAAACTTTTTTAACGTACTTTGATGATGATTATTTTGAGCTATATCCGGCTGAGGAATTACTCAAACATTTTAATTATATCCAACAAGCTCATGTTGACGAAGCCATCGTCAAAATTATCAACCCCAAAAATGCCGATAGCTCACACCTCTTTATTTACACTAAAGATCAAGAAGCTTTGTTTGTAAAAATCACTTCAGCTATCGAGCAACAGAATCTTAATATTTTGGCGGCCAATATTTCATCCAGCCAAGATGATTATGCATTGAATACATTCTATTTGTTAACCACTGATGGCACTCCCATTGCTAATCAGCAAGACAAAGAAAAACTCATACAAAATGTACTCACTAATTTACAAAAAGATGGCTTTAACCCAACTATTAAACAAACGGCTATCTCACGTCAGCACAAACATTTTAGCATCAAAACTGAAATAAGCTTTGAACAGAACAATAATACCCAGCATACCGCCATACGCATCAAAACCGCGGATAAAGCAGGCCTACTTACCCATATTGCTAACAGTTTTAATCAACAAAGCTTAGAAATTCATCACGCTAAAATAATCACGCTGGGTGAAATTGCAGAAGATACGTTTCAAATAACCACCAAATCAGGTAAGGCTATTGAAGATAAAAGCAAACAGGCAGAGATTCGTAGCGCTTTATTAGCATCATTAGAGTAACTCAGTTAGAATCCTTTTTAATTTCACTCTCAACTCGATAACACTATGAAAGTATCTCAATTCCCCATTTCTACCTTACGCGAAACCCCTGCCGATGCAGAAATTATCAGCCATCAGCTAATGCTCAAATCAGGCATGATTCGTCGCCTCGCATCGGGTTTATATACATGGGCGCCGTTTGGTTTAAAAGTCCTGCGTAAAGTTGAAGCGATAGTGCGCGAAGAGATTAATCGTGCCGGCGGAGTTGAGTTATTAATGCCCACCATTCAACCGAGTGAACTGTGGCAAGAATCTGGTCGCTGGGAGCAATACGGCCCTGAGCTTTTACGCATGAAAGATCGTAAAGGCACCGAGTTCTGCTACGGCCCTACGCACGAAGAAATCATCACCGATTACGCGCGCAAAGAACTTAAATCATACAAAGATTTACCTGTCACTTATTACCAAATTCAAACTAAATTTCGTGACGAAGTTCGCCCCCGTTTTGGCGTAATGCGCTCACGTGAGTTTATCATGAAAGATGCCTATTCATTTCATGCCTCGCAAGATTCCTTACAACAAACTTATGATGTCATGTTTGCAGCCTACAACCGTATTTTCGAACGATTGGGATTAAAGTTTCGCCCCGTATTAGCTGATACAGGCTCAATCGGTGGCAGTGCCTCGCATGAGTTTCATGTACTAGCAGACTCTGGTGAAGATGCGATTGCTTTCTCTAATGAAAGTGACTATGCCGCCAATGTTGAACTTGCCGAAGCCGTTGCACCTAAAGGTGAGCGCCCTGCCCCTGCTCAAGCTCTTGAAACTATCGACACACCCAATCAACATACCATTGATGAAGTCTCTGAGTTTTTAAACATTGATTCTCAGCATTCCATAAAAACCTTAATTGTCACAGGCGAAGATGATGAGAGTGGTACAGCCACGGTTGTTGCTATTCTCATGCGTGGCAATGACCAGCTAAATGAACTCAAAGCTGAAAAACTTGAGGGTATTGTATCCCCATTATGTTACGCCACAGATGAAGAGTTAGAAACATTCACAGGAGCCAATGCGGGTTCTATTGGCCCTATTGGTTTAGCAGAAAAAGGAATCAAAATATATGCTGACCGCGCCACTAAAAACATGTCTGACTTTGTTTGTGGGGCCAACCAAGATGGCAAACACTTAACAGGCGTAAATTGGCAACGTGATTTACCTGAAGCTGATTTTGTAGACGTTCGTAACGTTGTTGAAGGCGACCCTAGCCCTGATGGCAAGGGAACTTTACGTATTTTACGTGGCATCGAGGTTGGGCACATCTTCCAACTCGGTAAAAAATATTCAGAAGCGATGAATGCTTCCGTACTGGGTGAAAATGGTAAGCCAGAAATCATGACTATGGGTTGTTACGGCATCGGTGTAACCCGTATGGTAGCAGCCAGCATTGAGCAGAACCATGATGATAATGGCATTATTTGGCCAGATGCTTTAGCTCCTTTCCGGCTTAGTATTGTGCCTATCAATTATCAAAAATCAGAGGATGTTAAAGTAGCCTCTGATGCACTCTACAAAGAGCTCATCGAAGCGGGCTATGATGTATTGCTAGATGACAGGAAAATGCGTGCGGGAGCGATGTTTGCCGACCATGAGTTAATTGGTATACCGCATCGCATTGTAATATCTGATCGTGGTTTAAAAGAAGGTAAGTTTGAATATAAGGGCAGAACAGATAACAATGCCACCTCCATTGAAAAAAGCTCGGTTGTAGAATTTATAGATTCAAAAATCAAATAATAATGTACTGCTGAAAAATTGAATTTCACCAGAATCCGTGACTTCAATGCGGGTAACGGAGCATAAGATATTGGTTTAGCAAGAAATTTTAAAAATCTTAGCTTCACCCTCAGGTTAAGCGGGTATTTTTAAACCCGTGATGAGTCAAGATCTTACGTACTGTGCCTTAGTGAAGTCACGGATTCAGGCTTTATTAAATGACCGCTTCATAATCATCAAAAGAACGTATCTTTCGACTCCTAAGATAACCACCTAAAACTGCTGATACTAGCATTAAGACATTAATGATAAGCCCGTAATCAGAAATTTTCGAATTGCCCAATCCCAACCACCATAACGATCCAGTCGCTAACAAACCAACAATTAAAGTATGCAATAATATTTTTCTATGATTCATTACAGCGGTGAGGTAACCACGATGAAAATACCCCCTATAAAAATAGCCTTCAAGCTTCTTTTAAAATTTTTCATCCCTTTTTCCCCTTTTTTATAATTATATGAGTATAAAAAAAAATGGGCAGAAAGCACCCAATTACCCATAAAAAATCAACATGATAGTGTAAGCTACTTATATCATTAACCTTTTAGTAAAAGTACTTTAGTGCAACCTCAATTCAGCAGGCTTCATCTTTAACCAAAGTACACTCATTATAATAATCGCTACAAAAGGTAAGGCCGTGTAGTTGACTATCTGCCAGCCGAGCTTATGCTGCAACACACCTGCTGATAATGATGCAATGGTAACCAGAGTAAACACCGCGAAGTCATTAAACCCCTGCGCTTTAGACTTCTCCTCTTCCCGGTAGGTTTGAGTCAACAATGCGGTAGCGCCAATAAATAGAAAGTTCCAGCTAATGCCTAATGCGACCAACGCCATCCAAAAATGCCATACAGTTTGCCCCATTAGATTAATCGCCACACAGACCACTGCTAGCACTGCGCCAGCCAAAATCACATTGAGCACACCGAAACGTTGAATGATATTTCCGGTGAAAAATGAGGGTGCAAACATGGCCAAGACATGCCACTGAATAACAAATGCCGTATCAGAAAAACCATGCGCATGATGCTTCATCGCAAGCGGTGTTGCTGTCATTAAATACGACATAATCGCATAGCCCAACATGCCACAAATTACAGCCACGATAAACATCGGCTGGCTGGCAACCTTGCTCAAAGGGCGTGGTTCAGCACTCTTCTCAGCAGATGAGATCGCCTTAGGAAACTTTATTAAACTAACCACCACAAAAACCAGCAGATAAATAATTACCACATAAATAAAGCCACCCGCAAACGGCTCACTGGGAAACATGCTACGCCCAAAGTTAGCCAGATTTGGTCCTACAAATGCAGCAATCACACCACCTACCATTACATATGATATAGCTTTGGGTCGGTTCTCTTCATTGACCATATCAACCGCTGCAAAACGGTAATAGATCCCAAAACCATTGAAGATGCCAATCAAAAAAGAGCCTGCCGCAAACAGCCAAAAATGGTGATTAAACACTGCATAAACCATTAATAATGCCCCAGCTAAACCAAATAAAGTACCTATAAGAAAGCCCAGCTTACGCCCTAGTCGCCCCATTAATATTGAGGCTGGCATACTGGTTAACATAAGTCCTAAAAATTGTAATGACAACGGCAGTGTAACTAAAGATTTATCCTCAGTAAGTGTTAAACAAACCAAGGAAGATGCGGTAATCATTAAGCTGGTGCTGCTCATCATTAACGCTTGGCAAAGTGCCAACAAATAGACAGAAAAGGGGATCTTTGGCGAAACTTTTTGTGGTACTTTTTGTGCTTTTTCACCTACATCAGTTGCCGTCATATCTTAACCTGTTTCAATAATACAATGATGCGTATAATCATGCTTTGTCTATTACTCAGAGTCTACCGTTAAATCATGATAATAAGCCTTAGAGTCATCACTGCCCTCATTTTATGCTTACTCTATTTTTTAATCTTTACTCAAAGCGTTGACTGGTTTAGTGCATTTAACCAAGCACATGCTGATATTTTTAACCCACCAGAGCATCAACAATATGGATTGAATGCCGCTAGAAATGGAATGATCATAATTTATACGTTGGCTCTCGTTAGCATTGTACTGGTTGCCTATCCACACGAAGAATCACGCTGGGGATTTTTAGGGCTATTTTTGGCTATGATTACCTTCATATCCATGGCTGGATTTTATTAGTTACTGTATTCCTCTATGAAGTTTGGTGTGCGATACTACGGCTTTATTACCCCCCTACGAAGGACTATTCTCATGCCCGCTCAACGTGCCTTATTAAGCGTTTCTGATAAAACTGGTTTACTCGATTTTGCTAAAACATTACATGCTCAGGGTATTGAACTACTCTCCACTGGCGGCACTGCCACGTTATTGAGTGATAACAATATTCCGGTTACAGAAGTCTCAGATTACACCGGCTTCCCAGAAATGATGGACGGACGTGTTAAAACACTTCACCCTAAAATTCATGGCGGTATTCTAGCCAGACGTGGCACTGATGATGCAGTAATGGAAGAGCATAATATTCCAGGTATCGACCTAATTATTGTCAATCTTTACCCTTTTGCTGAAACCATCGCAAAAGACGATTGCTCTCTTGAAGACGCCATCGAAAATATCGACATTGGTGGACCAACCATGGTTCGTGCGGCAGCAAAAAACCACGCACATGTAACGATTGTTGTAAACCCATCTGACTACAGTTTGGTTGAGCAAGAGCTAAAAAATAATAACAATGACATATCAAAAGAATTACGTTTCAAACTCGCTACCCACGCCTTTGAACACACGGCTCAATACGATGGCATGATTGCTAATTATTTAGGGGCGATTGTTGAAAAAGGCAGCCTCCCAGAAAAAGATGAGAATGTTTTCCCAACTACATTTAATACTCAATTCAGATTAGCGCAAACCACTCGTTACGGTGAGAACTCTCATCAGCAAGGTGCTTTTTATGTCGAGGAAAACCTTAACAATAGCGGTGAAGCCAGCATTGCTACTGCCACGCAATTACAAGGTAAAGAGCTCTCTTACAATAATATTTCTGATACCGATGCCGCTCTAGAGTGTGTAAGACAATTTAAATGCAGCGAGCCTGCCTGTGTGATTGTCAAACATGCCAACCCCTGTGGGGTCGCCATCGGTGATGATAGTTTAGATGCTTATCAACGTGCTTTTAGTACCGACCCAGAATCTGCCTTCGGTGGTATTATCGCCTTTAACCAAGAGTTAAACACAGCAACCGCAGAAGCCATTGTTGAAAAACAGTTTGTTGAAGTAATTATTGCGCCTAGCGTTACCGAAGGTGCGATTAAAGCAGTAAGCGCCAAGAAAAATGTACGTCTATTGCAATGCGGTACATTAGGCAAGCAACAGCCGCGCTTAGACTTCAAACGTGTCAATGGGGGGTTATTGGTACAAGATGCCGATTTAGAACTTTACGACACCTTAGAAATAGTCACCCAACGCAACCCAAGTGATGAAGAAATGCGTGACCTCTTATTTGCATGGCGAGTCGCTAAATTTGTTAAATCTAATGCCATTGTTTACGCCAAAGACAGCATGACCATTGGAGTCGGCGCGGGTCAAATGAGTCGTATCAACTCCGCTCGCATTGCAGGGATTAAAGCAGAACACGCTAAGCTCGAAGTGACAGGCTCTGTGATGGCATCCGACGCTTTCTTCCCTTTCCGTGATGGCATTGATGCAGCAGCAGAGGCAGGCATAGCAGCAGTTATCCAACCCGGTGGCTCAATGCGTGATGAAGAAGTGATTGCTGCGGCAGATGAAGCGGGAATGGCCATGGTGATGACGAAGATGCGACACTTCCGCCACTAGACTGATTATGGTTGTATCTGTGATTAAGCTTAAATTAAGGAGATCCTAATCAAGTCCAATTATTTTTAGCTGGCGTAAAACGAAGGAGTCATAATGGCTACAACGGAAGAAATTATTACCAATCATTCTGAAAAAATCGATACTATTGACAATGAAATTATCATCGAGGTAGCCGGAGTTGCTCAGGCTGTTGATGCTTTAAGAAAGGCACTCGACAAGGTAGAAAAATGCCTTAGTGAGCGTAACTTTGAACAGGCTTCTAGTTTAGGTTACGGAGACGTTGCTTCTGAATTTATTTTTTTACAGCGTACACTTGGCGGTCTACAAGGTTCGGTTCTTGAAAGCCAACGGCTTATTTCAGATTTGGCTATTGAACTCGGTAATGACAATTACGAAGAAACCGAGGCATTGGTTAAGCCTTATATGAAATCATTACGCCCAGAAGGAAACTGACGAAAGAGGAATTGGAAAATAATAAAATTGCTCGTGATAAAGCCATGAAGAAGTTTAAGAAGTACCGGGGAAGACTAACTAACCTAACCTAAGAATCTCATCCATCGCATCAAGTCCTGTTTGACTGTGCGTAATCAATATAATACTGGTCTCTTTTTTATAATCAAAAATTGCATTTAATACTGCTTTTTCTATTTGACTATCTAAGCCTTCACCCGGCTCATCTAAGATTAAAACCGGCGCATCTTTGAGTAAGGCGCGCGCAATTGTTAAGCGTTTTAATTGCCCGCCTGAAAGTTTAAACCCTGCCTCTCCGACCCAAGTATCATAGCCTTCTGGCAGCGATACGATAAACTCATGGATTTGTGCCACACGGCAAACTTCTTCTACTTCATCATCTGTTGCATTACGCTTTGCTAATAATAAGTTACGTTTTATGGTGCTGTTAAAGAAATAGCTAAGCTGTGAAACGACTGAAAAATATTGGCGAATATCATCACCTTTGTACTGGCTTAATTCATGATTGCCAAAGTGAATCGTGCCTGAGATTGGCTCCCAAAAGCGCAGCAGTAAGTTGATAATACTACTTTTACCCACACCACTTGGGCCGACAATGGCGAGTTTATTTCCTGATTTAAGGCTAAAGCTGAGCTTGTTCAGAATATTTTTTGAAGCATCAATGGTCGATACTTTCTCTTGTTGATTTAAATATTGAAAGGATACCTTATGAAACTTAATCTCTGTGTTTTTTGGTGCTGGAGAATCATCAATAGGCTCAACCACTTGTGGCTTAGCATCCACAATTGAGAATATACGTCGTGCTGATTCTAAAGTCTCAGGCAACGTTTGAAACGCAAGCGGTAACGCCATGACTGCTTCAAAACTTGCATGGGTAAAAAGTGCTAACATCACTAAATTAGATGGCGAAATGCCTAAATTTGTAACTAACGGGATGGTGAGCATGACTACGCCTAACATCGCAAGATTAGCGCAGAGGTTAAGAATAGCTTGTGATAATCCGTTTAATTGTGTGAGTTTCGCTTGCTGCTCTAAAAGTTGCTTACTTAAATCATCAATTTTTTGTGCTTGTTTTTCTGCGGCACCATAAATTAAAAGTTCACCCATGCCTTGTACGCTATCAATGACACTGGTGCGTAACTCGGTTGAAATTGATACTTTCTTCTTGCTGGGTTTTTTACTCAATGTATTGACTAGCAAGGGAACCATGACTCCTGCTAACAATAAGAAAATCAACTCGACCCATGCCAATGAGGAATCATAACGCGAGAGAAAAAATATAAAGAATATTCCCATCATCAATGCCACCGAAGTCGGCACAATTATACGGATGTAAACATTTTCTAGCGCATCAATATCGGCACGAATACGACTGAGCAAGTCCCCACTGTGGTAGTTTTGTAAAACAGCGGGGGCTAACGGTTCTAAGTGCAAATAAAACCAATGACGTAATTCGGCTATGGCGCGAAAAGTCGCTTCATGCGTAACCACACGCTCGGCGTAACGACTTGCCGTACGAGCAATTGAAAGCCCACGGATACCTGCTGCAGGGCTAAAGTAATCTATCGAAACACCCGCCACACCAGCAATTGCCATTGATGTTATAAACCAGCCCGACAGCGCCATTAAACCCACATTAGCCAGAATAGTGATCAGCGATAGCAAAATCCCTAAAAACATCCAACCCCAATAAGGGCGGAACAATTTCCATAAGCGCCAGAAAACTTTAACATTACTTTGATCACTTTCCGCTTGTTGCTTAGCTTTCTTTTGAGCTGTTTGAGAATCGGTACTCATAGAAAACCACCCTGATCTACATCTACACCTGTTCCAGAAAAAGCTGCTAGCATTTTTCTATACTCTGCAGAGTGCTCAATAAGCTCTTGATGCGTGCCTGATTCAAGCACCCTACCCGCATCGATAACTACAATTTTATCCGCTTTTTCAATGGTGCTCAGCCTATGCGCAATAGTAATGACAGTTCTATTTTTTGATAAGACGTTAATACTTTGCTGAATAAACAGCTCGCTTTCCGTATCTAAGTTAGCCGTTGGCTCATCTAAAATTAATAATGGCGCATCTTTTAAAAATGCTCGAGCCAACGCAATACGCTGTATTTGCCCACCTGAAAGGCCCACACCTTTTTCGCCAATTAAGGTCTCGTAGGTATTCGGTAAACTAACAATAAAGTCGTCAATATTGGCTTGTTGAGCGGCTTTTATTATTTCTTCTTCGCTTGCAAGTTCAGCTCCTAGTGCAATATTTTCCGCAAGCGTGCCACTAAATAAATAGGGAGTTTGTGGCAGCCATGCGATTTGTTCTCGCCATTGCTCTAAGGAGATTCCATCAAGCTTGATACCATTAGCCTCAATACTGCCTTGGGTACTTTTTACAAAACCTAGCAGGAGATTCGCTACGGTACTTTTTCCTGCGCCACTGGCACCAACTAATGCCAATGTTTTGCCGGCAGGTACTTCCATCGTAAAATCTTTTAGTGCTTGCCGCCCTTCTTCATATTCGAAACTAACTTTTTTAAAGCTAATGGATAGTTTTCTCTCACTGTCTTGGAGAATGTTTTGAATAGTATTTTGTTTATTGTTACTTTCGGCATTTGTAGTAAAATTTTCTGCAACAGGCTTTTCTAGTATATCAATCATCTGCTCAGCCGCACCCACCGCTTCCATACGGGCATGATAATGCGTTCCCATATTACGTAGTGGTAAATAAAACTCAGGCGCAAGTAACAAAACAAAAAAACCGAGTAAAAAATCCATTTCACCGTAATACAAACGAAAGCCTATCAGCACAGCGACCATGGCAATACTTACAGTTGCGAGAAATTCCAACACCAAGGATGATAGAAAAGCTACCCGTAAAACAGACATGGTGCTTTTTCGGTAATCATCTGAAATACGTGCAATTACTTCGGCTTCATGCTTGGAGGTATTGAAAATTTTCAGCGTGGTTAAGCCTTGAATCATGTCTAAAAAATGCGCGCTCATACGAGCCAATTTTCGCCACTGTTTCTTATTTAAGCTTTCTGTTCCCTTGCCGATTAATATCATAAAAAAAGGAATTAAGGGTGCTGTGCCAAGCATGACTAAGCCCGAAACCCAATCAAGTGGAAACACAAACACAAGTATCGACAGGGGTACAAGCACCACCAAAGACATCGCAGGCAAATAACGCGCATAATAGTTTTCTAACGCTTCAATACCATCAACCAAAGTATTAACACGTTCACCACTACTCTCGTTGCCCAAATTAACCGGCCCCATCGCTTGTAAGTGGCGATGCAAACGATTACGCAATTGTTGTTTAATTTTTGCAGAAGCGTGAAAAGCGGCCTGCTCTGATGCCCATGCAAGAACAGCACGAACGATAAATACAGCAAATACCCCCCATAGCCAGTTTTGCACTCCACTTAAGGTTTGTTTTTCAAACACCACCGCATTCATGGTGTTGGCTAAAAACCATGCTTGAGCTATCAACAAGAAACCTGAAAAAAGCCCCAAGCCAATAGACACTTGTAACCAAGCAGAGGAAATACTCTTGTGGCTATTAAGAAATTTTTTAGTAATTTTATCAGCAGACATAAGCAAACATCATTAAAAAAGGCATAGAAACGATTACTTTCTACGCCTTTTTAACATGAAGAAGAAACTAAGTTACTCGTTTTCTTTTTCTTCTTGTTCATCGTCATCAAGGCCGTTTAATTCTAACCACATTGCATTAATAATCGCCATGGAACAAGCCAACAATACACCTAATAACCAAGCAAAATACCACATAAGCTAACTCCTATTTAATAATTATCTAAACTAATTTACTGTGCAAGACTAATAAAAATGCGCTAACCAAAAATGCAACCTAATAAAGGTTATGGCCATTTTCTTTAATAGATTCAACCGTGTGTGGCCCCCACATTTTTTTGTAACACCAACTGGTGTAAAAGACGATAATGGGTACAAATACAATAGCAGCCCAAAATGACACGGTTAAGGTTAACTCTGAACCTACAGCATCCCATGCGGTAAAACTGTGATTTGGGTTTAACGATGATGGCATAATGAATGGAAACAACGAAAAGCCCGCCGTTAATATAATACCTATTAAGCTCATTGAGGATGCAAGGAACGCTACGGATGCTTTTCTGGCTTTAGAAAAAATCAACGCAACGATTGCACCCACAAACCCAAGTGCTGGTGCGCCCATCATTAAGGGATATTTAGAATAATTATCCAGCCATCCACCTGTCACCATTTCTACCGTCTTTAAAGTTGGGTTCGCCACTCCACTTGGCTCGCCGCCAGTAACTATACGCATCCCATCAATACCAAAAGCAATCCAAATACCTCCTAATGCAAACAATACGATTACTGCGATGGAGGCGATTGTTGCTACACGTTGTGCGCGTTGATAAACATTCGCATCAGAGCGCACCATCAGGTAGGTAGAGCCTTGCATTAAAAACATGGAAATCGCCAATACACCAGACAACAATGCAAACGGCTGCAATAGATTTAAGAATCCCCCATCCCAAGTCGAGCGCATATACTCATCAAAATGGAACGGTAACCCTAAAAACAGGTTACCCATAGCAACACCAAAGATTAATGGCGGCACAAAACCTGTCGTAACCAATACCCAATCCCAGGCGTTACGCCACTTACTGCCTTCAAGTTTTGAGCGATAATCAAATGCAGGTGGACGACCAATCAATGCAAACAATAAAATCATCATCGCCAAATACATGCCTGAAAAAGCCGTTGCGTATACATTGGGCCATGCCGCAAACAGCGCACCTGCAGCCAGAACTAACCAAACCTGATTGCCATCCCAGTGTGGGGCGACTGCATTAATTGCGACTCTGCGCTCATCATCTGTACGACCCACATAGCGCAAAATCATTGCGATACCTAAGTCAAAACCCACCGTTACCGCAAAGCCAATCCAAAGAATACCGATGATCAGCCACCAGAGAAACTTTAATGTTGCATAATCAAAAAATTCCATTTTTATGGACTCCTTATATCAGTTCTTGATGAGTCGATGAACTGGAGGATTTTACACTCCCAGCATGTTCATTTTTCTCAAAGTGATAACGACCCGTATGTAATGAGCTGGGGCCAATTCGTACAAACTTTTGCATCAAGTAAACCTCAATAATTAGCAATACGGTATACAAGGCAATAAAACCAATTAAACTGTATAAGACATCCGTATATTCAAGGTTGGAGGATGCCATCGCGGTGGGTAACACACCTCCTACTGCCCAAGGTTGACGACCAAATTCTGCCACGAACCAACCTGTTTCGATAGCAATCCAAGGCAAGGGTAAGCTGATAAAGCAAATCCACAAAAACCAACGCTTTTTAAATACGGTGCGCTTACTGGTGAAATAAAATGCCAGTAAGAAGACGACTAACATAGCACCACCCGCACCCACCATAATACGAAATGCATAAAATAAAGGAGCTACTTGTGGGATACTATTTTTGGCTGCGAGTTTAATTTGTGCTTCGGTAGCATCGACCACATTCGGTGTATAACGTTTTAATAACAAGCCATAACCAAAGTCATCTCGCATATTATCAAAGCTTTCTTTGTCGACATCACTCGCGGTCTTTTTTCTGATTTTCTCAAACAAGGCATAAGCCAGCATGCCGTTACGAATGCGCTTTTCATTATCATCTATAATATCATTTAAGCCTTTTACTTCTTCCGTTAAAGACCGTGTAGCGATAATACCTAAGGCATAAGGAATTTTAACTGAATAATGATTCTCTTGCGCCTCTTGATCAGGAACAGCAAAGACAGTGAAGGCTGCGGGGGCTTTTTCAGTTTCCCATTCCGCTTCTATTGCAGCCAGCTTGTATTTTTGAGCATCACCCGCTTCATAACCACTTTCATCTCCTAGTAGGATAACGGAGAAAATACCCGCGGTTCCAAACGCTGCTGCAATTGCAAAAGATCGTTTAGCAAAAGCAATATCACGACCTTTTAGCAAGTACCAAGCACTGATACTGAGTACAAACATCGAGCCTGCCACATAGCCCGCAGCAACCGTATGAATAAACTTAACTTGCGCCACAGGGTTAAATAAAATCTCGCTAAAGCTGGTTAGCTCCATACGCATGGTTTCGATATTGAGTTCTGCGCCTACGGGGTTTTGCATCCAACCATTGGCGATTAATATCCAAAGGGCTGAAAGGTTGGTGCCAATTGCCATGAGCCAAGTAACGGATAAATGCTCGATTTTGGACATTCTATCCCAACCAAATACAAACATACCGACAAAGGTAGCCTCTAAGAAAAACGCCATTAAACCTTCAATTGCCAGCGGCGCACCAAAAATATCACCGACATAATGCGAATAATAAGACCAATTAGTACCGAAAGAAAACTCCATCGTAAGACCGGTAGCAACACCAATGGCGAAGTTGATCAGGAAAAGTTTTCCCCAAAACTTTGTCATATCTTTATAGACTTGTTTGCCAGTCATTACATAAACAGATTCCATTATGGCAATTAAGAATGTCATACCGATAGTCAGTGGAACGAATAAAAAGTGATACAACGCAACAGTGGCAAATTGTAAGCGTGAAATATCAACAACTTCTTCTGTAGGGATCATGGTTTTTCCTTAGCGTTGTATATAAATGAGACGTTCTCTTGCAGAACTTTTGACATATGTCTAGAAAAACAAAATAAGCTCTAGAAAACACAATAGACATGATAATTATCAATTACTATTTAATATAAAGTGTTAACCACAAAATAACAACAATAGTTTAAGTTGCCTCATAGTCGTTGAACCTAAAACATTTACTAGAAACCCCAGCACGCGAGATATGATGGATTGAAATACCCCTTATTTTTTTAAAACTCCGCCAATAACACTCTATTCACCTTTCTTTTAAAAATAAATTGACGCTATTTTTACTCTCATCATAATCTCGCACCAAGGTCTCATAAAATTTATCACCCTTTTATTTCCCAACCTTCCCCCTACTTTTTCAACATTGCTCCCAAGGGAGACCATGATAACGCCAACCATTAAGTGTAGAGCGGTGACTATTGTCATCTTTATCACCTTCAAAACCATCAACAATATGATGAACACGCTGCAAGCCGGCTTCTAATAATGCTTGCCCCGCAATTTCTGAACGGTTACCACTTCGGCAAATAAGAATAACATTGGCGCAATGATCCTTATCGGTACAAACCGCCCCACCTAATAGCAATTTACGAATATCAACGGCAAAATGTGGGTTGGTCTCCCAATCAGGCTCGTCCATCCAGGGAATATGAACAGCACCGACAGGATGACCAATAAACAGAAACTCCATACTCGAACGAATATCAATCAAATAAGAAATCTCGTCAGTATCCATCAACGCCTTCGCATCGACTGATGTGAGTTCTATCAGTTTACCCTTGGTACTTTGTATAGCTGTAGTCATTTTATGTTAATCGCCGTAGCGCTCCTGATAATCTTCCATTGCAGCCTTAACAACTTTTTGCGCATGCTCGCGACCATTAAGCCTCACCTATTTCGACCGTGCATTCCTTGCCTGACAACATTTTATAGGTTCTAAAGTAGTGGCCCAAGCCTCAATCAATATGACAGGGAAGCCATTAAGCTCGCGTGCTTCACCCCAAATATTATCGGTTGCTAGCACGGCGATAATATTATCGTCGCCTCACCATCAATCATCAGCAAACCACCTAGCACTCTTACATGGAATAAAATATCAGCACATGTAATGGGGCGCTCTGAAAAACACAAATATCTAAAGGTCTAAAAATAACATGAAATACGCATAAAAACGAAGAGAAATATTACGATTCACGCTCAAGGTTCTTACTATGAAAAACCAGAAACGTATAGCAAAACCCAATATTTTCTTAGGGAAGGTCTTGTATTTCTCAAAAATGGTAAATTAGATAGCTTCTGATTTATCAGGAAGTGAACGAGAATAGTCGCTTCCTGACTTATATAACAAATCTATCTCATGACCATGCGTATCTGGTAATTAATCAATTGACCTACCCGACCCACAATGATTGGCTAATAGCCGCTTTTAACTCAAGCTGTTGTAACCCTTAAAACAAACTAACCATTAGTTTTTGACTCATCCACTATGCCCCTGTGAGTATAGCTAAGAAGATGAAACTTCATGCAAAGGTCTCATAATTGTGAATATATGGAGTTCAACTCCTATTTACACGATAGCGCATACAAAGAAATTAGGAGTAGTTAACTATACGAATTTATAATAAGCATGAAATAAAATAGGTGGCAAGCCATTGATTAATATTGACTTATTAAATAACAGTTATGGAATATAAGAAAATTTCGGAGCACGTAAGTAGAATTAGTTTTCCTTAATTAGAAATAAATTACACTTAAAAAAAAACGGAACCAACACTATAAGTAATTGATTCCGTTCTATAATATGGTGGGCCGTGAGCGATTCGAACGCTCGACCAATTGATTAAAAGTCTTACCGTCGTGATATTTACCTACTTATACCGAAGCATATTAAAATATATAAAACAAACACTTATGCTATAATCACCTTATACCGAGTTATACCTAAACAACCCTGAATTTAGCCCTAGGGTAGCAAATAGGTAGCAAAAGTAGCAAAACGGAGATTAAGACATGAGTAAGGTTGATACTAAATTCAAATTTACCAAGCGCAAGCTGGAATCATTAAAGACTGCTGATAAAACTATTACTTATCACGATACCGTGACCACAGGTTTAAAACTCTCTGTTTCAAAAGCTGGCACATATACTTTTTTCATCTACCGAAAGATTAAAGGCAGACCCGAACGCATCAAACTAGGCAACTTTCCAAGCATGACAGTTGAACAGGCACGAATATCTGGCAGTGATGTTAATGCTCAAATTGACAGGAAAAATAATCCTAACGATGCTAGACGTGCCGAACTATCAGAAATCACCTTAAAAGAGTTGTTTGATGATTATTTAGAACTTCATGCAAAGCCACATAAGAAGTCATGGAAAACGGATGCAATGAATTACAAGAATCATCTTAGCCATTGGGATAATCGCAAGCTATCCACAATCAAAGCATTAGATATAAAAAGGTTACACAATAAAATTAATGACAAGGTAGGAGGCTATCAAGCAAACCGTATTCATTCATTGATTCGCAGTATGTTTTATAAAGCGATTGAGTGGGAACACTACCAAGGAAATAATCCAGCCAAAGGCGTAGAACGATTCAAGGAACAATCAAGAGAACGCAAGCTGGAAGCCGATGAACTAAAAGCATTCTTTAAAGCCGTATCAGAGGAGCAGAACGACGTTATAAGAGATTATATTCTAATTAGCTTACTAACAGGCGCGAGGCGTTCAAACGTGCTTAGCATGGAATGGAAAGAGCTACACCTAGAACGTGCTGAATGGGTTATTCCTGCTGAAAAAATGAAAGGTGGTAAAGAACAAACTTTGCCACTAACTAACGAAGCCATGCTGATATTAAAAGAACGCAAACCGAATAAAAAAAGCAAGTATGTATTTGCAAGTAACGGAAAAACTGGACACCTAGTAGAACCAAAAAAAGGTTGGGTACGCATTCTTAAGCGCGCTGGTATTAAAAACCTACGTTTGCATGATCTAAGGCGCACACTAGGAAGCTGGCAAGCCAGAACAGGCGCAAGCCTAGCGATAATAGGTAAAACACTTGCGCACCAAGATCAAAAGACAACCGCTATTTATGCAAGATTAGACAATGACCCTGTACGCGAATCAATGGAAAAGGCTACCAGTGCAATGATGAATGCTGGCAAACAAGATGCTGAAATCATACCGATTAAGAAACAAGCTAAAT
>Ga0256839_1002351_pt1 | contig 21140 bp, 29 predicted proteins | sample 354166metaG_FD_185968 | JGI IMG/M metagenome (GOLD analysis project Ga0256839, IMG submission 185968) | Hydrothermal vent microbial communities from Mid Atlantic Ridge, Atlantic Ocean - 354-166 | ecosystem: Environmental > Aquatic > Marine > Hydrothermal vents | place: Atlantic Ocean: Mid... | reverse complement strand
CATTGACCGAGAATGTCACATTATTCGGCGGGGCGTAGGTGACATTATCCAGCCCTGTCAACCTATCATTGGCAGATAGGTCAGTAGCCTGGATGCCCAAACCGTATGCGCCAATGATGGCACTGCCCGTCGAAAGCCCTGCAAATGGGGCTGATACTTCCCGCTGCACCACATTGACATTAACAAGACACGTCGCGGCGCTTGTGCCCCCGGTAATGGTCTGGTTATCCGTCGGGGCCGTGCCGGTGAGAAGCTGAATCCACATCTTCGTCGGCGCGGTAATGCTATCAATCGCAAGCAGTTGTCCTGTGCCCGTTGACCAGCTTACCGGCTCTGGTTGCTGGAAGGTGCCGGTAGGGGTATCCACATCTATCTCATGGGTGATGCCTCGAAACAGTAGGCCATTGAGGCCGTACAGTGTGCTTGTAGTACCATTCCGGGTCAGGTACTTCAGCCGTTCGTACAGGTCACTGATGCTGTAGATGTCCCGATTCCACTCGGAGTAGAACGGCTCTGCCGTACCATCTCCATCCACGTCAATCAGCCGATAACCTTCCGTATTCGTAATCGTTGCCCAGCCTGCAACAGTCGCCTCGGCAGTCTGGTTGTTCAAATCACTGCCAGGATTGAGGGCTAAGACGTTCTGCCCGTACTCCGTACCGTTGATCTTGAACTCCTGATACTGTTTACCCCATTCACGGGTAACGCCAATCAGCCGCCGCCCGTCGATGTCAGCGCCGCCGCTTCGCGTCTGAATCAAGAACCGATGGGAGATACCATTGGCCAGGTCAGCGTTCAGCCCGCCGTTCGTATTCCAGAAGTCATTGGCGATCACACTGCCATTCTGTATGATCTGGATGTTCACAGCCGAGTTGGCGTAGTTGACGATACCATCCCAGCGATCTGCCCCACCATTCTGCACAATGGAACCACCATACAGATGTTCCGCTGCCACGGCGTCGATATTGAACGGCTGGTACAGTTCCACATACCTGTCTGTCCGCCGGTTGGCCGGGTTGCTGGAAATGATGTCCACCTGGTCATCCCCGATGAACTCCAAATCATCCGCCAGGTCCAGCAGCCACCGAACGAACTCAAGAACAGTAGCATACGACGGGGCTACCCCAGTGTGCCCATCGCCAATATAGCGAATGTTCCCTGTCGCCCGATCTACACTCCAATCCGCTGCTACTATCGGCATTTTTCAGCCCTCACAAATTAGTTAATCCAAGCCTGTAATTCACTATGCCAGACGTGTATGAAACAACGGAAACTCTGTATAGCACGCCAGCTTCGACTTCAATCCCGACACCTTCAAATGGCGTCGTTACCTGCTTTGCAACCAGCCATGTTGCTCCATCATCGAATGATCGTTGAAGCTCTATAGTTGCCACAAACGTACCCCATATCGACAGGTTGTATCGCTTGCGAGTAACGATTGCCTGCTCTGAACTTCCTATGTCAGAAAGCTGGCCTTCTATGGTGCTCGATACTGCCATGGTTAGGCTCCCGGTACAGAGCCAAGCATAGCGTCAACGATACTCTTTCCATCTTGTGCCTTAGCTTGGGACGCTCTCGACAACGTATCTGCCGCCTGTTGCGCCATATTAAGCTGTTGCTGTTGCTGCTCTGCCTGCTGTCGCTGCTTGCGCTGCTCCGCGACTTGTTCATCAGACAGTACAAGACTGGCCGGTGTCCCAAGCATGTCAGCGTATTCATCGACGGCCTGGTCAACATCCAGCTTATCAATAACTTCGGGCTTAACCTGGGCGAGCCCGCCAACGAACCCAACCAGCCTATCAACACCAGTAACACCAATCATCTTCTGCGCTTGCGCCATGATGCTGATGTACTCGACCTGAAGCTCGGCACCCTGTATTTCCTTAGGCGGCTCAGGAACAATCCCAGCCCTAATAGCGGTCATGAATGTCCGGTCAATAAGCGGGCCTAGAAGCTCATCGTTCAACCGCTCCATAACAGGCCCAAGCATCAGCAGTTTTTCTTCGTGCCGTTCTTCGACTTCACGGGCTGTCATCTCACGTCGATCAGACTGCGCTAGCATCAAAAACAGGTCTTCGTAGAACGCTCTGCGGATTCGCTGTTGCGTTTCATAAATGTCTTGCTGAAGTGAACGAAGGTCGAACTGGACCTGATATGCCGGATAAAAGCCAGGCTTTCCACCTACTGCATCGACAAACGTAACGCCACCAGGGAGCGTACTTGTCGCCCTGTCTTTCAGCGTCGGTGAGGCTACCATTGGCGGGTTGACTTGCTTAGCAATGCCTTTGCCTTTCTCTCGTTGCATGACTTGCAACTGTTGGCAGTCCCCCAGGGCGTCCATGCCGGGGCAACTCCCACCATAGACATCCGTTCCAAGGACATCCCATCGAGGGGCCATGACCGGGAACTCATAATACCCACTAACAGACAAGAACTTGTCGCTGTCGCTTCCCTTCTCGTAATAGACTGAACGAAACTCCATTTGCCTTCCATCGAGCCTGCTCATGTACTGGTCTGCAAGCTCATCGTCATTAGGCTCGATGGCATGAACAACATCAACCCACACATGGTAATCGCCCTTCTCGTAAAGCTCACGAGTGGCATTTGTAACCTTGCTCAAACCAAACTGACGCACAACCTGCTCGACTGTCATTGGCACGTCACGGTAAACAGTATTTACCCTTAGCCGTTCATCGGTTCCGAGCATATAGCTCCCGACAGTGAATGGGTAAGCTCTGATTACGTCGTCGAAATCTTCCTGAACGAGAATCGGACCTGTGCCGAATGTCCCAAGTTCCTTGTACTGCATATGAAGGACGTTATAAACATTGCTCCGTGCAAAAATCTCACGCAGCAATCTCTCAACAATATCGAGCCAGTTGCGGACAGGAGCAAAATCACGCATTCCTGGGTCGGGTGGGGCGAGGCGAAACCATGGACGGGCAGGTGACGTTATTCCTGCCATCATGCCAGAGCCAAGATTTCGTGCCGCCATGGTGCCAGTGCTATCGATGATGGACTTGTTGCGGCGGTTCCCTTTATTCACGTCGGTTGTAAAGAATCGGCCACGGCGGGGAAGAATGAACTGCTGAAGGTCAAGCCAATGCTGCCGCCATGATGACCGCTCACGGTCAAGGGCTGCATAGGTTTGTTCCATGTGCTCTCTGAGTGTACGCATTACGCGCCTCCGAGGATTGACTTCTTGGCCGTTCGTGCTGCTTTGGTCAGCAGTCCTTTCCCACTGGTCAAGATTGTGTCTTCCTTGCCAAATGCAGCAGCCAATCGTTTCCGCTCACGCTCGATGTTTTTCTGCACTTGCGGATCAGCCTTTGGGCTTGGCGGCGGGGGCGGTGGCGGCATGTCAGGCATCGAAGGGGTTGATATACACATGAGTTATCCTCCAAGAAGTGTTTTTCGACTAAGGCGAGTGTCGTCTTCTGCGTCAGCACCAAGTTTCTTTGCCTTGGTCAAAAGTGTTGAACTCTGGAAATTGAGTTGCTTTCCGCGACGGGGGGCAGTGCTTGTTCCTGCTGGCCTTATTCCTGGCTTCGCATCACTCACGGAGTTGAGATAGGTCTTTATGCTATCAACTTGCCATCTTGGTCGATTAAACGCTTCAGCATACCCACCAATGGCAAATCCACTATTGTCAAATTGTAATTTTGTCTGCCTTCCTCGTGGGCCATACATTGCATTTCTTGCTTTTTCCATGCTATCGACAAAATATCCACCTTCCTCTGGTTTGTATTTGCTTTTGACAAATGTAGGTGCCCTTCCCCTGGCGCTGCTTGGGACGAGATACCCACCTCGCTTCGGGTCATATTGCTTCTTTAGTGTCTCAAGAAACCTGTATCCCTGATTACGGTCAGGCTTGGTGTAGTCGATCTTGCTTCTCGTATGCCGTGGCATAGAAAAATCCCCTCAGCGATTGCTCGATGAGGGGATTATGGTTGACGCTGTATTTATCTCAGCAACAGGCTTATAAGTCGAATGGGTCAAAGTCGCTGTGCGTAACCGTCTGCGCCTTGCCTGATAGCAAATCATGCTTCCGCTTTGGTGTATCAATCAACGCCAGGACAACCGCATCGCCGTCATCCGGCGACCGGCCAAGGCGTTTGATAATGTCTTCCTTGCTTTCGATCTTGATAATCCCACCAGAGCGGTATTCCCATAGTGGTGTTGATAGGTCAGCCAGCAGCTTCGGGTCCGGCGGCAGAGCGATTCCGGTATCGTTGATCGGGTCTAGCGCCTCACGCATACGCCACCATAGCTCTGCACGCTTGTTGAGGAATTGCAACTTGCCCGTGGCAATGTCGAAAGCATAGCTTTTTTCCGCTACGTTTATCCCCTCGACGTGGACATCGTTCTGTTTGAGAGCATCATACGGGCTACTCCCGACGCCAATGATGTCGATATGCACCGGGGCCGCATTTCTTCGATAGCTGATAATTTGTCCTGCTAATGTTGGCCCATCCAGGGTTGCAGTCCCATCGAGCCTGATTAGCTGGTCAAACCACATGCCATGCCGCCTTGCAATTACCGACTTATCCCTCGCCCCTCTTGACACATCGACGCCCATGCTCGTCATGTCGCCCTTGTGCGCTTTTTCTTCCCATCGCTCCATGGCAATCTCGATCCACTTCGTCGGTATAACCTGCCATGGGTCATCCTCAAGCCCTGCCGAGAAGTCACCTTTGAGCATTTGGCTACGCAGCGGCTCAGGCATCGCCTGAAGCGTTGCGACGTATCCCGTCTGCATCAGGTAAGGGTTGTCCTTGATCTTCGCCGGTATGAATGTCCGGCTCTTTGACATCAACGGATATTCTTCCCGGTTGACGATGTTGGTCCCTGGTATCTTCTCACCCGGCTGCACTTCAATCTTGCCATCGACTCGATAGTCTTTGCCGTCAAGCGTGACATACCATAACAGCTTACCTGGCCGTTGCGGATAGTCAGGATGCTTCTTGTCAAGCCATGGCCCAAAGAACTCACGAATCCACTGGCCTTCGGCATTGGTTGGCGGGTTAAAGGTCAACAATACTTGAGTCTTCTGGTTTGGGTCTGTTGTTCGCACCCAGCCCATAAGAAACCGCGCTTGTTGTTCTAAGAAGTTGGCCGCTTCATCGAGGACGAGAAAATCCTTTGACCGTCCTTGGTGTTTTGTTTCATCTCCTGGGTTTGGTGTCGAGCCAAATACGATAGTCGGCTGTGACCCGATTGGCACACGCCACTCTCTCGTCTGTCCGTTGAAGCCGTCCCGGCTCCCGATAATCTCAGTCAGCCGCTCATAGATGCCTCCGAGTTGTGTTGCTTCCCTTCGCAGTATCGCTACCTGCTTGTGCATGGTGATTGCCTTGCCACACGCCAAGTCCGTTTTGCCACCACCTGCTGCCCCACCATATCCGAGTATGTCTGCCTCGCTGTAGTAGGCATCGGACTGCGGGCCAGGCAGAGGCACCCATGGCTTCTCGATGTACGATTCGAGGATGAGTGAATCAATGAAGTTCTTTGCTTCTTCATCACCCTCGATTTTCTTCAACAGCTTTTTAATCTCGTCGATGTCACTCATTGCGTTACCATCCTCGCCAAAAACCGATTGGCAACATCAGCCGCCTTTATCTGGCTCTGAAGTAACTCATACCTGGCGCGTTTCGTTTTCACCTGGTTGTCGATGCAAACATACAAGCAGCGACCGGCAAGCATATTGATGGTCGTGATGTCACTCGCCTGCATCTTGAACACCATACGGTCTGACACCCAGCTTCTATGCTTCGTGCTCATCGTCTTCGCCCTCATCGTTGCCCTTCTCCATCGCAGCTTTCAGGATGTGATACAGCCGTGTTGCCTTCTCGACATCGTTCATGTTTTCCAGCGTCGCTGATAGCTGGGCTATCGCCACCGGCTTGCCATCCTTGCCGGTCAACTCAGTTCGCTGCACATCCTCGAAGTCAGGCCCATCTTCGTCATGCCGCCCGAAGCTGCGAAGGGCGAAGATGACACCCTGAACGGAACCCTGCTCACGGATCAGATGATGCTCGTATGCCAGCTTTACCATATTCCGGGCGCGTTTAATTGAGTCAGCATACATCCCACCATATCGCTTGGTGTAGTCGGTTAGTGACTGCTGACTTGCAAACCCCAGATGAAGCACTAGGCCAGTCATTGTCGGCCTGAGATTTAGCTTCTTGCAGTGCCGAAAATAGTCATCAACAAGGGCATCAAACTCCTCCGGGGACTTGATTTTCCTTGGTTTCCCGTAGTGATACCCGTCACGATCAGGGTCGTAGTACGGCCACCAGGAGTCCTTGTCTTCCGGGTCTTCTACCCACTTTGGCGGGTCAACCGTCTCAGGCAGCCTGAGAGCCTTGCTGAGCCCTTTTGCCCTTTTAGCCCTAGCCTGGGGTGTCTCAAGCTGTTTCGGCCTCCCAGGGCCGCCCTCAGGCAGCCTCAGCAGGTCTTCTTTGTCGTCTTCTCGGTTTTTTCCCATGATTTCTACCTCCAAGGTTTTCGCAAAGCATAGTCCATCGCAGCAATCCAATCCCCCTTTGGCGGGGGCTTCTTCCGCTTCGTCAAATCCCGCCTGACGCCAATCCTCGCCGCTCGACATCGGATGGCGACCAGAGTGCGGTAGGGCATATATCGCTGGCAATACGCAGCCCCAAAGTCCCGATAGCACATCTCGATGACGTGATCTTCGTTCGGCGTCCAGGTGTTCCCGTCCAGGTTCAGCCGCCTGGCTCTCAGCACAATCGCTCGTTTCGTTCGGCCAGGGAGTTTTTCGATCACGGTCCTGACCCCAAAGCGATAGTGCTTTCGCAAAATCGCGTCTTCCCGTTTCGTCCAAAGTTTTCGTTTTTCGCCCTTTCGCATTTTCACTCCTGCGCGGTATCCCCCTCTCCCCAAGCGGGGGAGGGCTACCCAAAAGCCCTCCCCCCTTTAGGGGGGAGGGTCCGTGGCCCACTTCCGGCATGTTGCTGTAAGTTATTGATTTGGAAGGAAAAAGAAGTGGGCCAAGGGGCCTGCCCACTTCTAAGTGGGCCAAGCCCTGTTGGCCCACTTAAATCGTTAAAAATCAACAACTTACAAATTGCGATTTTTGCCTCAAAGTGGGCCAAGCTGTTTGGCCCACTTTTGGCCCACTTGCCCACTTTCGTAAGTTCTTGATTTTTATAGAAACAGAAAGTGGGCCAAAGTTGGCCAAGCGGTTTGGCCCACTTCTGGCCCACTTCTTTTGCCATGTTTTCAATGTAAGTGGGCCAGTCCCCTTGGCCCACTTCTGGCCCACTTCTTTTTGTCTCGCAAGCTATTGATTTATATGCAAATAACTGGGCCAACCTGTCTGCCCACTTAGGTAAAATCAACGTGAAAATAGGCGAAATGTCAAAAAACCTGTAAAAACAGCAAAAAGAAGTGGGCCAACCCCCTTGGCCCACTTTTGGCCCACTTGCCCACTTCCGTTTTTCATACGTCAAGAAGGTCATCGACATCCCCCTTTTCTTCCTCGTTTTCACTCTCGATTGCAGGAAGCAAGACATACCCGCCACCCCGCCCACCTTTCGGCGCAAGGATGACTTTTTCGGCCTCGATGAGTCTTTCCATGGACATCATGACCGCCCCCCTGGACGCCCTGAGCGGACCATTCTCCCCAGCCATTTCCTTTATCGCCCTCTTGGTCGCCGGGCCCCCGGCTCTTGCATATCTGGCTATGGCCGATAGCAGTCTGTCATCCAGCGCCTCGCGCTCTTTCTCGTCCACGTCCTGCACCCGCTGGTCGATGTCCACCAGGGCCATGACGCCGCCCGCCCCACGGCGCAGCCAGAGGCCATCTGAGCGGGCAGAGTAGTTGGTCTTGCTCACGGCCAGCTTGACGTACATTGGGGCCTCAGACGGCTTCAGGCCATGGTTCTTGGCATCGTCCGGGTGCATAGAAGCCATGTTTAGCTGGAACCGTACTGAGTCTGTCAGGGCGGAGTGTCCCCTAGCGGCGAACTGCATATCTGCGCCACCTTCCCGCATGGATGCCTTGTTGGCGTGGTGGACGGCCAGGATGGTTGCCCCGGTCTTGTCTCTAATGTGTTCCAGGGTTTCCGCGAATCGGATCATGTCCGGCCCTTCTTCGCCGCATCCGAAACGGGATAGCGGGTCAATGATGATTAGCCTGGCGTTGACGCTGCTGGCCTTGGCGATGACCTTATCGACCAGGGGCGTCATCGAGTGCCCGGCCCCGTCCCGCTGAATGAGTTGCACCGATCTGCCAACCAGGGAGACGGGGACCAGGTTGGCGATAGCGTCCCTTACCATGGCATCGCTGTCGATGGCGTCATCACTGGACGGGAACTCATCGAGCGCGGCCTTGTAGATGGCATGGAGTCGCCTATGCAGGTCGTCGTTGTCATCCTCGGCCCCAAGAACCAGAACCGGGGCCTGTTCTACGGTGGCGTCAAGGAAAGGCGTCCCCGTAGCGACAGCCCAGGCCATTTGCAGAGTCAGGATGGACTTGCCGGTCCCGCCTGGGGCGACCAACAGGCAGACCCTATTCGCCAACAGCAGCCCGTCTATGAGCCATTCGACCGGTGGGGGCTCGGTCGTCAGTATGCGCTCCATGAGTGTCGAGGGGTCGGCAGTCGTGACCTGTTGCTCGGCGTCTTCGGTGTTGATGGGGATGTATGGGCCGGGGTTATGCCAGCCCTCAAGCTGGGCCAGCTTCAGGATGGTGCCGATGGTGACAGTAGAGCGTTTCCCTGTTTCGTGGAAGGTATCCCACTTTGTTTCGCAGTCGCCAGGCTGGAACTTGGGCGAGCGGGATGACCATAGCTCCCAGAGTTCCAGTCCCTCCGGCGAGCCATCGTAATGATGATATAAGGCCATGCCGACCTTGACCCAATCATGGTAATCATCGGACGGCAAGTAGGAAAGAGCCTGGGCCAAGTCCTTGTCGCTGATGCTGTACTTGGGGGCCATCCACTCGCCAGTATGTGTACTGTCATCGTCGGCTGGCTGAGTGTCTGGCTCGATACCCTGCTCGGTGCAGAGGGAGTCGAGATAGGCGAACAGGGCATTGATTTTAGAGGCAGGGACTACAGGCAGGTCGTGAAGGGAGGTTGTGATTGGGGTCTTGTCAAGCCATTGATAGGGTTGGTTTGTTGCCGGGTGTACGCCAAAGGCGACTGTCTGTGTGCCTGTTGACCGGGCCTCGATGTGCCCTATGGAATAGGTCGCTGACTGCCTGATGGGGGAAGGTGTTTCTGCCTGATAGAACAGGGCGATTTTCGGGGGCTGGCCTATTCTGGAAAGTCCCCGGCCAAGGTGTTTCCGGCACCAGGCGACAAGGTGCTGCACGATGTCCTTGTCAGTGATGTCCATGTCAATGACCATGAGCTTTCCGCCGCGCAAGCCGACGCCATAATCGGCGTATTGCTCTGCCAGGGTAACAACAGTGTCTCTGGTCAGGTCAATGCCCGTCCACCCTTTGATGGCTGGGCGTTTGCTGTTTGGCATGATGGGGATAGGCTCATAGCCTGCTTCCAGCAGTTCGACGGCTGCTGCTCTATAGGTCGTCATGATGGCTCACCCCTTTATGATGTCTTTGGCCTTGACCTTGCCATCGGTCACTCGTTCGATGACAAAGGCGCGATTGGCGGGGATGCCCCGCGTCGCCCAGTTCTGGATGGCCTGCTGGGAGAGCGCCGGTTGCCCGGCACGGGTCAGGTGTTTGTTGATCTCATAGACCAGCTTGGCCCAGGTGCCGTGCAGGTCGAGAGCAGTCTTCAGGTACTTGTCCATTGTATAAGTCCTTGATTTTGCTTTGGGGTGCGGTTGTCTGAGGGCAATCATAGGCTGGGCGGAAGGATGTTGCAACAAAATCTTGACACAAAATGTTGACACATGGGGAAAGCTGGTCTAGGATTGACTCAACCTTGCCGAGTGGGCGGGGCAAAACAGACAAACAGAAGGACAGGAGAGCAGATATGAATGCACAAGAACTGAAAGAAATCCTTACCCTGCATGCCGCGTGGCTTGCGGAGGACGTCGAGGGAGAACAGGCTGACTTGCGTGAGGTCGACTTGCGTAGGGCCATCCTGCGCGGTGCCAACCTGAGCGGTGCCGACCTGAGCGGTGCCAACCTGCACGAGGCCAATCTGAGCGGTGCCGACCTGAGCGGTGCCAACCTGCACGAGGCCAATCTGAGCGGTGCCAACCTGAGCGGTGCCAACCTGAGCGGTGCCAACCTGCACGAGGCCAATCTGAGCGGTGCCGACTTCTTTAGGGCCAACATGCGTGGGGCCTACCTGCGAGGGGCTAACCTGCGCGATGCCTACTTGCCCAAAGCCGATCTGCGTGAAGCCAGCCTTGGCGATTCGGGGCTTCGCTGGGCTGACCTGCGTGAAGCCGACTTGCGTAAGGCCGACTTGCGTGAGGCCGATTTGCGCAATACAGACATCCGCGGAGCCTACCTGGATGGGGCCAACCTGCGCGGGGCCATTCTGCGTGGGGCAAAACAGTAAACAGTAAACAGTAAACAGTAAACAGTAAACAGTAAACAGTAAACGGGAGAGCAGACATGAGCATCCAACACCAGGACACAATCACCCGAACCGAACTCGTCGATGAAGTTGAGCGTCTTCGCAATGAAGGCGACGATACGACGGCTGACCTGTTAGAGCAGGTCATCGAAGAAGCTGACAGCGAAGTCGTTGACTTCAAGTATGACGAGCCGCTTATCCGTTACAGCTACTTTACTAAGTATTGCATTGAACTGCTGCAAGATTGCGGCGACCTCCCCTCTGACCTTCCCTGGTATATCGTCGTCGACGAAGAAGCCACTGCCGAAAACCTGAAGGCCGATTACACCGAGATTGATGTCCTTGGCGTGACCTATTATGGAAGGGCGGGGTAATGCCTGTTGATGAAAAGAAGCTGCATGACCTGGCGAAGTCTCTGCAAAGGGACTTTGACGAGTATCGTGACATCGTGCATGGCGTTTATATGCCGGTTGTGTATGCAGCAGTGAAGTATGTCAAAAAGAGAGAAAAAGACTCGTTAACATCTATAGGTGCGTATATCGAACTTAGAGATGTCGTCATGCGTCTGCTTGAAAGGGGGAAATAACAATGGACCAAACTAGGAAGGAAGCATAAGAATGGTGAAACTTTCGCTATCATGGGGGCGGGCAATGAAGCTTATTTTTACAGACAAATTCGGTAGAGCGTACATAGAGAAGGATGTAGCGTCTTTCACAAAACGCTTTGATCATAAGCGTAGGGAATATGTATCTGTGATCAGGAAGGATGGCACAGAAAAGCGATACCACAAAGAAGCATTTGTACATTTGCGAATTGAATAGAAGACGAAACAATGAGCAAAATCGACATGAGCAAAAAGTACCGTTACCGCAACGGAGAGTCCGCGCGGATTCTATGTATAGATGGCAATAATTGCAAATACCCTGTGGTTTCTATGGATAAAAATGGCTATCTTTTTACCCACACTGAGGAAGGGCTTTTCGCAAAGCAGGGCAGAGACCACCATTACGATCTTGTGGAAGATATGCCATACGCCGATTTCCAGATCGACGATCCAGTGATGGTAAAGGATAAATACCACATAAAATGGAAAAAGCGGTACTTTGCTGGGGTTGACGATAACGGCAAGCCTTTAACGTGGAACGCTGGGACTACTTCATGGACTGCGGAGCTAAAAATCACATGGGACGAGTGCCGCAGACCCACACCAGAGGAAATGGAATGATGAAACACTATGAGCCTGGTACTTATCGTTTTATCCTTGACACGATCCTATTGGAGATTGTCACGGTGTTTATCGCCTCGTTTTGGTTTGTCAATCTCGGTGGCATGCTTGCCACAGGGACAATCCCCTTCAGCTACGGTCCGGCAATTATCGCAACGATTGCCTTGGCTGTAGGGCTGATTGAATGGGGAAGGGTGTTTAAGATGCTTTGGGATGAAACCAAAGACTACCAGGACTGGCCGTTATGAAAGACAGAAGCGGAGCAAGTTTAGGGATTGATGGTGGGTTCTATAGCAAGAAGTTTCATGATCCCATGCTTAAATACAGGCAGGCTATGGATGATGCAAGTAAGTGTCCATGCTTCAAGTGCAGCAAACGTAAAGGCTGCAAAGAGGAATGTCACATCTATAGGCTGTATGCAAATCTGCCTTTCAATAAGAGCATGGATGAAGTTTATGCAATCCTGAAGGAGATCGAAAATGGAACTGAAGATTGAAATACCCAATGACAAGACAGCAGAAGAAGTCATGGGTGCCATGGCGTCTATCGACGCCTTGCTTATGCCATCAGACAAAGAAAGCCACCATTCATTTACACTTGTTGGAATGAAGGTTTTGGATGGGAAGGCGGTAGCGAAACTGAAATGCGTTGTGTGCAAAAATGAAATGCTCGTCCCCGAGGGTTACATAGTAGATACGAGAGGATGTGGAAAATGAAAAAGTACGTTTTGACTTTTGAAGTACACGAGGAAGAAGGGTACACCAAACTGAAAGTTGAGTACCCTGACGAGTCGATGGATATGCCTGACGATGCAGATACCGCTGCCATCATTCTTCTGTCAAACCTTCTTCCTTACTATAACGAGACGGTGCGTTATCATGTCCTTGAAGCTGTAAGGGCTGGTAGCGCAGCAGCACAGCTTTACAAGGAAGCTGCCAGTTACAACAAGGAAACATTGCAGTGACAATTCACCGGCCACTCGCTTTTCTGGTGCTGCTGACAATGCTGGTCATTGGCGCAGGTCAGTGTCACGCAGATGAGTGGATGGTCGGTGACACTAAAAGAGAAATTGCCTGGCAAGTAATCAATGTCGTTGATGCAGGTCAGACGTTAGACATCTCAAAGAGATGTGGGGAAAAGTATGAACTTAACCCGATTTTGGGTAGATGTCCTGATAGTAAGGTCATCGCCCAATACTTTGCGACTGCTGCCATGCTCCATTTTGGCGTGTCGCTCGCTCTACCACGGCGCTATCGCGCAAAGTGGCAAATAGGGACCATTGTTGTAAGCGGGGCGATTGTCCTGAACAACTACAGCATTGGGCTCAAGATAAATTTCTAACAGGAGAAACTAAAATGAGTATTGAACTGGACTTGAAACGTACCGCTGACGCCCTGGAAGCCATTGCGCTTCACCTCGGTCAGCTTTTGCACAAGGATTATGATGGCAGTCGTCACATGCCTGAAGAACGTCGTGAGGGGGTTGTTCATGATGCTGGTCCTGAGGCTCCTTCCGACGATGCGCCGCAACAGCAAAGAAAAAAGCGGTCAAAGAAGAAGGCGTCCAAGAAAAAAGCGGCTCGGGTATCTACTTCGGAAGAACCCAGTTTGCCGTCCGTCACTATCGAGGACGTGCGTGATGCTCTGGTCCCGCTTGAGCGTGATGAAGTCAAGCGCATCCTGGCAGAGTGCGGGGCATCTCGCCTCAGCGAACTCGAACAGGACCAGTTCGAGACGGCTATCGCATTGGCAAAACAGGCCAATGGCGATGACGACCCGTTGGCCTAAGCCATGAGTATCCCAACACATACCATGTGGGGGCCTTCGGTGGCGGCTCGGCGCATTGCTTGCGCCGGGTCGCTGAAGGCCGAGGAAGAAGTCTTGCGGAAGGCCAAGGCGAAAGAGCCTGGGTTTGTCATCACGGAATCTGTCTATGCCGTCATTGGAAGCGCAGCGCACAGGTTGGCAGAGCTATGTCTTGAGAAAGATACCGTCCTCGAAGCTGAGGATTGGGTTGGGGAACAGTTGTTTGTTCCTATGCAGGACGGGCTTGACGAGCCTATCGAGTTCGACAACGACCAGGTGGAAACCTGGGAGGATGTTTGTGACAAAGGCTATCTCGTCACAGTGGACAATGAAATGGCTCACCATGTGCAGTCGTTTGTCGAATATGTCAACGACATACGCAACCATAGCGACTGTCAATACTTTGCTACCGAGACAAGGTATTCTCTCGACCGATGGCTCCCCGGCAATCATGGAACGGCTGACGCCGTAGCAGTCGTCGGCAAAGACCTTTTCGTTATCGACTTCAAATATGGGAAAGGTGTCAAGGTCGAAGCCAAAGACAATGTGCAGGCAAAGCTATATGCTCTGGCTGTACTCGACAGGTTTGAACCGTTGTTCGACATCAAGACCGTTGTTGGTGTAATCCATCAGCCAAGGATCGACAACATCTCAAGCTGTGCCTATTTTGTCGATGACTTGTTTGCATGGGCTGATGACGTTCTTGTCCCTGCCTATCAGGCAAGTGTCTCTGACAATCCGGCACGGACACCAGGGAGCCATTGTCGGTTCTGTACGGCGCAGCCTATTTGTGGTGAAGTCAAGGACCATTTACAGACGATGATCCAGGAGGGGTTTCCTATCCTTGACGGGAAAGAGCAGGCTACCCAGAGCGAGGACGGGAAAGTCTATGTCCCACTTGACATCGCTGCACTGGCGAAAGACTGGGCCAATGCCGTCGAAGCCTATGCTGTCAAGCTGCTGGAAAGCGGGGTCGATGTGAGCGATGGCACGCAAGGATATAAGCTTGTCCATGGCCGGTCCCGTCGAGATTGGGCTGACGAAGACATCGAGCATGTGCTTGAGTCGGCTGGCATCGAGCCGTTTGTCAAGAAGATCAAGTCACCCGCCCAGGTAGAGAAGGAGCTTGGCAAGAAGACGTTTTCTTCACAGCTTGCCACGCATGTTGTGAAGAAGCCAGGGAAACCCACCCTGGCACCAGAATCCGACAAACGCCCAGCGATCAGTAGTGCTGATGCACTGGGGTTTGAGGATGAAACCGCTGGCGGCAGCCAGTAAACATCAATCAGGAGTACAGGAGAAGCAATTATGCTTATCAAAAATGTTCGTTTGTCCTATCCGTCCCTGTTTCGCCCCACATCTTTTGACGGGAAGCAGGAACCGAAATACCAGGCCCACTTTATCTTCGAGAAGGGAAGCGAGACGCACAAGGCCGTAAAGGCTGCTATAGCCAAGACCATCGAGGACAAGTGGGGCGACCGCCCTGGCGACCTGACGGCAGAGAAGATTTGCCTGAAGGACGGCAAGACCAAGGTGAACAAGGAAGGAGATTACCTTGACGGGTACGGTCCTGATGTGGTGTTTATCACTACGTCAAGCCGGAAACGCCCTGGCGTCTTCAACGTGGACCGCTCGCCGCTGACCGAGGAAGATGGCATCCCCTACGCCGGGTGCTACGTCAATGCCCAGATTGAGTTTTGGGCGCAAGACAACAAGTTCGGCAAGCGTATCAACTGCGAACTGCGAGGCGTTCAGTTTGTTCGGGATGGCGACGCCTTTGGAGGCGGTGGTCGTCCGGCAACGGCTGACGACTTTCCTGAGCTTGAGCCGTCAGACGATGGCGTGCAGGGACAGGCAAACGATGTCCCGTGGGACGACGACGAGGATGATGACCCGCTGGCATAATCAACAAGGCCCGGTAGAGATACCGGGCCTTTCTTCTTAGGAGAATAGACATGGACATTGACCTTTACAAGACGAAGATAAGCAACATGACTGACCATGAACTATACACCCATGCCCTGTTTACAATAAACAACGGGCATGACTCATGTGCATACGCCATGGCGTTGTTGGAAGAACTGATTGGACGGTTTGGCAGTATAATTGGTATGTTTGATTTTGAGGAATAACCATGCCAACACTTTTCCTTGACCTTGAAACATACAGTGAAATAAGCCTTAAAGACGTTGGCCCATACAAGTATGCCGAGCATGAAAGCACGGAGATTCTTTTGTTCGCCTACGCTATAGACGATGGCCCGGTAAGAGTGTGGGATGTCACCGATGGCAGCAAAATCCCCTCTGACCTCCGTAAAGCCTTACTTAACTATGCAACAATCAAAGTTGCTCATAACAGCAACTTTGACAGAACGGTAATTAACAACTCAGAGAAAATCGCCAGGGAGTTAAAACTGCCAAGGAGGGAAAAGTATTGTGTGCCGATAGAGCAGTGGGAAGACACTATGGTAATGGCGTACACTATCGGCATCCGTGGATCACTTGAATTGATGCTCGTTGACCTTGGCGCTGATTATGATATGCAAAAACTGAAAGACGGTAAACGTCTTGTCAGGATGTTTTGTATGCCTCAAAAGGTCACAAGGAACCAGCCGTACAAGCGCAGAGATGCGATTACTGACCCGAAAGACTGGTTTAAGTTTATCGAGTACGCCAGGCAGGATGTTGAGTCAATGCGCTGGGCGTACAGCAGGATGCCAAAACTCGTCATAAACAGAAGTACAAATACAGGCTGGTTTGAGATGCGCTTGTGGCACTTGTCCGAAGACATGAATGACCTTGGTATGCCTGTCGATGTTGAAATGGCAAAAAAGGCTGTCAGGCTTGTTGAAGATTACACTACTGAACTTGATAAGCGTATTCCTGAATTGACCAATGGTGAAGTTGACTCTCACTCAAAGCGTGATGCAGCGTTAAGGTGGGTAAAGGAGAGAGGGGTCGAACTTCCGAGCTACGGCAAGGAGGATATTGCCGAGGCGCTGAAACGAGATGATATTCCTGATGATGTAAGGGAATTGCTTGAGATAAGGAGAGAGATAGGGAGAACAAGCACAACAAAGTACACTGCGCTAATAAACGGAACATCTGACGATGGGAGGCTTAGGGGTGGGCTGCAATACTATGCAGCCACCAGAACCGGGCGCTATGGAGGCAGACGCTTTCAGCCTCAGAACCTTCCCCATCCATCTATCAAAGACACCGAAGCCGCAGCCGAAGCCATACTCAATGATAGTGTTGACCTGCTATATAACGATGTAGTTGGTGTCGCTGTAAGCTGCATCAGGGCAGCGATCAAGGCATCAGACAAACACTATTTTGCCGTGTCGGACTTATCCAACATCGAGGGGAGAATACTGCCATGGTTGGCAGGCGAAACCTGGAAGCTGGAAGCGTTCAGGAAATACGATATGGGTGAAGGACCAGACTTGTATAAAGTCGCCTACCACAAGTCATTTGGCGTTCCATTTGAAGACATTGGAAAGAGTCAGCGCCAGATTGGAAAGTACCAAGAATTGTCCCTTGGCTATGAGGGTGGTGTTGGTGCTTTCTACAAACAGGCCAAGAAGTTTGGCACATCCATGCTTGACATATATAACATGGTCATCGAGCAGGCGACAGAAGAACAGATTGAAAAGGCAGAGTATATTGTCGAGTGGCTGAGAGCAAACAATAAGGCCCTTGATGTGCTTTCTGATGAGGAAATCATCGGGGTCGATATAGTCAAACAAATGTGGAGAGCAGCGAATAGTAAAATCGTTAAACTATGGCATGACCTGGATACGATGGTAAGGTCTGCAATAGAAAACCCCGGCAAGGCGTTTGCCATACCAAACGGCAAGGTAAAGGCTTTGTGCGATGTGTATGACCCGTTTTATCTTTTGCTCATTCGCTTGCCATCAGGAAGGGTTCTATGCTACCGAAGCCCAAAGATAAACGACCAGGGGCAGATAAAATACATGAGTGTTTATCAAAACAAATGGGTGGAGTCAGACTTATACGGCGGTAAAATCGCTGAGAATGTCACACAGGCCATCGCCAGAGATGTGCTTTGTCATAATATGTTTGCGATAGCAGAGCGGTACAATATAATTTTAACTGTGCATGACGAAGTTGTTTGTGAAGTGTCTGAATCAACCCTGCCAGAAGATGCGCTATCCGGCATTAACAAAATGCTTGCATCTATTCCTCCATGGGCTGACGACGACCTACCCCTCTCCGCGAGCGGGTATACTGCAAAACGATACAAGAAGGATTAAGACAATGAGACAGTTTAACGACGTGCTTGAAAAAGATGTCGAGAGTGTATTTGTCAGGGAAGTGAAAAAACTCGGTGGCGTGGCTGAGAAGTTTCGCTCACCTGGGAAACGCAGTGTGCCGGACAGGATTGTGTTTTTCCCCGGTGGGTATATCGCATTTGTTGAGTGTAAAGCACCAGGTAAAAAACCGACAAAGAAACAACTCGAAGACCATGAAAGAAGGGCAGAAATGGGCTTTGACGTGTATGTTATAGACACAAAAGATGGTGCTGTAGAACTTGCAAAGCATCTCAGCTTTGAGGCGCAGTTTGGTGACTTCATATGACAAAGTTTGTGCCCCACAGCTACCAGGAGAAAGCGATAAAGTGGGTTCTTGAAAAAGAACGCTGTGCACTGTGGCTTGAGATGGGTCTTGGGAAAACTGTTGTTGCGCTGACTGCTATATCCGAATTGCTTGACATGGCCGAAGTCAGACGGGTGTTGATTGTCGCTCCACTTCGTGTCGCCAAGGTTGTATGGCCTTTAGAGATAGAAAAGTGGGACCATACAAAATGGCTCAATTACTCGTTGATACTCGGTAGTAAGGAAAAAAGAGAAAGGGCGGTAAAGAGCAGCGCCCCTATTCATATTATCAACTTCGACAACATTGTCTGGCTTGTAAAGCATGTTTTAGGCAAGACAAAAGGCAAATGGCCGTATGATATGGTTGTGATAGACGAGTCTAGTTTTATTAAGCATCAAAGCAGTAAGCGGTTTAAGGCCATTAGGCACATCAGCCCAGCAGTAAAAAGAATCGTTGAACTGACAGGCTCGCCAGCGGACAACGGGCTTCTTGATTTGTGGTCGCAGATTTATGTACTCGATTTTGGTAAGCGTCTTGGGAATACGCAAAAGGCCATGCGCGATAGGTGGTTTGAGCCTGAAAGCGTAAATGAATATGGGACAGTGTGGCGACCAAAAGAGTGTGCGTCTGGGCAAATACATAGAGCCGTGAGTGACATTGCTCTGTCAATGTCTGCGAAAGACTACCTTGATATGCCGCCGCTGATTGAAAACCCTGTCATTGTCAGACTCCCAGACAGCGCCTATAGGGTGTATGAAAAGATGGAAAGGGATATGTGGCTTGAGCTTGGTGACAAGTTCATCGAGGCAGTCAATGGCGGTGTGCTAACGATGAAGTGCCGCCAGGTGAGCAATGGGTTTATATATGACGAAGACAAATACGCAGAACAGATACATACTGCCAAGCTGGACGCCCTGGAAGAAGTGATAAATGAAGCGGTTGGCGAGCCTGTACTTGTCGCCTACCAGTTTGAAGAAGACATAAAGGCCATAACGTCCAGGTTCAAAAATGCTGTCGTCATGGACAAGGAAGGCAAAGCTGTCGAGAAGTGGAACAATGGCGAGATTGGTATTTTGCTCGCGCATCCAAAGAGTGCTGGGCATGGTCTTAACCTTCAACACGGCGGCAACATCATTGCCATGTACGGGCTCGATTGGAGTTTGCAGTTGTATGAGCAGTTTGTAGCCAGGTTGCATAGACAGGGGCAAGAGAAGCCCGTCATCGTCAACCTGATACTAGGCGAGGGGACGATTGATGAACTCATTTGGATGCGTGTACAAGCCAAGAGAGATACGCAGTCAACCCTCAAAGACATGGTAAAGTTGTACCAAACAACAAAATACAAGAGGCAAAGAAAATGAACAGTATTTATTCAATCCCTGAGCAGGCTATTGACGTTATGATCAGGAAGTGTGCTGGTGAGATGAACTTCCTTGGCACGATGGTCCCATCGATCAACGCCCCACTACCCATGGCAGACATGCTGCGTGGAAAGCTGCTTGAGTCTGGTGCGCCGTTTGTTGCAATCTATTGGGATGAGCCCGATGGTCGTGTGTTTGTTCTGATGTCAGACGAGAACGGTCAGGACGTAAGCGAGATCGCACGGTGTTACAACGGCAAAGGTGACAAACATACTGCCATGTTCAAGACGCCACCCCAGCGTGAAATGGTTGGCGAGTTCATCCCTGTTGAACTCGAACTGCCACCTGATGGAGAGAAGGTCATTGCTTTAACTGAGGCCGAAGATGGGGAGACAAATGTACGGGAAGCTACGCACAATGAGAACGGCGATTTTGACATTCCTGATGTCGTCGCCTGGGCGTGGATGCCTGAACTCCCTGGGGCTGGGGGTGTGTAATGAACAGAATTACCTACAAACAGTTATCAAAATTGCCAGACAGTATATCAAAAAAGATAGAAATAACTGATGACGGGTGTTGGGTATGGCTTGGGGAGAAAAATAGAAACGGGTACGGTAGAGTGTGGTTGTATGGTGTTCGCCACATGACACATAGACTTGTTTACAAAATGCTAAGGTCTGATATTAGGTCTGAGATTGTGCTTGACCATCTATGTCGAAACCGGGCTTGCTGCAATCCAGCGCATCTGTCCCCTGTTACCCCAAGGGAAAATGTGCATCGTGGCAAAGCCGTACTATTTCGCCGTGGTTGACATGCAAGCCTACTACAACGAGTTTGACCAATTTGCAGCCACTTGGCTAATGAATCTTGCCAAGGCCAATAAGATCATGCCTGGCATAGTCGATCATAGAAGCATACTCGACCTTGAGCCTAATTCACTGATCCCGGCAATGCAAATGTTTGGCGTTATACGGGCACACTTCTTTGCCGGGATTGGTGGATGGGATTTGGCGCTACAACTTGCTGGGTGGCCTGACGATGTTGAAGTCTGGACGGCATCCTTGCCATGTCAGCCTTTTTCTGTCGCAGGTAAACAAAAAGGGGAGAGTGATGAAAGACACCTCTGGCCTGTATTCAGGAATCTCGTTGATGAGTGCAGACCTTCAGTTATCTTTGGAGAGCAGGTTGCGAGTCCTGCTGGAAGGGCTTGGCTCTCCTCTGTACGTTCTGACCTGGAAGAAATGGGATATGCCGTTGGGGCCGCCGATCTGTGCGCTGCGGGCGTCGGTGCGCCGCATATCAGACAGAGATTGTATTGGGGAGCGGTCAGGGTGGGTTACTCCAACAGCACAGGATGCGGTGAGGGGAATCAAGCCGCCGAGGCCTCACGATACCGGGGTTCCATTGACACAGCAAATTGGGATGATCTCGAGTGGGTCGAATGCGCAGACGGAAAAATCCGGCCAACTAAACCCGGCATTTTCCCGGTGGCTGATGGGGTTCCCGGACGAGTGGGACGAATACGCGCCTACGGAAACGCCATCGTCCCGCAGGTAGCGGCCATCTTTATAAGGCAAACGATGAAGTTCTTGACAAGCGAAGAAGGA
>Ga0256839_1002350_pt1 | contig 21142 bp, 16 predicted proteins | sample 354166metaG_FD_185968 | JGI IMG/M metagenome (GOLD analysis project Ga0256839, IMG submission 185968) | Hydrothermal vent microbial communities from Mid Atlantic Ridge, Atlantic Ocean - 354-166 | ecosystem: Environmental > Aquatic > Marine > Hydrothermal vents | place: Atlantic Ocean: Mid... | reverse complement strand
GCTGTTCGTCCAGACCGAAGACGGCACCTCTGTTGACCTTTCGCTGGGTACACCGGGATACGACGAGGAGGCATCCGCCCCGTGCAGTCGCGGTAGACTTCCCAGGTCTGGGACCACTCCGGCTAACCGGTCCTGAGGATCTCATCATTCACAAGTGCGCGGCAGGACGCGCCCGCGACATGGAGGATGTTGTGGGCATCCAGATCCGTCAGAGGCTTGGGCTGCACCTGGAATTGATCCGAACGTGGTTGCGCCAGTTCCGCGAAGCAATCGAAGCAGACGACCCATTGAAGCTTTTTGAAGGAGCGACGAGCCAAGCGGAGGCGGCCTTGCACAGGCGGGACAACTAAAGGCAGCCGGGGACGCGACCTTCACGACCTCGCCGCGGATCGTCGTCCAGATCCGCTTTCCCACCATATGTTCGCGCGGACGAGCCGCTGGGGGATAAGCCATCTGCCCCCCTGATCGCCCCGGTCGGTGAAGATGTCGCCCCCTAGCCGCGATCGACCTGGTCGAGGTCCGCGCGAGTAGGACCCCGACTTGTAGAGCCAAGTGTGGGCACCGGCGGCCGCTGCAGCAGAAGCACCTTGCGATCGGTTAGCGGTCCAACCTGGGCCTGGTCATGGACCAGGCTTCCCCCCGCTAGCGTGGCTGCTCCAGGGGAATCACTGGGTGGCCGCGGCGAGCTGTTCGATTCGGGCCCGTTCCACCGCTGCAAACTGGATGGTTTCGTACGGGTGCTTCTCGCCGGCTTCCCACACTACCCCTACGCGCCCGTTGGCCAAAACCGCCAGGTTCGAGTACGCGGCCGGTCCTGGACCAACCAGGAGTTCGCCCTGGAACGTACGACACTGGTCGGTGCTGAGCTTCAGGACCAGATCGCGTCGGCCTGGACCGCGGGGGCCGCTCCAAATGTACCAGCTCTCCGTGTCCCCCCGCGGGCGGTAACGGACCAGGCTGGTACACACAGGGGTTACCGTAAGGCCCTCGCGGGGCTTGCCCCACGTTACTGCACCGTCGCGGCTCACCAGCATCCAGCGGTGTGCCACACCGCCTTCCTGTCGAGCGTCCACCACAACCACGCCGTTGTCCAGCTCAACCATCTGGTTCTCGTTACAGTTGACCGAAACCCACTCCCCACGCTGCCATGTCTTGCCCCCATCGTCGCTAAACACCGCGAACGCTGCGCGCCAGATCGGATCCCTTCGTGGCCGCTCGCCGTATACCGGAACCACCAACCGGCCGGTGTGGAGCTGGATCCCGTTGCCTGGCCCGCACACCACCGAGCTCCACCGGTTCACGTCGCGCACCGCGTCCGTTACATCGATGGGCTCTGCCCAACTTCGGCCCCCGTCGTCACTGAACCGCATCCAGACCTGGTTGTCACGGGAGCCGACCCGGCTGTTGCTGCTACCACGGCCGGGCTTCCACCGGTTGAAAAAGACGAACACACGCCCCGTCCGTCGGTCCACGACGGCAGTCGGATTCGAGGCTGCCCAGCCCTCCCTGGAGCGATCGAGGTACCGCAACGGCGACCAGCTTCGCCCACCGTCGTGGCTGACCTTGTAGACCAGGTTAATGTGGCCTCCGCCGGGGTCTCGCATGTTGTCGCGACGGCCCTCCGCAAACGCCAGTAGCGTATCCGCCTGCACCTGCACCAGCGCAGGAATACGGTACGTGTGGTGGCCCTCCGTACCCGCTCGGAACACCACCTCACCCCCCACGCAACAGACGTGCAGCGTCAGGCTAACAAGGACGGCACACAAGAGATCGAACCGGCGTTCTCCCATCGCTCGTTCTCACCGAAGCACAAGCCTGGTCGACGCAACGTCCAGTTTAACCGAACCTGCAAGCACGAGCTACTACCCCTGAAGAACCGTTGGCATAGAACGGCCCCCTGGGGTTTGGGGCAGTCACCTGCCACCGCGCCGGCAACCCGCACCAAGACCGATCCCGGACAATCGCACAGGGAAGGGGGAAAAAGCCGTGGCACTTTGTTCTTCGCCCGCGGATCGGCCCCGACGTGGCGCCGCCGGACGTCGGGGGCCTTGCCGAAGTCGCGTCCCCAGCCCCGCGCCTGCGGCGGTCGTTGCTGTTCCTAGACCTTTTATTCTTCGTAGAACTCCTATCTTTCCTAGACTGCCTATTCTCGCGCGCATATGCCCGGCTCGTCGTCGGACGGCGCGACGTAGAATGGAGTGGCAAATCGCTGTAGACGATTGCCGGCCGCTTTGGTACGAGGGCGGTGGTTTCACCGTTAACGATCGGAACGACGGTGCCGCCGGGAAACGACAGGAGGTCGTTCCTACGCTAATGCACGTTTCGAATGCGGCCGATGCTAGGAGTGAACGGAGTTACTCACGTTGCGCGGACTCCTCTGCGTGACGCTCTTAAGCGTCCCGGAGCACCTAGCCATGGAACGAGAACTAAACCTTCTGGCTCTGGCCAAAGGGAAACAGCGGTTCGTCTTCCTGTACGACGAAAAGAGCAAGGGCAAGCTCCTCCAGATCTTACGGCAGTACGTGGCCGACCCTGAGATCGAGTTCACCGAGGAAGATGCGCGTGCGTTGGCCGCTCGAGCGGGACTGCTGCCACGAGCCGTTTGCGAGCGCCTCGGGCTGCCGTGCGCGCCGGAGCCCCCAGACGAAAACCTCTGAAGCCGGCCAGAACCTGCGGAATGCGAGGCTGGGGAAGCGCCAACTGAAAAGCTAACGATACGGCCGACAACATTCGAGTTCGAAAGCACTCGGGTTCACGAGGCCACGGTTATGCCAGCGGCACTCCCAGTCCTTGCCTCCCCCGGTCGCTTTGGTCGCCTCGGTTTCTAAACGCCTGAGCGCACCCGCTGGTCTGCACGGGCCTGGGAATTCGTATCCAGCCCCTCGCGTTGTCCCCGTGTTCGCTACGCTTCCGCCGGGTGTGCCTCAGGCCCGAGGCATATACGCGAGCGGGAGAGAAGGTTTTGGGCCCCCGCAGCCCCCCTTGCACAAGATCAGCGATGGCAGACCGCCCTATGGACCAACCCGTGACCATCGTCGATTGGGCAAACGAGTTCCTGCACCACCTGCAGGTGGAAAAGGGTGCTTCGGAACACACCCTAAGAGCCTACGCTACCGACCTCCAGCAGTTCGTCGACTTCGTCGCTGCCAGGCTCCACACGCCCGACCAGATCGGTTCGCGCCATCTGCGCGCGTTTCTGGCCGAACTGCACCATCGCGGTTACGCGCGCAAGACCCTGGGCAGAAAGATGGCATGCGTACGCACCTTCCTGCGCTACCTGCTTCGACATGGCGTTATCGATACCAACCCCTCCGTCGGCCTACGAACGCCGCGCGAGCGGCGTACGCTACCGGAGGTGCTGACCGTCGACGAAGCGGAGCGCCTCATCGAGGATACTGCAGGAACCGACTGGTTCTCCATACGGGACCGGGCGATGCTTGAGCTGTTCTACTCCAGCGGCTTGCGCGTCAGTGAACTTGTTGGGCTGAACCTATCGGATCTCAACCTGGAGAACCGCGTTCTGCTTGTTCGGGGCAAAGGCAAGCGGGAACGGATCGCGCCGTTCGGCGGAACGGCCGCCGCAGCGCTGCGGAATTGGCTGGCGGTGCGCGGGCAGGTGGCCAAGGACGGGAAGTGGGACAAAGAGGCCCTTTTTCTGAATCGATACGGACGGCGGATTTCCCAACGATCCGTTGCCCGGATGTTGGGCAAACGGGTTCGGCGAGCCGGGCTACAGAAGCATGTATCCCCGCACACGCTCCGCCATTCGTTCGCCACGCACCTTCTGGACAACGGTGCCGACGTGCGTTCGGTTCAGGAACTCCTCGGCCACAAGCAACTGGCCACGACGCAAATCTACACGCACATCACCGCTGCTCGAATCCGCCAGATTTACGATCGCACCCATCCTCGGGCGTAAGATCCGCACGTCTATCTGTCGCGGAGCTCACCGCGCGGTCCTGCGTCCAACTGCGCCAGCCCCGCCATCTTTGCTCGATCAGCGTCCGAAAAAGTTCGAGATGTCGCCGGACGGACTGCTCCAGGGAAAAGCTACCGACCACGCGAGCGCGCGCTCTCTGCCCCAGTCGACTGCGCAGGGAGGCATCTTCGATGAGCTGTCGAATCGCATGGGCGAGGGACGTGGCCGAGTCCGCGGGCACCACAAGTGCGGTATCCGTGTTCTCGCCGATCACCTCGCGGTTGCCGGGAATGTCCGTGACGACGACGGCAAGGCCGCTGGCCATGGCTTCGAGCAGCGCCATGCTCGTCCCCTCGAACCGGCTGGGCAACACGAACACGTCGGCGGCATGGAGCAAGGTCCGCACGTCCGAGCTCGGGCCCAACAAGCGCACCCCCGGCAGCGGTTCGAGCAACTCTGTGAGGGCGTCGTCGCTCGGGCTCCCCGCCACAAGCAACACCGCCTGCGGACACCATACGTGCACGTGCTGCCATGCGGCGGCGAGGAGGTCGACCCCCTTTTCCGGCGCGATTCTCCCCAGGTAGAGCACGACCGGGCCGCGGATCCCCAAACGATTCCGTGCTGCCAGTCGTTCGACGTCTGTTGCGGGGCGGAATCGGTCGCAGTCGACGGCGTTTGGGATGAGATGAACGCGGTCGCGGGGGTAGCCAAACCGCATGAGTTCGTCGCGGACGGCTCTGCTTACCGCGATGATGGCGTCCGCCTGACGACACGTGGCTGCGATGCCCTGGCCGAAGAGTGCCCTCCGCTGCCAGGCGACATCGCCGGTGTCGCCTGCCCCCTCAGCGCGCAGAACCACCGGTAAGCCGTTTCGCCTGCGCGCTTGAAGAGCCGCCCAAGCAGCGTGTTTCAACATGGAGACATACAGGATATCGGCCCGATTCCGGTACCCGCTCAGAACCCGGAGCAACTCTCCGATGTACCAGGCTGTACCGAGAAATCGCACCGGGGGCAGGGGCACGCGTCGGACGGGCACGTTATCGACACGTTCGTGTGGGAGCAGATCGCGGTTGTACCGCGCGGCGAGCACGCGCACATCATGCCCGCAGTGCGCGAATCCTCTTGCCAGGCTTCGCAGCGCCTGTTCGGCTCCTCCAACCATCGGGTAATAGCGTTGGGTGACGATCACTATCCGCATCGGCTACGTTTTCTGTGGCATCCGGGGCGGACCAGGGCTACTTTCAGTAAGCGAAGCGCGCCGCGATCGATCGGCTCTGCCGTGTCCACACGATTACAGTTGGCCTGCTGGCACGCGTACCGGATGGGGCGTTGACCGGTGCGAAGCGGGCGAGCAGACCATCGGCCCCCTGGCTCATGTTTGCCCTCCACTCGTTAGCCTGGTCGAGCCGTTGTTGGGCGATCGAGTACCATGTCAAGGTGGCCGGGTCTATAACCCTCCTGGAGCCGGCGATGGTCTGAGGCATTTGGTCGAACGGCTCTGGCCATGGGGGCTGAAGAGGTCGGCCCTGGTTCTCGATGGCCGGGTCCGAGACGTGGCGCCCGGTGACGCATTGCGTCGCTGGTTGTCCCACAATCCAGCTCGGTAGCAGGAATTGCGGCGACGGTACTTTGCTGAGACGGAGGCACGGTCTGGAGCGCGATGGGACCTGCTCGAGCCTGCTCAGGTACAGAGGGTCACTACTCTTCGCCGCTAGGATGAAGAACACAACAGCGCCGTCGCCCTCAAGCAGTTGCTGCGAAGCAAGCTCCGTCCTGCCCACCCGCGGGATTCGGTCTAATCTCAGCCCCTCGTTCGCTCCTCGTCCGTCCCTCAGCGCTCTACCGCCTGGCATCTTGTCATGCTGCATGCTGTGCGGCCTCGGGGGGTGACTCGAGAATCTGCTCGATGAAATTCGCGATCTGTTCGGAACCGGTGACGCGACGTGGCACGGACAGGTGCGCGGTACGATCGTCCTCGAATCGCACCCGGTTCCGCAACTTCTGCCGGAGCATTTCGCCGCCCTGAGGCCTGAGGAACTTGAACACCAGGGTGCCCCTCTTGTAGGCGATCCGTTCGATCTGCCAGGGCTGGGCGAGGATTCTGAGCCGCGTTGCGCGCAGCAAGTTCCGTGCGGGGGGTGGAGGGGGACCGAACCGGTCCCGGAGTTCTCCTTCCAGGTCTGCGAGCTGCTCTAGGGTACGCACGGCGCCAAGCTTGCGGTAGAGTTCGATCCGCTCCCGGTGGCCGGGCAGGTACGTGCGGGGGAAGAAAGCATGCCAGGGCAGGTCGAGCACGACCGGTATCCAGACCGGCGCGGGTTCGTTCTTGAGTTCCCGCACCGCTTTCTCCAGAAGCTGGCAATACAGCTCATACCCCACCGCGGCAATGTGCCCGCTCTGCTGGGGGCCAAGGATGTTACCCGCGCCGCGGATCTCCAGGTCACGCAAGGCTAACTTGAACCCGGCGCCCAGCTCGGTAAACTCCTCGATCGCTTTCAACCGCCGCGCCGCATCGGGCGTAAGGGGACGGTTGGGATCGACGAGCAAGTAGGCGTAGGCGCGGTGCTTGTACCTGCCCACGCGCCCGCGCAACTGGTGGAGATCGGCGAGCCCGAACTCATCCGCGTTGTTGATGAAGATCGTGTTTGCGGTGGGAAGATCCAGCCCGTTCTCGATGATGGTCGTCGCCACCAGCACGTCGAATTCCCGGGCGAAGAACGCGAGCATGGTCTGCTCAAGCTCACGCGGCCTCATCTGGCCGTGGGCGTAACGAACGCGCGCTTCGGGAACGATCTGTTGCACCCGATCCGCAACGGACGCAATGTTGTAGACGCGATTGTGCACGAAGAGAACTTGGCCATCACGGCTGAGCTCGCGCAGAATCGCCATCCGGATCAGCTCGGGATCCCAGCGGCAGATACGGGTCTCGACGGCGAGACGATCCGGCGGGGGCGTCTCGAGTACCGAAATGTCTCGAATCCCCAGGAGCGACATGTGCAGCGTACGCGGGATGGGGGTAGCGGTAAGGGTGAGGACGTCCACCATGGCACGCATCTGCTTCAGACGCTCCTTGTCGGCCACCCCGAACCGTTGCTCTTCGTCGATGATGACCAGCCCGAGGTCATGGAACTCCACGTCGCGTTGCAGGAGACGATGCGTTCCGATGATGATGTCAATCGTTCCCTGCTTTAGACGGTCCAGAATGTCCCGTTGCTCGGCGCGGGTCCTGAACCGACTGAGCACCTCGATTTCGAACGGGAAAGCAGCAAATCGTTCCTTGAAGGTCTGGTAGTGCTGTTCGGCCAGGACCGTGGTGGGGACAAGCACGGCGACCTGCTTGCCATGGTCCACAACCTTGAACGCCGCCCGCATGGCCAGTTCGGTCTTACCGAACCCGACATCGCCGCAGAGCAAGCGATCCATCGGTCGCGGCTTGGCCATGTCGGCCTTGATTTCCTCCATGGCGCGCAACTGGTCGGGCGTCTCCTCGTAGGGGAACGACGCCTCGAACTCGGCCTGCCACTCACTCTCCTCGGCGTAGCTAAACCCGGGCATCGCCATACGAACCGCCTGCAGGCGGAGCATTTCGCTGGCCAAATCACGCACGGCTTCGGCGACCTGTTGCTTGCGCCGCGCCCAGGCGGAGGAGCCGATTTTCGACAGCGGAGGCGCCTGATTCTTGCCCCCCACATACTTCTGAACCAGGTCGATCCTCGAGACGGGCACGAGGACTCTTGTTTGGTCGGCGAACTCGAGCACCAGGTGCTCCTCGATGGTTCCATCTCGATCGAGGAGTTCCAGTCCGCGGTAAATCGCGATCCCGTGGGCGACATGCACGACGTAGTCGCCCTCGTTGAGGTCGAGGAAACTCTCGATCGCCCGGGTTTCGTACCGTCTCCGAACGCGGGGCCGGCGGAGCGTGGTGCTTCGGTGGAACAGCTCATCGTCCCCCAGGACGATCACCGCTCGGCCTGCCCGTCGGTCGCGCCCCCGCCACCTGCCCTGCCCCTCCTCGACCGAAAGGAACAGCCGGAAACCGGCGCGTACCTGGCCGAGTTCCAGCCGGAGGCGTCCCTCCTGAAACAAGCGGCTTGATCGGAACAGTTCTTCCAGACGCTGCCGTTCCGCGTCGTTATGACACGCGATGACAACCTCGTCCTCCGGTCCCACCACCTGCTCCAGTTCGGAGCGGACGGTCGTGACGTTACCGCTGAAGCGTTCGACCGACTCGGCTCGCACGACCCACGTAGTTTCGAGACTGCTCAGCGGCATACAGGAGAGGTAAAGAGTCGCAAAGGCGCAGATACGCTCGAAGCAGGAGGCGACGGAGAAGTAGCCCTTAGCGGCGGTAAACCGGTCCAGGTAGTGCTGGGCGGCACTGCGGAGGTCGTGAGGTTCGAGCAGGACCCACCAGGTACCTTCCGGCACATGGGCGGCGAGGTGCTCCACGTTGACGTCGAAAAAGTCCGCTTCCAGTTGGCTCATGCCCACGATCGTGGCAGTCTGGACCAACTGGGTCGTGCGCTGGGTCTCAACGTCGAAGAAGCGGAGCGATTCGATCTCGTCATCGAAGAACTCCACCCGTAACGGCTGCTCCTGGTTCGGGGGGAAGACGTCAATGATCCCCCCGCGCACGCAGAACTCCCCTGGCAATTGGACGACCTCGGTCCGCTCGTAACCGTTTCGGACGAGCCATTCGGTGAGCCATTCCTCCGATAGTTGCTTGCCCACTTCGAAGCTGCACCGGTGGCTTTGCAGGAAATCGCGGCGCGGAACGGGTTGTAGGAGAGCCTGGATCGGAGCAACCAGGACTGGAGAAAACCGGCCGCTCGCAAAGGCGGAAAGCACGCGCAGTCGAGCGGCCTGAACTTCATCGCGCGCACGGCGCGGGTCGCCCTCCCAAGCGGGGAAAACGTCGACCTCTTTGCACCCGAAGGAGACCAGGTCGCGCACGAAATAATCCACGTCTCCGACGTGGGGAATAACGGCCACCAGACACGGTGGCTCCTCCTGTGCCAGTGCCGCCGTAATCAACGAAGCGGCCGACCCCCACGCCCCCTCGATCGTACCGGCCTGCCCACTCCGCAGTTTCTCCACCACGGCACGGTAGCCGGCGCTGGCCCGAATCCGGGTGGTGAGCTCGCCGAGCCCCGACGTGCTGGCCACTGGGTTGTCCGGAGTTGTCTTTGCGTCCATCGGAATGCTTGGTAGTCTGGATCAGTGCCCGAGCCCTGGCGTACGTACAACACGTGCCCTCCTTTGGAAAGTTTAGGTGGCCAATCGGCTACCGACACAACCCTCTACTTGGCCAAAGGTTTCGAAAACACCGGGCTCGCCACATCGCTGGTGCTGGCGGAGCGGAGAAGGGCGCCGCTGCCAGGATGGACCGATTGAATTCGTCCTTGAAGGTGCTAGGATGAATTGGCCGCTCCAAGAGCGGAATGGGTGGGTGGTTCTCGTCCAAGGCCTGAGGAGAGGCGCCATGGTCAGGCGAACGCGTCATCCAGAACAATTCGGTGGTCTTCGGGGCTATTGCGGCGACCGCCGAGGCCTAATCGATGGAACCGAGGAGCTCCCGCTCCTCGACCCGGACGAGGCTCACGAACCCCGCCGGCTTACGCTGCTGGAACTGTTCGCCCAAGGTGCGGACGAGGACGAGGAGAACGAGGACTGGGAAGAGGTGGAGGAGGAAGACGACGAAGGCTGGGACGAACTTGACGAGGGCTACGATGACGAGGACGACTGGGAGGATGACCTCGAGAACGAAGAGGGGGAATTGGACGAACTGGATGAGCTAGGGGGCATCAGCGAAGAAGACGAAGAAGATTATGACGGCTGGGAGGAATTCGACGAAGGCTATGATGAAGAAGAAGACTGGGACGTAAGCGAGGATCTCTAGGAACAAGCTGTCCGCGGCGCGTCCTAGGTCCGACGAATGACCGCCCGGGCCAACCAACTGTTGTGATACGAGACTGGTTGTCAATTATCCGCAAGCGGCGCATGTCTGAGCGGCGCCGTCGTTGTGGCGCGCAGGTGCTTCGCGAACCGCCGCTTACCGTGCGTCGGCGAGTCGCACGAGCGGCAGGCAGGACGTGGGCTCGCCTGCATTATGCGCAGCACGTCGAGCCGCACCTGCTTAGTATCTCTCGGCTCCGCTTGCCTATCCGCAATCTGCCGTCCAGCTTCGATGGCCTGCGGATCGTGCATCTATCCGACTGGCATCTGCACGATGATGAGTCGATCCACCGGGTACAGGAATCCATCGAACTCGCCAACGCCCTAGAACCGGACCTTGTCGCCATCACCGGCGATTTCATCCACGACGGCCACAGCAAGATCGAAACCGCCGGTCGCCTGGCTGCTCACATCCGCGCGTCGTACGGCGTCGTCGCCGTTTTCGGCAACCACGATTGGGCCGTACGCAGCTACTGGTTGCGCCGCTACCACGCTAGCCAGCCACGTCGGCGGCGTCTTCGCCAGTCGCTCCGCTCGGCGTTAGAGTCGTACGGCGTTCGGGTCCTGCAAAACGAGCACTTCCTGCTGGACCGAAGCCGCGACGTTGTCGCCGTGGTCGGACTGGAGGATCTCTGGAGCCACCGCTGCGACGTCGAGGCCGCCCTTAAGAACCTGCCGCCCGAGATCCCACGAATCATCCTCGCGCACAACCCGATGACGATCGAAAAGCTGAAGTCTTACCGCTGTGACCTTCTACTGGCAGGACATACCCACGGCGGCCAGATCAAGCTGCTCCAGAATCGGCTGCTCGCGTTCGGCAGGGCCGTCCGGCATTACCGCGCCGGCCTTTACCGCGCCAACGAAGGTTGGTTATACGTCACCACCGGGGTCGGGTGCGGGTCGTTCCGAATGCGCTACGGGGTACCGCCCGAGATTGCAGTGATCACCGTCTACCCCGGTGATCCTGATCGCGATCCTTACGTGATCCATCGGTAACGTCCGGCCCCCCGTTTCGAGCTCCAGCCCGCCTCCGGCTCACACCCCGACGGCGGTCGAACGAAAATCCACCTCGCTCGAGGCGGAGAGCGTGCATCCGTGGTGCGCTGAGCGCAGCGGCGATCTACAATAACCGCAGAATGTCTCCGCCCCTTCCAACCCACTGTGGTGTTGCGGCCTCGTTCGGACGGCGTTATATTCAGGATTGAAGGCTCACAGCGACTTTCCCGAGGTTGAGTGCATGCTCCACCAGCTCGCTCTGATCATCACAATCGGCGTCCAACTTGCCCTCCTCCAGGCTCCGGTCGCACAGGGCAACACGACCGGCGAGGCGGATGTCGGCGCGCTGAAGATCGTGCCGCGCACCGACGGACCGCGAGTGGTGATCTCCGGCCAATCGACGGAAGCGGAGCGTCGCCTCCAGGCGGACGTCTGGACCCTATCCGAGTTCGCGTTCCTGCCGCCTCGGCTGATCACGATCGACATCCCAGGACGTGGCCGTCGTCTGGTCTGGTACCTCGTCTATCGGGTGGTGAACACGAGCAAAGAGCCCCGGCTCTTCGTTCCCCGCTTCGAGCTCAAAACGGACACGGGTCACGTCTACCGCGACGTGGTGATCCCTAAAGCTCAGTTCGTGATCCAGGCCACCGAAGACCCTCTGACCCCCCTAGCGAACTCCGTGACAATCTGCGGGCTGATTCCTCCGAGCACCGAGGAAGGGGTGCGTCATGCTGTGTACGGAGTGGCGACGTGGGTGGATGTCGACCCCGAGACGGACGCCTTCTCCATCTTTGTCCGCGGCCTGTCGAACGGCTTCCGAGTGATCGACAACCCCCAAACCGGAGAGCGCGTCGTTCTCCACAAGGAACTCGAGCTGCGGTTCGCTCGTCCCGGCGACGAGTTCGAACCCACCTCTCGCGAGATCCGCTTCCTCGAGGCTCAGTGGGTGTACCGGTAGCGTCGGAACCGATCCGGGCCTCTCCGGCCGGCGACGCCACATCCACCGGGACGGAACACAGAGACCGTCCGGCGAAAGGGGCCCCGGACGAGAAGCTCGCTAGACGGTTGCAATGCAGCGGTAGCGGTGCCTGTTCAGCCCAGCCCCCACACGGGCGCCAAAAACTGCCTGAGCCTCCCCAGACGCTGCTTCCACAGCAGGAAAGCGCATACGATCGTGTACACGCCTGACGTGGTCCGCCGTACGATGCGCTAGCGGACACAGCACATCGATTGCTGCGACGGTATCCGGCGCGCAGATGTGAGCAACGGTTATGCTGGAAGAGAGCCAGAGCGTTATTGCGGCGGAGGTTAGGCGATGGTTGTCCGCAAGCCCTGGGTGGCGGGTCGGTTCTATCCGGCAGATCCTGCGCGGTGTCTTTCCGCGGTCAAAGGCTACTTGAGCGTGCCCGAGCGGAACGGGCGGCTGCCGGAGCATCCGTTCGGGGGGATAGTGCCCCATGCTGGGTGGCAGTATTCCGGGGCGATTTGCGGCGAGGTGGTAGCTTTCTTGTCCAGGAAACGGCAGCCCCGCACGATCGTCATGACAGGAACCGTGCATGTCCCCGGTGTTCTTCGCCCAGCAACGATGACCATGGGCTACTGGGAAACGCCGGTGGGGATGGTCGAGATCGACTGCGAGTTCGCCGCCGCTCTGGTCGGAAGCGGCCAGGTCGAGGATGCCCCCCGAGCGTTCGAGCACGAGCATTCGCTCGAGGTCCCATTGCCCATGGTGCAGGTCGCGTTCCCTCATGCCTGGTTTGTCCCGTTGATGGTGCCCCCGACGGTCTCGGGAGTCGAACTCGGTGCCACCATCGCAGCGACCGCAACCTCCCTCGGCCGCGACGTCGTCTTGCTCGCATCCAGCGACCTCACCCACTACGGACCCGCCTACGGTTTTGCGCCGGCGGGCCTGGGCCGGTCGGGCCTGGTATGGACCAAAGAAGAGAACGACCGGCTGATTCTGGAGGCGATCGAAAAGCTGGATGCTGAGTCGATCGTCCCCCTTGTCAAGAAACGTCACAACGCCTGTGGCCCGGCAGCGATCGCGACCGTCCTCAGTGCCGCCCGCTCGCTGGGCGCCAAACGTGGGTATATCCTGGACTATAAGACGAGCTACGACGTCATGCCCGAGGGCGAACCGACCAACTTTGTTGGCTACGTCGGTGCCGTCCTCGGCTGACCGCCGCCCGATCGTCTGCTCAGGGCAACCGCCGAGCTGGACAGCACCGCGAGGAGATCGCCGAGGTGTCTCTGGCACCGTAGCAGGAGTCGCCTCGGCCGGCGGCCCGCTCACGGAACTTTGGTGGCGCAAGTACTGGAGCTTTACGATGAGGTACCTCGCACTTCTTTACGCGACGCTTTTGCTCGCCCCTTCAGAACTGCAGGCTCAAGAGCAGGCAGTACGAACGATTAACGTCACCGGGACGGGAACCGTGTCCGCGGCACCGGACATGGCACGAGTGATCGTCGCCGTTGAAACCCGATCCGACACGGCCACCGAGGCACTCAAAGAGAACACGTCGCGAATGCGAAAGGTGCTCGACGCCATCCGCGCCGCTCAGATCCCCCCCAAGGACATCCAGACCGTTTCGTTCACGATAAGTCCCGTGACGGAACGGAAACCAGACCGGAGAATCATCCGCTATTACCACGTGCAGAACTCCGTGCGTGTCACGGTGCGTAACCTTGACCGCCTCGGCGAGCTTCTCGACGCCGTTGTGGGGGCGGGAGCTAACCGGGTGAGCAGTATTCAGTTTGACGTGAGCAAACGCAGGGAATTGGAAGACGAAGCGCGGCGTAAGGCGGTTCAGGACGCGCGTCGCAAAGCGGAGCTCCTGGCCGAAGCGGCAGGCGTGCGAGTCGGGCCGGTATTGCGGATCACGGAGGGCGCGATCCCCGAGCCGGGGCCCATCGTGATGCGCGCCCAGCTAGCCGCGGCGCCCGTTCCCATCCAGCCCGGCCAACTCGAGATTACCGCTCGAGTATCGGTCGTGTTCGGCATCGAGTGACAAGCACCCGTTCGTGCCGCCCGGCGACGTCCGCACGGCCGGTCTAGCCCTGGCAACTGCCCACTTGCCTGCGCTGTGCACCGCCTTTCGTAACGGGGGACAAGCGGTCACACTGCGGTACTCTACAGGTAGATCCTGCTCCACGAAGTGTGTGGGGCGCCTGGTCGGCGCCCCCGGTGGGGGCACTGCCCCGTCTCGCAGCGAGCTTTGCACTGCCACCGGTGTGCCACAGGCCTTGCGCGGACAGGCGAGAAACGTCCGCGAGCCGCCTTCTATGATCAAGGAAACACCGCTTGCCGGAAGCTCACCACGGAGAGAGTCCGATGCCACGCGTTGAACGGTGCAAATGGGTCGTAGCCGGGATCGTGCTCCTTCTGGTGCATGGTGCATTTGCGGGGCAGGAAGTTCGCCGTGGGTTTACGATCCCCTGGATTGACCTGGCCACCGACACCGCTCGACAGGTGATCGTGGATCGACAGCCGGGGGTCTACCTGGGTCACCCGAGCACCGTTCTGCTCAGTGACGGTCGCACCATTTTCGTGGCCTATCCGAAAGGGCATGGCAAAGGGCCCATTGTGCTGCGAAAAAGCACGGACGGGGGATTGACATGGTCGCAACCGCTTCCCACCCCGGAAAACTGGGCCACGTCGCAGGAAACACCGACCCTCTACCGACTCGTCAGTCCCGACAACGTGGCCCGGCTCATCCTCTTCTCCGGCCTCTACCCGATTCGCAGGTCGATGTCGTTGGACCAGGGGCGGACGTGGACCCCCCTGGAGCCGATCGGCGACTTCGGTGGGATCGTGGCTATGGCCGACGTTGAGCGTCTGCTCAACGGCGCGTACATGGCTGTTTTCCACGACGATGGCCGATTCCTCACCGGCAAAGGCAAGCGGGGAAAACCGGTGATTTACCGAACGCTCTCCCGAGACGGCGGCATCAGTTGGAGTGCCCCGGAAAAGATCATCGAACATCCTGAGGCTCATCTCTGCGAGCCCTGCATCGTGCGCTCGCCGGACGGCAATGAGCTCGCCTGTCTCATGCGGGAAAACAGCCGACGCTACAACTCCATGATCTCCTTCAGCAGGGACGAGGGCCGAACCTGGACGCACCCCGTGGAACTGCCGGGAGCCCTTACGGGAGATCGTCACGTCGCCAGGTACGCCCCGGACGGCCGGCTCGTTATCGTGTTCCGTGATATGGCTCACGAAACACCGACCAAAGGCGACTTCGTCGGCTGGATCGGCACATACGCCGACCTGCGTAACCGCCGCGAGGGCCAGTACCGCGTCCGGCTGGTGGACAACCAGGGCAGCCCGTTTGACACCGGCTACGCCGGGCTGGAACTGCTGCCCGATGGCACGTTCGTCGCGACAACCTACGCCGTGACGCAGAAGGGGGAAATGCCGCTGATCCTTTCCGTGCGTTTCAAGATGGAAGAGCTCGATGAGGTCCTACGCAAGCGCGCTCTGGCGCAAAGTGAGAAGATCGTCAACGACGATCGCTATGGCTGGCGCAAGCTGTTCGACGGTGCCACGTTGAAGGGATGGAAGGTCACCAACTTCGGTGGTGAGGGGGAAGTTCGCGTCGAAGACGGAAAGATCTTGTTGGAAATGGGGGAACCGATGACGGGGATCACCTGGACGGGGGACTGGTTGCCGCGACTTAACTACGAGATCGAGCTAGAAGCTATGCGAGTGGACGGCAGCGATTTCTTCTGCGGGCTCACGTTCCCCGTCGGTGACTCCCCCTGCACCCTGATCGTCGGCGGTTGGGGAGGGTCGGTTGTCGGGCTCTCCTCGCTGGATGGCTTCGACGCCTCCGAAAACGAGACGTCCACCTACATGTCGTTCAAGAACAAGCGCTGGTATCACATCCGTCTCCGCGTGGAAGGGGCACGGATCCAGGCCTGGATTGACGGCAAGAAGATCGTGGACGTGGACATCCGTGGTCGGGAGATCGGCATTCGCCCCGAAGTGGAACTCTCGCGGCCGCTTGGGATATCGACCTGGCGCACCACCGCTGCCCTGAGGAACCTGCGCGTGCGGCTTCTCCGTCCAGAAGAGGTGAAGAAAGATCTCGACGAACTGGGCCGATGAAAGCCCCACGGCAAGATAGCCGGGTGGAGTGCGTGTTGCACGCCGTGCCGCTCAGAGGGACCGCCCTCTGGAAGCCCCCTCAGCGCGACGGAGGGCGTCGCGATCGTCTCTACCGCAGTTGCAACCTGCGGAAGATTCTGTAGGCGCCGCCAGTGCTTCGGACCGAATAACCGACCAGGGTAAGCCGATGGATTGCCCCGATCTCCAAACCGGCGGCCAAACTCGCTGGCTGCCACCATTGCTGCGGTTCGTGTCCGGCTCCGAATGGGACATGTCCGTGAAAGGGCCGCTGCGCACCTGGTGCGACCAGGCAGGTGCCCAACTGCGCAGCGTCACAGTCCAGATCCGTGACTGGTCGGCGCGGATCAACTCGAACTCGGCCGAATGGCTCCGCCTGGCCGGGATCGATTGGCTCCCCATCTTCGCCAGCGGCAAGGCGGACGTTGAGTTGTATGTCTCGCGGGAAATCCCGCAACCCTTGGCGGAACTGATGGAAGTGGGGGAGCAAGCAGGGCCGAGGGCATATGGTGTGGTCGATCAGACACGCGGCCTATGCTGGCTGGGGGGCGTAACCGACTACCGCGGTGTACGCCGCGCAGTGCTGGAAACACTGACCGGTGCACTTCTGCGGCCAACGCGCGGGCGGCGGACCAGATCGCAACGCTGGGCCGGTGGACCGGCAGCCGCGGCCGAGTGGCCCCTGGTACCGGGTCCGAACAAGGGCGTCATCTTCCTGGGCCCCCATGTGGTTCGAACCATGCACGGGTTCTTGCTGAGCCGCTACGCAGAGGGTGCAGCCCTCACGTCGCTGGACTGGTGCTTCATCGCGCAACGCAAAGCAGAGGCGGTGCCCGGCGACGGCCATCTGCTCGTGCCCGGAACCTTCGTGCGCCTGTTCCCCTCCCTGTTCAGCACCCTCGTCCTCTCCGAATCGGCAGCACCCGACCGCTATCCCGCCCGCCATGCGCTCCTGGCCTACCAGGCCCCCGAAGACCTGGACCGCGGCATCGCCTCCGGAGAAGTACCCCCCGAAGAGATCCACACCCTCTACCACCAGGTTGGTGCTCAGGATCACTGGCTGCTGGTCGACCCGGAACAACTTGTGGGGGCAGACCATCTCGCCGATCGGTCCCGCGTATCGACCTGGGTGATCTTCGCCGAACCCGGTGGACAAGAAGCGGATAAGAGCTGGCTAGTTCGTCCGGCCGGCCCAGAACAGGTCCTCGACACTCTTCTCCGTGAGTGCTTCGCCTACCACGCGGCAGGCACGGCAGACAGCGCGCGCCATTTCTTCGAGCAGCTCCTCGCCCGCAAGGGACAGCGTTTCTTCGTTGCTCGCCCAGATTACGCCGTCCTCCCCACCCATCTCATCGTGCGGTTCGTCATCGCGGGCATCGTTAACGAGGCGCGATTCTTGCAAGGGGCTGAATTACCGGACGAGGTCCGGGTGCACCTGGGCCTGGACTGGCAGGACGGTACCTGGCAAGCGGCGGGCGGCCGCGACGTTGATGTGCTGGGCATGCTCGATGACGACCGGCTCAAATACGTGCTCGTCCTCGACAAGCGTGCCTGCGCTCAAGACGTCGTTCCGGACCCCTACGGGATGATCCTGGCCGTCTGGCCCGGTCAGATCGCGGACTTCTTCACCTCCCACCGCTTCCTGAACCCGAGACGATTGTTCTCGGCCGTGCTGCCCTGGTGAGCCTCGCGAGTCTCCCTTCCGCCATTGACCTCCAGACCAACGGGGCAACGGCGGAGCCGCCCGGCTGAGGGCTGCAGCCGACCGTGTGCGGTGCTGCGAGAACGGCACAGGGCTGTCGAACCAGCCCGGTGTCAAGGTGACCGCAAATGGGCATCGCGCGCCGCCCGAGGCTTCGGTTAAAATGGGAGAAAGGACGGGCGAGACTCACCTATCGGGAGCCCGGCCCGACATGCTCCCGCCGTGACTGCTTTTCCCGCGCTCCACACCGAGAAACACGAACAGTGAGGTGTCCAATGGTGAGGCATACGATTGCCTTTCTCGTCGTCGCAGTCGCCGCGCTTGTGGTCGCCGGTCCTGTTGCCGGACAGGAACCCGCTCAGAAAAAGGCCGAAGCGGCAGCTTCCGAATCGCCCGGGAAAAACCAGAATCAAGGGGCGCAGCAGCAAATCGACTTCGTCAAAGATGTGAAACCGATCCTCGAGTCTCGGTGTCTGAGATGTCACAACCAGGAGAAGCACGAAGGCGATTTCCAGATGACCAGTAAGGAAGCGTTCTTCCGGGGGGGACTGGGTGGGCCACCGGTCGAGCCAGGTGACCCGGAGGCGAGCCTTCTCTTCGAACTGATCACCTTGGGCCCAAACGAAGAGGGCCGGATGCCGCCAGAGGGACAACCTTTGACGAAAGAACAGATTGCGGTGATCGAAGCATGGATTAAGCAGGGGGCGAAATGGCCGGATGAGGTGGAACTGAAGCTCGGCCCCGCAAAAAAGAAGGATCCGGTCGATCAGATGCTTTCCGGCCCCGGTCTGGAGATCACCGACGACGAGCGGTTGGCGATCGAGAAGTTCCAGAGTCTCGGCGCGCTCGTGTTACCTATCGCTCAAAAGACAAACTGGCTGAGAATCGACTTCAGCCTGGGGGCGACTCATGTGACCGATAACGATCTGGAGCCCCTACCGTATGTGCAGAATCTGGTGGAGCTCGACGTGGCAGGAACTCGGATCACGGACCGCGCACTGGAATACGTCGGTCAGTGCAAGAACCTGGTTCGGTTACACCTGGAACGCACCCAGGTCACCGACGAGGGGCTCAAACACCTGGCCAACCTTCCCTACCTCCGCTACCTCAACCTCTACGGCACCAAGATCACCGACAAGGGGCTGGCCCATCTGAAAGGCCTGAAAAACCTGCGCAAACTGTACGTGTGGCAGACAGGCGTGACTGCTGACGGCGTCAAAGCCCTCTCACAGGCCCTGCCAAACCTGGAAATCGTGACCGGCTGGGAGCTGGTGGCCGCAAAGCCGCAGGAGCAGAAGGAGGCGCCTAAAGAGGGGAAGAAACCTTCGGAGGCAAAGCAGCCCGCCAAGCTGGCGAAGGAGCAAAAGGAACAGCAGAAGAAGTCGGATCAGAACAAGCAGGCGGAGTCGAAACCGAAAGCGAAGCAGCCCGCGGCGGAACAGAAAGGCGCTCCGAAGAAGCCCGCAACACAGGACAAGCAAAAGCAAGCGAAGCCAGAGCAGGCTAAGACCGAGCAAAAGAAGCAAGAAAAGAAGCCCGCTGAGAAGAAGCCTCAGGATGCCAAGGGCGCAGACGGCAAGGAGAAAAAGAAAGACAAGGCTGCTTGACGACAATCCGAACGATTCGTGGCTCCAAGTGATCGGCGAGGCGCGGACCGGTTGCCCGCACACCTGATCGGCGCGCGGCTGCGCGGCTGCACGGCTGGTCTTCCGTTAGCGAACCAGTTTGGGCTTGGTGATGGCGAGAGGCTCTGCGGCAGGAAGTAGCTTGTTCGCTCGCGAGCCGGGCCTCCTGCTTGCAGCGGTGACCGCTTTGGTTTCGACCGCAGCTTGGGGCCACCCTTGTGTACCCGAGCAGCAAGGGGGACAATGGGGCGGTACCGGCTCTCTTGCATCGCCGAGCTCGACCTGGATCACGCTTTTTGACGGCACTTCGTTGGATGGTTGGTCGGTTGTTCCAGGGGTTCGACGGCAGGACTGGGTGGTGCGCGATGGCGTGATCGTCGGTCGGGCGAGTGCGGATGGTTTGTGTTACCTGGTCTGGAGGGACCGGAGTCTTTGCGACTTTGAGTTGGTGCTGGAGTACAGGTTGCCGGGGGAAGGAAACACGGGGATCGAGATTCGTGCGCGTCCTGATCCGACCGGGCGTCGTCCCCTGATTGGGTACCATGCGGATCTTGGCCACCCCGGGATTGGGGCACACATTTTGGGCGCGTGGGATTTCCACTTCGCGCATCGTCGGGAACCCCCTTGCCCGCGCGGCACCGCTCTTCTGATCCGTCCTGATGGTTCCCTCATTTCTCGACGGCTTCGCGACCCGGTTGGTTTGCGAGACATCCGAACGAGCGACTGGAACGAGGTACGGATCGTGGCGTGTGGTCCGACCTGTCGGTTTTTCCTTAACGGCAAGTTGAGTGCGGAGTTCACGGACCTTGCCCGAGAGGAACGGTTCTCGTGCGGCCTGATCGGCTTACAGCTCCATGACCGAGGCATGGAGGTGCACTTTCGCGACATCAAGCTGAGGAAGCTCGCGCGCCGCGGACGCCGCTCACATCGCTAGGGACGGTGCCCCCTTGTCCGGCGCAGACCGGTTCTCGGGCTCCTTGTGCGGTTCCGTCGCCGGATTGCTTGCAGCAATGCTTGGCCGAGAGAAAAGCCCGACCGCCGTCGCACCGGGGAAGCCCCATTGCCTGGCCTGCCGCTTCGGCCGCCGGCCGAAGCGGCCCCGAGCCCGCCGCCCGGCGGGACCGGAGCTCCGCCGCTGCGACGGCGGAGCACTGGTAGCGCGACCCGGCCCCGGGTCCGCCCCACAGCGCTGGCGCCAAGGAAGCGCCGGCGCCAATGGCCCCCGCCGAGCGAAAGAAAAGCCCGCCCGTCGCTGGATCGACCAGGGGGCACGCCCTGCCGATGCCGCTTCGGCCGCCGGCCGAAGCGGCCCCGAGCCCGCCGCCCGGCGGAACCGGACCTCCGCCGCTTCGACGGGGGGAACGCGGGCGACCGGCTGCGCACCAGGATTTGGGCCGGCGGGGCCCCTTGGACTGCCATGGGCCTACCGGCCGGCGAACTCCCCCAAGGGGTGGCTCACCGTCCGAACCCGGATCGGCCCGATCGGTCCGATCGGTCGGATCGGGCGCTGCCGGGGGTGTCCTGACCGCGGGGGGATTCCACGCCAGCGCGTCTGAACCCGGCCCCCAGCGGAGAAGCGCCGAACCGCCCTCGCGCCGGCGACGGCGCACTGGTAGCGCGACCCGGCCCCGGGTCCGCCCCAAGGCGTTGGCGCCAAGGAACCGCTGCCCCAAACGGCCCCCGCGAACCGAAAGAAAAACCCGCCCGTCGCGGGATCGGCGAGGGGGCGCGCCCTGCCGATGCCGCTTCGGCCCGTCCGGGCCGAAGCGGCCCCGAGCCCGCCGCCCGGCGGGACCGGAGCTCCGCCGCTGCGACGGCGG
>Ga0256839_1002349_pt1 | contig 21152 bp, 22 predicted proteins | sample 354166metaG_FD_185968 | JGI IMG/M metagenome (GOLD analysis project Ga0256839, IMG submission 185968) | Hydrothermal vent microbial communities from Mid Atlantic Ridge, Atlantic Ocean - 354-166 | ecosystem: Environmental > Aquatic > Marine > Hydrothermal vents | place: Atlantic Ocean: Mid... | reverse complement strand
TGCGATGCCCTGGAATCTGGCAGTGACCACGAACTGCGTCAGCAATGGATAAACTTCCTGGAACTGGATCCGGAAATGCCTGCGCATACGTTTCCTGCCTGGCTGCTGTTAACAAAACAGGGACTGGCCAAGCAACTACCGGAACCCGGTTCACTGTCCGAAACCACATGCCCTGCCAGCTATGTCACCCTGTACCGGCTACAACATGCGCGTATGCAACCTCCTGCAGAAAATGAAAGCGATAACACCATGACCTTGCGTGCCCAACTCAAGCAGCAAGACCCTGAGCTATTTCAATATTTTCTGAATAACGTTTAAATATGAATGATAGGAGCAGAGTTAAAGCTCAAGTTTCGGGGTTCAGGATCATTTCTGGTTCCCATGCTCCGCGTGGGAATCCATACTGTAATAAAACGTTAGCACGATATGCATCCCCACGCAGAAGCATCGGGACGAGAACCACTAACTTAATGGCAATGACGAAGGACTGTAGGAATCAGTTTTTTATCTTGACCATCGCAACACTGCATGATCAAGGCGCAACAAACTGCCTGCCAACCACCTGTTGCTCAACCACCAGCCCAGCAACACACCCAGTGAGTTCGCTGCCATATCAGCCACATCAAAAAACCGATAACCACTCCAGCCCTGAATAAACTCCACCGTAATACCCATCAAACAAAGCGCAATGGCAATAAAAACCTGACGCGATTTCACTACATAAAGCTGTGCGAACCAACCCATCATCATGCTGTATGCAAAAAGATGTTCGAACTTATCTGAAAAGGCAAAGTCGAGGGCTTTAGGCGGAGTAGGCATCAATGACAAATACAACACCAAGCCAATCAGGCTCCACCCTGCCAGACGCCATAATAAAAAATACTGAAATTGAGGAAAATTTGGAATCACACTTGTACTTTCACGTTAATTATATATTTTGTAAACAAACCATTTCGTAGCAAGCTACGGAGGGAATAATACCCATAACAAAAACTTGTACAGGCTCAGCTTCCGTGATCCAACGGGGGTTTTCAGGTTTAATGCAGCTGTTTATTATTACTCGGTATATCTTCTCTCGCGCTCAAGTCCTGAGTCACTCTGCCATCACGCGCATTAATCAAACAGTACTGATTCCAAACCGGATCGACAATATTTTTTTCCGCGATATAACCACTCACAACTTCTTCCAACAATAATTTTACTTTTTTCGTTTCAAAATTATTTCTTGCCGTTTCAAATTCACCCATATAATGCAACAACTGCTTCCATGGTAATTTTTCTTCTGCTGCACGCATAATCTTTGGATGCTCTGTTCCCGTCACATTGTCCCCGATGAGCAACTCTTCATATAATTTCTCACCAGGCCTAAGCCCCGAATATTTAATTTCAATATCCCCTTCCGGATTATCGTCATCACAAACCTCAAGGCCACTCAAGTGAATCATACTCCGCGCAAGGTCATCAATTTTTATGGGCTCACCCATTTCCAATACAAAAACATCACCACCTTCACCTAATGCGCCCGCCTGCAATACCAATTGAGCCGCCTCAGGGATGGTCATAAAATAACGAGTAACTTCCGGGTGGGTAACTGTGACCGGCCCACCACTTTTGATTTGTTCTCGAAACAATGGAATCACCGAACCGGAAGAATCCAGCACATTACCAAAACGCACCATGGTAAAACGAGTTGTATCACTTTCTTCAGCCATACCCTGCAACACCAACTCTGCCAATCGCTTGGTTGCGCCCATAATATTGGTAGGGCGTACCGCCTTATCGGTTGAAATCAAAACAAACGTCTCAACACCCGCCGCTTTTGCTGCTTCCGCAGTGCGCCAAGTACCAAACACATTATTCTGCAAGCCCTCAATGGGGTTTTGCTCAACCAATGGCACATGTTTATACGCTGCTGCATGATAAACCGTGTGAATCGCAAAACTTCTCAAGACGGCTTCCACTCGCCGGGCATGAGTCACGGATCCCAATACAGCAATAATATCCAGGTTGGCATTATGCGTTTCAAGTTCTTTTTCTATTTTATATAACGCAAACTCGGACTGCTCAAATAATACTAATCTGGAGGGTTTGTATTCCGCTATCTGGCGGCACAGTTCAGAGCCAATTGAACCACCGGCACCCGTCACCACCACATTTTTACCGCGTATGCATTTCTCAATGAGCCCCGGAATTGGCGGTACCGCATCACGCCCCAATACATCACCTGTGTCTACTTCTCTGATATCTGATACCTTTGCTTTCCCGGAAATTAAATCTGCAATACCCGGCAGGGTTCTGACATGCACCGGATGGACTTCCAGCTTTTCCAGGATTTTATGTTTGCTGCGATGAGAAAGCGTCGGCATTGCCAGCAAAACCTGTGCTATATCGGCTTTGTCAATCAACTCTGGAAGCTCATTGGGGGAATAGACTTTAATTCCGTGGATTTCGATACCCTGTTTCTCCAGATTATCGTCAAAAAAGGCAACAGGCTCGTATTCCCAGCCAGACTGCATGGCTTTTGCCATCTCTGCCCCGGCAGAACCCGCACCATAAATAACCACAGGCTGTTTATTTTTTCTTTTCTGTGAATAAGAGTGGATATAATTTCTCAGGAAAAGGCGACTACCCGCGATAAACAACAAACTGATCAGCCAAAAACTAAAAAACACCGACCGCGGCACACCGTGAACCTGGAACATAACCACGAGTCCCAGCAGTATCAATGTTACAATGCTGACCGCCTTGATAATTGTCATCAAGGCTTTGCTGCCCACATAACGCAGTACCGCACGGTACAATCCCATGCGAACAAATATTGGCACCGCAACAAGTGGCGCTGCAATGAACAGCCACCAGACAGCGCCCATGCCCTGGGGCCACACCTCACCAAGCCTTAAGGCATAACCCGCCCATAACGCAACCGGCAGGACAGTGATATCCAGCGCGACGAGTAATGTTTTTTTTGTATTGCGTGAGAATGTCGTCAATTTTTTGTGCATATTGCCTTCTCAATTCTGGTGATACACAACGCTCACCCTCATTATTGGCCTGCCGTTTCCAATCGTCCCACCCAAATCATAATGATTATATATAAACTACCCCACACCCCCAGTAAAACCCATGCATTCGTTTCAGCAACCTGGCTTACCAATATCGCTGTCACACCACAACAAAACATTAATAGATATTCAAAAAAAACAGTGCGTTTATGACTCCAGCCCATCAACACAAGTCGCTGGTAATAGTGGCTCCGATGCGCCTGCCAGATTTTTTCGCCATCAAACAATCGTCGAAATATCGTCACTGTAGCATCAACCACAAAGGGAGAAAAAATTAATACAGGAACCCATAACGGAAACAGGTCGTCACGAACACCCCACAAGGAAAAAGCAACCGCCAGCAACCCCAACGGAATTGAACCAATATCCCCCATAAATATTCGTGCAGGTGGAAAATTCATCGCCAAAAAACCACCTGCTCCCAGGGCGATAACCCAGGCATAAAAGGCATACACTTGTGCCCCTTCCTGCCACCCTGCCAACCCCAGGAATCCAAACCCAAATAATGTCATCCCTGCCGAAAGGCCATCCATACCATCCATGAAATTATAGAGATTCAACATCCAGACAATGGTAAACCATGTCAGTAACATTCCCACTATACCCCACGGAAGAACCAGACCTCCCCAGATTAATACAACGGCGGCAATACCATGGACGGCAAAACGGGGTGATGCCGACAAGGTCATTATGTCATCCAATAGAGAGACAAGCGCAACGAGAACAGCAGCAGCAATAATCCAAACCAAGATATCCGCCCAGTAACCGAGATAAAACAACACACCCCAGCCCAATGAAATTGCCATGAGTATGGCCACGCCTCCGGTACGCGGGGTTGGGTGTTTATGCAGTGAACGTGAATTTGGCGCATCATGAATGGAAAATGGGCTGTATTCCGATGCCAAAAGATAGCTTAAACTCCACGCCACCAAACCTGTAATTCCCAGAACAACAAATACGCTCACACCAACTCCAGGGCAACGACGATTTCATCAAGACTCTCTTGCAGATTTCTTTCCGGTTTAAAACCCAGCTCTTTCTCGATCAGACCCGAATTATAACAAGCTGAGCCCACCAGCTTTTCCATCGCATCAGAATCAAACACAAATCGTCTCCCCCGCAAGACACCGATTCCATCCCCCATCAAAGCCAGCAACCTCAGAACAAAAACGGGGGCATACCATGATGGAACTGATTTCCCTAATGCCTCACAAATCCATTCATACATCTGTCGGGTAGAATAAGCCCGACCATCCGTTAAAATATAAGTACCCCCTGCCGCACCTGATCTCTCCGCTACCAATAGTGCCGCCCGGACTACATCATCAACGTGTATCATGGATCGTTGGTTCCCCAGCTCGGGCAAAGGAGGAAATCGCCCCCTGACAATAGCATGAATCATTCGTGGAAGATTTCCTTTCTCAATAGGTCCGTACACCATACTGAGCCGCAACACCACCGGATGCGAAACATAGCCACCTTTCAAAACCAACTGCTCCGCATCAAGTTTGCTCCGGCCATAGGGCGTCTCGGGAGGAATATCAGCGCCCTCATCCAGACACTCCACACCGCCCTCTCCCATTGCCTTGACGCTGCTAAACATCACAAAACGTTGAACACCTTCTATTTGACAAGCTTCCAGCAATCGCTGCGTTCCCGCAGTGTTAATCGCATGATATTCTGACTCATCCTGTCGCGTTTCACTCAAAGCATGTGCCTTGCCAGCCAGATGAAACACGGTATCGACGCCGTGCAAAACGTTATCAGGAAGGTTGTTGGCCAGGTCGGCCACCAAGACCTCATCCCATGGCCCCAGGCATTTGTGCCGCATTAAGGCCCTGATCCTCACACCTCTCTCGCGTAAACGCTGACAAAGGTACCGGCCAATAAAACCGGACGCGCCCGACACCAATGCCAGTGAACCTTGATTCAACTTCTTGCTGGCCATTGCTCCCCCGGCATCAACGGGTACAAATTCAACATTTGCGTAACTACAACAGACTCAAGCATTACTCCAATAACTCATTTGACTCATTCACAATTTTTTCAATTAGCATATCTGCCCCAATCAGTGGCAACAATCGCAGCAATACTTCATCCATAACACCAGATTCGGCACACATGATAAATTTAGCCTGCCGGTTCTTCCAGGCCAAGGTTTGAACCAGGCTGGCGGCTACCACCGAGGCTTTATCCAGGTTATTAACCGGAACTTCTGTGCTGCCACCCCGAATACTGGTACTGACAGGACAGCATATCAAAAGCCCGGTTTGCCGATTGTAGGCTTTACTACTCAAAACCAGTGCCGGGCGATATTTACCAATTTCTTTACCTTTAGTCGGTTCAAAATCCAGCCAAATAATGTCATTCCGATCAGGGATGTATTGTAGACTCAATCCCCCAGCTCCTCATTCAGAATAACCGCAAGCTCATCAGCATGGGCATTCTCAGCCGTTAAACCATCTAACAAATCGGCTTCCTTGAACGGAAAGCTAAAGCCCTTACCCTGAGTTCTGGCTCTTCTGACAGTAAAGCCATCCTCAAATACCTCCACATCAACCAAAGTATCTTGTTTGAAGCCGGGGATATCACGCATCAGACCCGCCACGCGTAGCGCAAGACCATTACCCCATTTTTGAATTTTTGCGTGAACTATCTGACCCATAAGGCCTCCATGTGTCACCATTGCTAATACCCTGTCAACCATCACGGTATCGCCAGCGGAATCGGCCAGCTCGGCCACCAATACCTCGCCCCAGCGCCTTCTCAACGGCTTGTATTTTAAATGATTGAGTAAATATTGCTCTCATTTTTACTGACCTCTAACTGAAAATTAGAGGCGACAACTATCCTGACACAGGGGGCAACCTAACTTCTCGATCACGTAAACGCTGGCAGAGGTTATGGCCGATAAATCCGGATGCGCCAGATACCAATGCCAGAGAACCGAGCTTCAATCTGTCGTTGGCCATCGTTCCCCCAACATTGATTGATACAAATTCAGTGTTTGAGTAACCACAACAGATTCGGCAAATTCCGCTTCCACCAGTTTCCTGCCTTCCTGGCCCATTTGCCTGCGCAGATCCGGGTTTTCAATCAATCGACAAATCGCACCAGCCAATGCTTTAGAGTCTTTAACAGGTACCAGTAAACCATTTTTTTCATGCTGCACTATTTCACGACACCCCGGCATATCTGTCGTGATAATCGGTCGCCCACAAGCAGCCGCCTCAATCAAAGACATGGGAACACCTTCCCCGTAAGCAGAAGGCAACACAGCAATGTGGGATTGCGCCCACACATCGGGAATATCATCACTTTTCCCCCACCACTCGACTAGCCCCGCGTCCTGCCATGCGTTCAACTGAGAGGCCGAAATAGAAGTGGGATTATCTGGATCAGGCATGCCAACAAGAACAGCTCGAAACTGGATGCCTTGCTGCTTCAAGAGTCTACTCGCCTCAACAAACTCCAAAATCCCCTTATCACGAAGCATGCGGGCCACCAGCGTCACCATCACTGGTTCATCACCTGGTTCTGGAGATGGTCTAAATCGCTGGACATCTACACCCGAACCACGAATCAGGGCCGTGTGCTCCGGCAAGATTGTTTTTGACTCAATCAACATCCGGAGGTCATCAGGATTCTGCAACAAAACCACACTATTTTGGCGGTTCAACAAAACTCGAAAAGCCATTCGAACAAATTGCTTTAAAATTTTGGCTCGCGACTGACTGGATGAAAATACATAACCTAACCCAGCAAGTGCATTAACAAAGGCAGGCACACCGACGAATCTTGCTGCCAAAGCACCGTAAAGAACAGGTTTCAATGCCACATGATGAACAAGATCAGGGCGCTCACGACGATAGATATTGATAATCTCTAAAACTGCTGCCAACTCCCGTAAAGGGTTTTTACTTCGCCGACGCATTTGTAAAGGAATCAAACGAAATCCTTCTCGTTTTATAGCATCCCTACAAGTATCTACGTGGGTTGCGACGACAACTTCACACCCGGCATCCCGAGCAGCCCGAGAAATGGGCAAGCGATGGGAGCAAAAATACCAATCTTCAGTAACAAAAAATAATAACTTCATAGGTAAACGTTTATTGTCATAGTATTTCGCACCATGCTTGGCATTCACCTCAATAAATCACGATGCCGCATACTTCTTATTCAGTGTCCCATGCATAAGTTCATATAGTCGAGGTGCCTGAACCTGCAACGAATACCAAACCTCCACACACTCACGCCCCTTAGCTCCCATTCGACGCCGCAAGTTTTGATTATTCAGAAGGCGGCGTAGTGCCTGCTCCCATTCATGCAGATCCTGAGCAAGGTATCCGTTAGTTCCGTGTTCAACGATCTCCCTATTCACCCCAACGGGCGATGCCACCACGGGAATGCCACATGCCATGTACTGAATCAATTTATAACCACACTTACCACGCTCCCAAGGATCATCAATCAGAGGCATGATACCAATATCAAACTCCTGAATCGACTGAACCTCTGTTTCTTCTGACCAAGGCTTTGCTTCCATTGGCAAATCGCTCACCGACTTCTCACTTGCTCCCACCGCAACAAAGCGTACATCAAATTCTTTTGACAGAGACTCTATAACGGGCGCGATAACAGCCAAATAATGGCTTGTCGACGGCGAACCGATCCAGCCCACAACAAGCGGATAATCATTGCCTGACTGAACAACAGTATACCGTGTCAGATCGACCACAGTAGGGACAATCTCAACACACTTTGCACCAACAGTGCGTGCCCGTTCTGCCAGATATTCATTGCCCGCAATAACTAGCCTTGCATGCCGCATTACCGAGTCAATTTTATGCCCCAAAATTAAACGAATTAACCACCACCGGTGCCGATCATAACGATGGAATAAGGCGTCATCATAATCGACAACATAAGCTATACCTAACTTATCCAGCAACCATTCTGCAAACGCAGGCATAAATGGAAAAACCTCCTTTTCAATCCAAATCAAATCGTATTTTCGTGCATGAAGCAAGACCTTTAGGCGTTGCCAGTATCCCGCTAACACCTGCAAACTACGTGATTGACCACTATAGAGGGATTGTAAATAATTGTCGGAAAATAAAGGATTCACATCGACTTGCCAACCCTTTGACTCAAGGAAAGGTAAATTTTGAAATGAACGAACGCGACTACTAGCACCCAATCGACCGTAACGGCTTAATAAAAGAATCCGCATTTCTAAGAGTGCCGCAAGTGCTTCGCACCCACATAGTGAGCAATAATATCAGCATCAGAAATTTGTCCTTCAATCTTGCAACCAAGCAAATATGTGCAAGATGCGCCATCCATTGCAGCTGGTTTATCCACAAGCAGCAGATCAAAATACTTAACCCAACCAAAAGTTAAACGGACGACAACCTTGGTGATTTTACGTAATTGCTGACGAGCTATAAAGGCAATAGCAAAATTCTCAATCGCCCACACCAATGCTGTACCCGGCCCGGCCACCATACCACTTTCAATTTCGGAGACACCATTGAAGAGTCTTCGATGACCAGACAGAGTATAGCGCGTAAAATCATACGCCCCTTCATGTACCTGCTGCATGAAAGGAAGTTCAGAATAGAGCAATCCGCCTTCCTTGAGCACCCGTGTTATTTCAGCAGCAACACGTTCAGGATAAAGCACATGCTCAAGCACAGCAGTGGTCACCACGGCATCGAAAACACCATCAATAAATGGCAAATCATGTCCATCACAGAACAAGTCTACATCGGCACCGACATCAATGTCCGAATAGACAACCCGAACAGAATCGCCAGAACCGAGGCGTTCATCAAGCCACTGCCGTTGACGGCCTCCGCCTACCACCAGCACAGTTGCCGCAGGTATTTTCTCAAGCATCTCACGGAGCCTGAGAAGTACCCGTTGGCTTGCAAGGTTAACGGAGGGTTTTGGAATAAGGCTCTGCCAAGCGCGACCACCATCATGTGAAACTGATACTTCTTGGTTACGATAGTCGTCCTGGCAAAAAAGATGATTATCCGGGCGGAGTAGAACCGGTCGCCCAAATGACATGGGATATTGGCAGCCACATGACTCGCAAACCATCTCACTGGCATCATCCTCCATACTCAATGCAGAAGAATGGCAGCTGGGGCATCTAAGAAGTTCTCGCATAGACACACAACCTATCATACTTTCTCCAAAACATCAGCGCATGAAGCCACGCCGCCAAACGCGTATTTCCATTTATAAAACGTAGTGTTACTCATTCCGTGTTCCCGACACAGGGCCGGCACCGAGGTGTCGACCTCTGCATACAGAGGCATCACCTAGGCCTGGCTGTCGCTATATTATAATTTTTATATATAGACTCTCCTCTTACCGCTATTATGAGAAAATTCGATTTCTGAAACCAGCTATTGTTCGGGATGATTACCGTCCACTGACACAAGGAAAGGCAAAGACTGAAGTGATTGAACACGACTGCATGTGCCCATACTGGACACAGCCGACTTAACAAAAAAATCTATATAGCTAAGTGTGTCGTAAGCCCTTCGCACCCATAAAGTAGGGGTTTACTCTTATATACAAATACAAAATGTATCCAATGAGTATTTGAAACCAAAATATTGGCTTTATATACCCTGCTGCATATGGCGACGACAACACCCATAAAATCACAATTGATAAAAAGAACAGAGCCAAAAAACTCTCTTTTTTATTTCTGTATAATAAAAATGCAAAACCACATAGAACACCAAAAAACCAAGGACCTACAACAACACCAGCCAGCCCAAAGTCTCTATATAGCACATCTAAATATGTTGCCAAATTAAACCTCACTGGAACATTATAGAATTGCAATATATGATTAGGGACTTCCACTTCAGAGAAAAAGACATGCACAACCTTAACCAAAGGAAGAAGAGACAGCTTCCCATAAGAATGCTCTATAGAAGAATCATTAATCAACATATCAAAGGTTGGAAACTGTGCAGAAAACCTCTGATATATATCGGCACTTTGATTTGAGACACCAACAATCTCACCTGTGAACTTGGTATGAACAAGAAAAATTGAAATCCCTAACACAGCAAAAAAGAACAACCCAACAACACCTCTTTCAATACTTATTTTCTCTAACCTCAAAAGAAGATAGACAACGCCACTCCAAATAATGGCATCAAAGATATTTACTTTTGCACCCGTCATCAGCAAACACAACGTGGAAATCAGCGCAAAAACAATAAGTAGTATATTCCTTTTCATCCCATACAGCACTAAGTATAATGTTGTTAGTGGAAGAACCATTTGAAAAAAATAAAAAAAATGAAATCCTGGAAAGACCCCCTCATTCCTCATATCCTCACGCAATTCCAGCAATGAAAATACGATCATATTCACACCATATCTGTCAGCAATATTTTTAATATATACTATGAAAAATATCCCTCCAAGCAACCCAATAAAAACGATTCCATTTCGCAATTTTCTCTTATTAAGATACATCCGGAGCAATGCTACACGTTCCAAAGTGCAATCATTTACAATTGCCGAATTGCACCTCATACCATATACCCATACCGTAAAAACACCCAAATAAAACGTCAGCAATGATAAAACTATTACTACCCACGTAGAAATTGAAACATGGTAATAATTTTCCCTGCCAGAAAAAAACACTATTAAAGGAATAGACCAGCTAAAAGCAAAGATCACTGCCGGATTAAACCAATCAATAGCTAACGACCTAGTAGCTAAAACTACACCCCCTAACGCAATTAACGCAACCAATATTGCAAAAACGAACTCAATCATAAACCTGAATCGCCCCCATTTCTCTAGAAACTTTTCAGTCTCTCTTGACATCGCATCTCACACTCTACAGGCGACAATTGACTATTAATAACTATACTGACACTTGATGCTGTAAAACATTTCGATGTAATCAAAGGTTTCTGTGCGGCCTTATCACGCATTGTGTAAACATGGCATTTAATTCGCGCACGTTTAAGCAACTGAAAAAATCTCTCAGCGAGAGCATTATCATAGTAACTGCATCCTCGCATATAATTTTCCACATAATAAATCTGCCTAACCATTAGACTTAGCCCATTCTCGAATATTTTTATAAACCCTATCAAGAAAAAGGGTCATTTTCGGGGAAAAGCCCAACACCCTAGCCATTAGCTGATTCAAAAAACCATAATGTGACTGTCTCATCAAGACAATATATAACTTAAACTTTTCATAATCACCAATGCCAAGACTGGCAACCGCATAAGACCTATATTGCCTGGCTCGCGCCCTACCGATTATTTTTCTGTCTGGTAAATATGTAGCGGCTAAATCTATTGCTTGCTGTATGAAAGGCATAAGCTTTAATCCTGCTGATATCCCCACCCCCTTACTATATTGACCGAGCGGCTGATTTATAAAACCAATAAAACCATTTTTTGCTAATGCGACATATAAATAAAAATCTATAATATTTTCTTCACACGACAGAAACTCATTACCACAAACCCTTTTATACATAATTGATGAGTTTAAAAAACAAGGATGATTTAATAGTAAATACCGAGCATCCAGTTTTTCCGGGTTATCTTTTGTGAGCCCGACTATCCGATTATTTACTAAAATCGACATTTTATGCGCAACAGCAGAGCAATCCGGGTTCTCATCTAAAAAGCTTGCTTGTTTTTGCAACTTTCCCACGCACATCATATCGTCACCATCGATATGACATATATAATCACCTATGGCTACCCTGTGAGTTGAAATGTAATTTTTAAATGCCCCAGTATTCTCCTTATGAAAAATTGGCTTAATAATACTTGGGTATTTCTTCTGGAATTCAGAAATAATTTCTCGAGCACTATCTTTAGAGAAGTCGTCAGAGACAAGCACTTCAAAATTAAAGTCAGTTACTTGATCCACAATGCTTTGCAAGCATTGACGGATATGTTCTTCTTGATTATAGGTAACAACACAAACCGAGACCTTGATTTGACTATCCGTTGTTTCTTCCCCCGAACTCATACTATGCGACCTTAACTTTTGACTTTAAAATAAAATAACGCGCATCTGATGACATTAGCATTGCCAACAAGAACACAACCCCACCAAAAACCATTACATAGGTAAGATTACCTATGCGGCTGGACAGATTTAATTCTACCAGAAAAATAATAAACCCCAGTAGAACCATCGGTACACCAATCAACAACACATCCTTAAAAAGCCAGCGTCTATGCAACCCGGGCTCCAATGTCCTGTGTACGACCGCTACCCATATCAACAAATAAAGTGCATTCACTACCACCCACGCATAACCTGCACCAATGGCACCATAGTAATTAGCTGCCAACACAATGGATGGTATTAGAACAAACAGCAGCATAAGATGCCCAATAAAATGTAACCTCAGGTTACCTCTTGCATATTGCAGATAATACGGAAAAGCTGCAACAGTGAGAATGCCATTACCAATCGCATACAAAGTCAAAATAGGTGCCGCTTTGCCCGCCAATATGGCATCCCCGGTCCAGGCCCAAAGCAGTGGCTCCGAACAAAAGGCCAGCGTTACGGCTGCAGCACCAGCAACGATCATCACCAGCTGTGTGGCTTGGCGATAAATCCGTATCACTTCTTTCTTATTGCCTTCTGCTTCCAATTTTACCATGCGTGGCATAATTGCACTGCTGACGGGGCCGCCGACAACCATAATACCACCAGCCACAAGCACAGCTAAGGTAAAGTAACCATATTCCGATAAAGGTAAAATACTGGACAGTACCAATTTGTCGATTTGCGTAACCATCACCCATACTGAAGCCGTAAAGGCGATCGTCAGAGAAAATTTAAGTACCGGTCTGACGGGCGACAATGACCATCCGATAGATTCACTAACCGACGCCAAACTAGGCAACAAACGAGTAGATTTAAGCCACAGTCCCGCAATTTCAACTGCTGCGATTAAAAGCTGATAGGTGAAAAATACAATGGGGGTGAAGCCGAAGTACCACATCACCAGCAATACTCCCACAAAGCGTAGCGTGGCAATAAATGCATTAAAGCCCCCCAACCAGACCAGTCTTTCCGAACCGGTAATCACACCGCGATAAAGTCCGCTCATCCAGCGTAATGCTACACAGATAGCCATAACCTGAACGGCGGTCTGGATTTCACTCAAGGTTAGCATTTCAGCGCTCAGCCAGTCTTCGGCAATTATCGATGACAGCAGCAACAAACCTCCTCCTCCGACCAAGGCAATAGTAAAGAAAATAGTACTGAGCGCCCTATACAACCGGCGAAAACTCAGAGCACCCACTGAACCTGCCCTAAACCGCGCTGTTTCCCGGCCTATAGTGGGCGTAAGCCCAAGATCTAACAAATTGAACCACGCTTGCAACATAGAAAAAAAGCCGATTAGCCCAAAAGCTTCTGCGCCCATATATTTGATATACAGGGGCAACATTAAAATGCCTATCAGTGTGACATAAGCTTGACTAGCATAGCTAGCGATGAGATTTTTTTTGAGCGACATTGTATATAATCGTTACTAATCAAGATTACCTAACCCAGCATAGCCGGAACCAAATATGCTATATATATTACGCGCACCCCTATAGCGGAGTACACATAAAATACCAATATGCATTCGCTAAATTTTACCTCGCAGTGCGCGGGATACATGTAATCATTTAGTTGATTGCGAGTTGTAGTGTAGATGTAAATTAAGCAAGACCCGTTTTCAAATTTACACGACTTGTGGAGAGGGGGGTTTTATGCCTGAAAAAATATTTCTTTGTATTTTTGTCCAAGACTTCACGGGTAAAGTACTAACAAGGTAGCATATATTTTACTTACATGGTTGGCGACTATGTTACGTTTGAATGACGAATTAATGCCGCCTATAAAAAATATCGAAAACTGAACTGCTTCCGATTCGATTTAAAAATTTAAGCAGGCTTCCTTGCTACCAAGGTATATTGCAATGGCATAAGAAAACGCTCTTTGGTCTCCAATGGAATCAACTCGACAATTTCATATTTCTTAAATAATTCACGCAATCCATGTTCGGTAAATCGCCAACAATCCGGAAGGGGGCCATGAATACGAAAATTGTACGGTGTAGAAACAAATGCATATCCACCGGGTTTCAACATACTAATAATATTATCGCAAGCATCAAATGGCTGTCGCGTATGCTCCAATACTTCAGTACACACTATAAAATCAAATCTATCAAAACCAATCTGCTTAGCACAACTACACAGATCTGCAACATGTGTGGCATCGCTATTTGGGTCAATATCTAGAGTTTCTATAGTAATTGAATCATCAAAAAAAGGCGCAGCCCCCTTATGATCTTGAGGCGCAATATCAAGCAACAGACTTTCGGTATTTAGATCCGTTGCATACGTCCCTGCCACTTGAATCATAAATTTTTCTACATTTTCTCTGATTTTTATCAATGCATCCAGATCAAATTTACTTACTACCTTAGATTCCATAATTTATCCTCAGTTTGATTCAGCTAACCTAACCAACAACTCAACCATGCTACAGTCAAATGTTGGGATACCATGCACTTTAGAAACATCACTACGTTCCGCAAAGCTGTCATCTACGAATATGGCATTCGCCTCGGCAATATAGGCAGATTTTTTTTCGCCCCCCCGTAAGTGAATGATTTTATCGAACAAGCCTACAAGCTTATATTTCACAAGAGTTTTTTGCAGATCTCCAGCATGGCGCGTAATCAATATAACTTGTTTATCTTGGCCGATAGCTTGATATATAAGGCTTATCAATACTGGATTAACTTTCCCATTAATTACCAAAGTATCATCCAGGTCAACATACAATGAAGTATACTCAATATCATACCGGTAACGATTGCTTAGAGAACGATCTAATTCGACAGCCCCCTGATTAGTCAATATTTCAATATGTAAACGCTCATATTCAAAAATACTAAGTAACGGAAAATTAACGCCCTGCATGCGGTGAATTGCCATTGATCCAGCAATACGCGGCGCCACTTCTAGCAAAGCAAGCTCACCACTCTTATCCCTTTTCAGCTGAAAGAACCACGCGCCGCGCATCTTAAGAACCTCACCAATTCTATTGGCAATATTTTGAACATCGGCAATATCTTCAGTAATAGTATTTACCGCAATACCATTCCTGATTCTCCGACGACTACGTGCTTTTGCAAACAATAGACCTCGTTTTCGATCCGAAAAACAATCTACCGTATATTCATCGCCTGGTAAGTATTCGCAAATAATTGCATCAGACACACCCTGAGTAGCCCGAATCAACTCATTGTGATCATTTACTTTTTTAATTCCTACCGAACCTTGCCCTTTATCTGGCTTAACTAATAGAGGAAAATTTAAAGCATTGTCTTTATTTGAATAGACGCGTGGTACCCTAACGACCCCATCCAGTCGACGATAAGTTTTTGACTTAGAGCGAGCAATTTCACAAGTCTGACTTTCTGGCGCAATAACAGTAGCAGGTATTCTTTTTTGTTCTCGACTAAGAGCAACAATCACGTCATCGTAAGCTGGAAATATATAATCAATAGATAATTCGTTGCACAGTGTGACCAATGATGGTAACCAATTTTCCTCATAAACACTCGGAAGAACATGATACTCAGAAAAGACAAATTGGCCATGATTTAGTACATCCTGACCTGCACCAAATAGCCTAACTTCTTTACAGTATTTAAGTGCATTCAATATTTCCAAGCCAATTTCCGTTCCTGCTGGGAATATCAACACATTTCGTATCTTCATCACTACTCCGCAATTAATTTTATTATTCTTTCAACCTGACCCAATTGTAAATTCGGATAAATTGGCAAACATAAAACCTTTCGTGCCACTTTAGTTGCTTGAATCAGATTTTCTAAGTTGGCCGATGACAACCCTCTATACATCGGAAAATCGGTAATTAGTGGATAAAAATAACGCCGTAAAAAAATTCCTCGACTTTTCAATTTTTCATACAGGGCATCTCGCGACAGCGGATGGCTCGGTTCAATCAAGATCGGGAAGTAGGAGAAATTGTGTCGTAAGGTAGTAGGCATTACAGGGATGGAGAGACCTTCAACGCCTTCCAATCCTTGACGGTAAAGATGATCAATCTCTTGGCGGCGAGTGATGACCTCGTCCACATGCCTCAATTGCAGCATACCCATAGCCGCCTGGATTTCGTTCATCTTGCCGTTAATGCCCGGCGCTATGACGGTAGTCTCATCAGCAATTCCAAAGTTTTTCAGATAATCGATCCGCTGCTTTGTCATCGCATCTGGGCAGACGATCGCACCCCCCTCGAAAGTGTTAAACACTTTGGTTGCATGGAAACTCAAAATTGATAAATCACCATACTGCAACACACTACCAGCTTGATTTTGAACTCCAAAGGCATGGGCGGCATCATAAATCACCTTGAGCCCATAGTTATCGGCAATCTTCTGAATGCGATCAACGTCACAGGGATATCCATAGCAATGAACGGGGAGGATAGCGGTAGTATGCGGGGTAATCGCGGCCTCAATTTTGTCTGGGTCGATATTAAAAGTAGTGGGATCAATGTCGACAAAAACCGGGTTGATACCATTCCACAGCAGGGAGTGTGCTGTTGCTACAAACGAATAAGGTGTGGTAATCACCTCACCTGTTACGCGCAATGTCTGTAAAGCCGTGACTAGCGCCAAGGTGCCATTCGCAAACAGGGCAACATGCTTAACCCCCAAATATTCACACAATGCATGTTCTAATTGTTGGTGAAATGGCCCATTATTTGTCAGCCATTTATTTTCCCAAATCTTTTCAAGATACGGAATAAACTCTTCCAAAGGAGGAAGGTAGGGCTGGGTCACATAGATCGGTTTATTGCTGTTATCCATATATTCCATGTTTCTTACTCGTGAAAAAGGGCGTAAAAAAAGGAGGCCGCGTCCTTTCCGTTTCCGGCCTAGTCATTCTCTCCACGTTTAAGCTCCTTCAGCATTTCTCTAAGTGATACTCTCCAATGCTGAGGAGTAAAGCCACACTCAAGTAGCTCATAAATAGATGATTTGTCTAATACGGATAAACTCGGCCTTGGTGCAGGGAGCGGATATGACTCACTCGGAATTGGTGCTATTTCAATGTGAACATCCAATAGCCCAATCATCAATGCCTCTTCCTTAATGGCAACGGCGAAGTCGTACCAGCTCGCCACCCCGGCATCTGTCCAGTGAAATATCCCTTGAACATTCGGTTTCGCCGCCATCATCCAAATGATGCGAGCCAATTCTTTGGCCCAGGTGGGTGTTCCAATCTGGTCAACCACCACATTCAACTCTGCTCGTTCTTTTAACAGGCGTAACATAGTCTTCACAAAATTATGCCCATGAGTAGAGTAAACCCATGCCGTGCGCAAGATAACTGCTTGGCCTTTGGTAAATTCGCTAACCAGTTGCTCTCCCTTGAGCTTACTTGCCCCATAAACACCTAGCGGATTGGGAGTATCATCTGAAAAATAAGGACTTCCTTTAGTCCCATCAAATACGAAATCTGTAGATATATGGATAAAACGTGCCTTTTGTTCAAAACTAGCCCTGGCCAAGTAACCTGCGCCAGTTGCATTAATGGCAAAAGCAAGCTCAGGTTCTTGTTCTGCCTTGTCAACAGGCGTATAGGCCGCCGCATTAATTACGACATCTGGAGCTAACTCAGCTACAAGCTTATTCACTCGATCCTGATCAGAAATATCCAGAGAAGCTCGATCCAGCGCAATGATCTCGATGTCTGCAGGTGCTGTTCTTTGCAACTCCCACCCTACTTGGCCATTCGCACCTGTTATCAACACTCTTTTTAGTGCAGAGGTATGATCCGGCAATAAAGCATCACCCGGGTTCATGCAAAATACTCCACGTCTTTAAAAGACCCCGCTGTCGCATCTTTTTCAGATAAGTTTGGGATGCCTATCTTGTCGATGGGCCAAGCAATCGCAATACTCTCATCATTCCAGACAATAGACCTTTCATGTTCTGGTGCATAGTAATCTGTAGTCTTGTAAAGAAACTCAGCATAATCAGAAAGCACCAGAAATCCATGCGCAAAGCCTTCTGGCACCCACATCTGTTTTTTATTTTGTGCGGACAGGAGTTCACCCACCCATTGACCAAATGTCGGAGAACTTTTCCGCAAGTCTACCGCCACATCAAATACTTCTCCCTCGGTGACTCGCACTAACTTGCCTTGCGGTTGTTTGATTTGATAATGCAGGCCACGCAAAACATTTCGTGCTGAACGCGAATGGTTATCTTGCACAAATTCAGCTTTGACCCCGGTCAGCTCTGAAAATATTTTTGCATTGTAACTTTCAAAGAAAAAACCCCTTTCATCGCCAAAAACCTTGGGTTCAATAATAAAAATATCGGGAATTGCGGTAAGTGTCACTTTCATATTAGTTATATTTTCAGACAATTTTTTCTTCTAATAGTCGTAAAAGATACTGGCCATAACCATTTTTTCTCAATGGTTCTACAAGTTTTTGAAGATCCTCAGCATTAATATAACCACTCCGGTATGCAATTTCTTCCGGGCATGCGATCTTCAAACCTTGGCGCTTTTCAATCGTTTCCACAAAGCCTGCCGCTTCCAGCAAAGAGTCATGCGTTCCTGTATCCAGCCACGCCATGCCCCGCCCCATGTTCTCGACAGCCAATGCACCCATTTCCAGGTACTGTTTATTGATGTCAGTAATTTCCAGCTCACCCCGGGCAGAGGGTTTAATACCTTGCGCGATCTCTACAACCTGATTGTCATAAAAATAAAGGCCGGTGACTGCATAGCGGGATTTTGGTTTTGAGGGTTTTTCTTCGAGACTGATTGCCCGGCCATTATCGTCAAATTCAACGACACCATAACGCTCAGGATCGTTTACGGGGTAGGCAAATACTGTGGCACCCTCTCTCTTTTTTGCCGCGCTTTGTATCAACTCTGCCAGACTGTGGCCGTAAAAGATATTATCCCCCAAAATCAGGGCACAGGCATCATCGCCGATAAAGTCTTTGCCTAGAATAAAGGCTTGCGCCAGACCGTCAGGTGATGGCTGGACTTTATACTTGATATTTAACCCCCATTGTTCACCACTTCCCAGGAGTTGCTCGAAACGTGAGGTATCCTGTGGAGTCGAAATAAGCAATATATCCCTGATCCCGGCCATCATCAGAGTGGTCAACGGATAATAGACCATGGGTTTATCATAGACGGGCAGTAATTGTTTGGAAATGGTGTGGGTCGCCGGATACAAACGAGTACCGGAACCTCCCGCAAGTATAATGCCTTTCACTGTTGAACTCCCACTTTGGCCCCTTTATGCTCTGTAGGTACCCCCGGTTTTGAGAAAGAGGGTTTATTAATACCCAACCGTTCACCCGCATAACTTCCGTCTTGAACATGAGCGCACCAGGCTTGATTTTGTAAATACCACTGGACGGTTTTTTTCAGGCCAGATTCAAACGTTTCTTCCGGCCGCCACCCAAGTTCTTTGTCAATTTTGCTCGCATCGATGGCGTAACGCTGGTCGTGGCCAGGGCGATCTTCCACAAAAGTAATCAGGTTGGCATGGGGTCGATGTCTGGAATCAGGCAGAAGGTCGTCCAATATCTCGCAAATACCGTGAACAACATCAAGATTGGTTTTTTCATTGTGTCCACCGATGTTATATGTATCACCAACCTCTCCACTTTCTAGCACCCGCCGCAACGCCCGGGCATGGTCATCTACATATAGCCAATCCCTCACATTGTCACCCTTACCATAAACCGGAACAGGCTTGCCTTCTTTCGCATTGAGAATCACCAACGGGATGAGCTTCTCAGGAAATTGGCAAGGACCGTAGTTATTTGAGCAGTTGGTAATAATAACGGGAAAACCGTAAGTATGGTGCCATGCGCGCACTAAATGATCTGATGATGCCTTGCTGGCGGAGTAAGGGGAATTGGGTTGGTATTGAGACGTTTCAGTGAATAACCCGTCCTGTCCCAAAGAACCGAAAACCTCATCGGTGGAAATGTGGTGAAAGATAAACGGGCTATCCTTTGTATTATCTACTGTTTGGTGACGCCCCTGCCAATACTGGCGAGCAACCTCCAACAAGGTATAGGTACCGATGATATTGGTTTCAATGAACTCCGCCGGGCCGTCGATAGACCGATCCACATGACTTTCTGCTGCCAGGTGCATCACAGCATCAGGCTTGTATTGCTGAAAGATACTCGCCATTCCTTCCTTGTCACAGATATCCGCACGCTCAAAGTGATACCGTGGATTATCTGATACCGAGGCAAGTGACTCCGGGTTACCCGCATAAGTGAGAGCATCGACATTGACGACAACAATATCGGTTTCATTGATAAATTGCCTGACAACGGCGGAGCCAATGAATCCGGCACCGCCGGTAATAAGTACTGTGCTAATTTTTCGCATACTGGTTCTCTAATTTCTGGGGGTCTAATTCCCCCGTAATCTGCCTAAGGATCACTCGGACAATAACTGTCATTTTTGCATGAAGGAAGTCATCCTAAAAGTGGTCAACTTTCACGATACACTGCCAAAATGGGATAATAATTTATCGATCAATCCTAAGAGCCTCTTGCAAAACTATTTCATGACAATCAACAATCAATGGTTTACACCCGATGCATCTCCGTAAGCCATTGATATTTGCCTCGTGTTTGGAGTTTTGCAAGAAGCTCCTAAGCCACCTGTTTTTGGTGGTACGAATATCTTCAGCAATCCATCTTCATCAGGAATAACAATATTCTTATGGCATCAACCTCATCTCAGGCTGCAAATCGCAGCACTTCAATTTCTGCACCATGGGCAACAGCCTCTTCTGCCATCGCCAAAACCCTGTCCGTCATTTCTTCGGAAAGATAATACTCACCACAATTTTCGCACACATCAGCAGGCACTCCTTTTATCACCACCATGGTGATGCCACGCTCCAGGGTTACTGTCGCCCTTCCGGGCCGGATTTCGTCCTGCTTACAGATTACACATTGCATCA
>Ga0256839_1002348_pt1 | contig 21158 bp, 16 predicted proteins | sample 354166metaG_FD_185968 | JGI IMG/M metagenome (GOLD analysis project Ga0256839, IMG submission 185968) | Hydrothermal vent microbial communities from Mid Atlantic Ridge, Atlantic Ocean - 354-166 | ecosystem: Environmental > Aquatic > Marine > Hydrothermal vents | place: Atlantic Ocean: Mid... | reverse complement strand
GGCGCTGCCGCTCTATCCCCAGACCGGGCTCGAGCCCAACGTCTACTACATCCCGCCCATCCACGTGCCCAAGCCCTTCCTCTACCAGCTGTTCGGGCCCGGCGTGGACCACGCCCTCGACGTCTACCACCGCATGCGGGCGGGCGACGAGCCGGAGGTGCAGGGGCTGCTCCATCTCTTCGGCTCCACGCCCCGCATCCCGCACCGCTTCCGGGTGGTGGCGGACGAGGTGCTGGCCTTCGACGAGGCGGGCAACGAGCTCGTGCGGGTGCCGCTGCGCGAACGCTTCCAGGAGCGGCCGCACGAGGATCCCGAGCTCGCGGTGGTGCGACAGGACATTCCGTGAGGGAGACCGACCATGCGGCGCATGCTCCTTGTGGCCGTTCCGCTCTCCTTGGCCGTCGGCGCGGCGCTGGCGCAGGAAACCCTGGTCGTGCGCCAGGTGGAGGGGCGGCCGCCGCTCGATCCCCAGCACCCGGCCTGGGACGGGGCGGCGGCGGTGACCTTGACCCTCGAGCCCCAGACGGTGGTCCCGCCCACGGTGGAGGCCGCATCGGTGGAGGAGGTGGAGGTGCGCGCGCTCGCGAGCGGCGAGGAAATCGCCTTTCGCCTCAGCTGGCGCGATCCCACCGAGGATCGCTTCATGCTCGCGGGCCAGTTCTCCGACGCGGTGGCGGTGATGATCCCTTATCGCCCCAGCGATGAGGTGCCGATCACCATGGGCGGTCCCGGGGATCGGGTGCTGATCCTGCACTGGGCGGCGTTTCGCGAGGAGAATCTCGACAACGGCTACGCCGACGTGAGCAAGATCCACCCCAACGCCGCCTACGACTGGTATCCCCACGCCAAGGCGCCCTACCGCTATCCGGAGGACTGGCGCAACCAGTACGCGCTCGCCTACATCGGCGGCGAGAAGCTGTTGCGCAAGAACACCATCCGCTCCTCGGTGCGGGAGGTGGTGGCGGAGGGCTTCGGCAGCTCCACCTGGAAGGACGTGCAGCGCGCCGAGGGCGAGGCGGTGCGCACCGAAGACGGCTGGCAGGTGGTGATCCGCCGGCGTTTCGTGGAGGAGAACAGCTCCAACCCCGACTGGGGTCCCGGGCGGAGCACCTTCGTGAGCGTGGCCGTGTGGGACGGCAGCGCCGGCGAGCGGGCGGGACGCAAGAGCCTCTCCTACATGTGGACGCCGCTTGAGGTGGAGGCGGCGCGATGAGTGCAGGGACGGCGTTGCCGGCCGAGGTGGAGCGGGAGGAGGCGGCGCGGGGGCTGGCGTGGGCCTATCTGGCCTGCGCCTTCTCCTACCCTAGCGAGGAGATGCTGAAGCGGCTCGAGGCCGCCCAACCGGAGCTCGAGCGGGCGGCAGCGGTCCTCGACCTGCGGCTTCCCGAGGGCCTGGGTGCGGCGGTCGCCCGCGCCCGGAGCCGGCTCGGGGAGCTGCAAGGGCTGTACAACCGGCTGTTCGTCACCGGCCTCGAGGCGCCCATCACCGAGACCAGCTACGAGCTCGACAAGACCGCCCGACGGGCGGCCGAGCTCGCCGACGTGCTGGGCTTTTATCGGGCCTTCGGGGTGCGGCTGGGGGCGCCGCTCGAGCCCGACCATCTGGTGGCGGAGCTCGAGTTCCTCTCCCTGCTGACCCAAAAGAGCCGGTATTTCGCCGAGACCGGGGACGAACAGGGGTTCGAGGTCGCCGAGCGGGCTTATCGGAGCTTTCTCGAGGACCATCTCGGCCGCTGGTACGAGGTGTTCGCAGACCGTCTCGAGGCGGCCACCGAGGATCCCTTCTATCGGGCGCTGGCAGCACTGCTCCGGGAGTGGCTTGCCAGGGAGGTGGCCCGCGTCGGCGTCCGGCCGCTCAAGCTCACCCGGCTTGCGCTCCAGCCGGCCTCGGCGTCGGGCTGGTCCTGTCCGGCGGGGCCGGGAGCGGCCCCGGCCTCCTAGGAGCTCAGGGGGCGGAAGGGCGCGTGCGATCCGCCCGCCCCACCGCCGGCAGCCCGGCGAGATGGCCGCTTAGGGCTCGCAGCTGTGGCCGAAGGCGGCCAGACCCTCGGCGAGGTAGTCGGCAAGCAGGGGCATGCCCAGGAGATATTCGGCGGTGCGGTCGTTGTGGGCGCGCTCCGCCTCCGCCTTGGCCTCCTCCCATTCCTCGGCGCTGAAACTGCCGCGGCCCACCCAGGCGAGCGCCACGAGCTCGATCTGCTCGTCCTCATTCAGGCCGTTGATGAACTCCCGCAGCTCCTCATAGGTGGGATCGTCGGCGAAGTCCTCGAGCACCTCCCGCATGTCCTCATCCGCCGGGTTGGAGCCGTAGTCCTCCTCCACGGGCGCCGTCTTGGCGTCGAACTCGCGGGCGCGGAGGACGATGTAGCACACCTTGCTCGGATCGATGGAGAGCATGTCCGCACTCCCCTCGCGGCCCCAGCCACCTTTTGCGGCCTCGTCGGCACCGAGGCAAGACGCAGCTGGGCCCGATGCGCGAGGCTTTACGAGTCCGGCGCGGAGGCGATAGGTTGCCGCGCGCTTGACGCTTGGGCGGGACGGCACCGTGCGGGAGGATTTGGAGCGGCTGCGGGCGCGCATCGACGAGCTGGACAGCGCGCTGTTGGATCTGCTCGTCGAGCGCATGCGCTGTGTGGGCGAGATCGCGGAGCTCAAACGGTCCGACGAGACCGCGGAGCTGGCCCTGCGGCCGGCCCGTGAGGCCAGGATTTTGCGGCGTCTGGTGGCCCGCGCCGGAAGCGCCTTTCCGCCCGACACGCTGGTGCAGATCTGGCGGGAGCTGTTCGCGGCAGCGCTCAGGGCCCAGGGTCCGGTGGCGGTGGCGGTGTGCCCGGGCGAGCTCTGGTCGGTCGCGCGGGATCATTTCGGCGTGGCCACCAGGCTGATCGCGGTCACCCGGCCCGCCCGGGCGCTGGGCCTGCTCGAGGAGGGCCGGGCGCAGCTGGTGCTGCTGCAGGCGCCGGGCGAGGAGGACGACTGGTGGTGGGAGCTTGCCGAGGCCGAGCCGTTGCCGCTGCGGGTGCTCGCCCGGCTGCCGTTCCTGTGCGGGCCGGGCCGCGAGGTCCGCACCCCGGCGCTGTTGCTCGGCCAGCTGCCGCTCGAGCCGACGGGAGAGGACCTCAGCCTCTTGGCGGTGGGGCTCGAGGAGGGCACCAGCCGCTCCCGGCTCGCGGCCCTTCTGCACCAGGCGGAGCTGCGCCCCCGCTGGTTCCAGAGCCGCTACGATCAAAGGCGGGCACGGAGCTGGCATCTGGTGGAGGTGGAGGGGTTCCACGACGGCTACAGCGGCCGGCTGCATCAGGCGCTGGCGCCGCTCGGGGCGCGCCTCGTCAAACTCGCCTGCCTCGGCGCCTATCCCCGACCGCTGGAGCTCGAAGGAATCCCGGGCTAACGATGCGAAACTCTTAGAGGAGACGGCGAGGCTCATGGTGGTGCCCAGACCGCGCCCCGGCATTCTCGAGATCGCCCCCTATGTGGGGGGCAGGGCGGAGCTCGAGGACGGGCGGCCGGTGGTCAAACTGTCCGCCAACGAGAGCGCGCTCGGCCCCAGCCCCAAGGCGGTCGAGGCCTATCGGGAGGCCGCCCAGCATCTCCACCGCTACCCGGACGGCGGCTGCCGCAGGCTCCGCCAGGCGATCGGACGGCGCCTCAACCTCGATCCCGAGCGCATCGTGTGCGGGGCGGGATCCGACGAGCTGATCGGCCTTCTGGTGCGGGCCTATGTGGGGCCCGGCGAGGAGGTGCTGATGAGCCGCTACGGGTTTCTCATGTACCGCATCGCGGCGCTCGCCGCAGGCGCCTATCCGGTGCTGGCGCCCGAATGCGACCTCAAGGCGGACGTCTCCGCCCTGCTCGCCCACGTCACGAGCCGCACCCGCATCTGTTTCATCGCCAATCCGAACAACCCCACCGGCAGCTATCTGCGAGGGGACGAGCTGGAGGCGTTGCGCCGCGGCCTTCCCGACGATGTGCTGCTGGTGGTGGATGCGGCCTATGCCGAATTCGTGGACGCGGAGGACTACAGCGACGGTCTCGATCTGGCCCGACGCCACGACAATGTGGTGGTGACCCGCACCTTCTCCAAACTCCACGGCCTCGCGGCGCTGCGCCTCGGCTGGCTCTACGCGGCGCCGCCGGTGGTGGATGTGCTCGCGCGCATCCGCAATCCCTTCAACGTCGGCACCCCCGCCCAGGCGGCCGGGATCGCCGCCATCGAGGACGTCGCCCACCAGGAGCGGGCGAGACGCCACAACCTCCTCTGGCGCCCCTGGCTCGCGCGCCAGCTCGAGGGCCTGGGCCTTCGGGTGTATCCCAGTGTCGCCAATTTCCTGCTCGTCGCTTTCCCCGAGGAGCCCGGGCGGGACGCTGCGGCCGCGGCGGCGGCGCTCGAGCGGCACGGGCTCATCCCCCGGCGGATGGAGGAATACGGTCTTCCCGACTGTCTGCGCATCACCGTCGGGCTCGAGGCCGACAACCGCCGGCTGGTGGAGGTGCTCAGCGGCTTCCTGGAGCGGGAGGGGAGGGGGTGATGCGGCTTGGACGGGTCGCCATGCTGGGCATCGGCCTCGTCAACGGGTCGCTCGCCCTGGCGCTCCGGGAGCGGGATGCGGTGGGCGAGATCGTGGCCTGCGCCCGTCGCCAGCGGACCCGGGAGCGGGCGTTGGCCCGGGGGCTGTGCGACCGGGCGGTGGCGGATCCGGCCGAGGCGGTGCGGGAGGCGGAGCTGGTGGTGCTCGGGGTGCCGCCGGCCGCCATGGGGCCGGTGGCGGCCGCCATGCGGCCCGGCCTGACGGCGGATGCGGTGGTCACCGACGTGGGTTCGGTGAAGGCCCAGATCGTCCACGACGTGGTCCCGCACCTGCCGCAACCCGCCCTGTTCGTGCCCGGCCATCCGGTCGCCGGCACCGAGCATTCGGGGCCCGATGCGGCCTTCTCGACCCTGTTCGAGGGGCGCAGAGTGATCCTCACCCCCATCGAGGACACCGATCCCGACGCGGTGCGCAAGGTCCGCCGCCTGTGGGAGCTCGTGGGGGCCCAGGTGGACCTCATGACCCCGGAGCACCACGACCGGGTGCTGGCCATCACCTCCCACCTGCCCCATCTGATCGCCTACACCATCGTCGGCACCGTGGCCGACCTCGAACGGCAGACCCAGAGCGAGGTGTTCAAATATGCGGCGGGCGGGTTCACCGACTTCACCCGCATCGCCGCCTCCGACCCGGTGATGTGGCGGGATGTGTTCCTGAGCAACCGCGAGGCGGTTTTGGAGATGCTCGGCCGCTTCACCGAGGATCTGGTGCGGCTGCAGCGGGCGATCCGGTGGGGTGACGGCGACACCCTGTTCGAGCTGTTCTCCCGCACCCGGCGCATCCGCCGGGCGGTGATCCGCGCCGGCCAGGCCTACGATCGGCTGCCGGTGCCGCCGGATCGCGCAGCCGACAACGGCAACGGCGAAGAAGACGAACCCACCACGCGGGCGGACGGCTGAGGGATATGCGGCCGGTGTGGGTGTTCGCCTACGGCTCCCTGATGTGGCGTCCCGGATTCGCGCCCGCGGCCCGGGAGCCGGCGCGGCTTTATGGTTGGCACCGCTCGCTGTGCGTCTCCTCCCATCTCTATCGGGGCACGGTCGAGCGGCCGGGGCTGGTGTTCGGCCTCGATCGCGGCGGGCGCTGCACCGGCATGGCGCTGTTGGTGCCGGCGCGTGATGTCCGGACGGTGCTGGCGGCGCTGGACGCGCGCGAGTTGATCACCGGCGTCTACGAGCGGCGGCTGCAGCCGGTGTGGCTGCTCGCCCGGCGGCGATGGGTCTTTGCTTGGTGCTACGTGGTCCGGCGTGATCATCCGCAATATGCCGGCGGCCTGTCCTTTGCCGAGCGGGTGCGGCGGGTGGCGGAGGCCCAAGGCCGGGCGGGCCGCTGCCTGGACTATCTGCACCACACCCTGATGCGGCTGCGCGAGCTGGGCATACGGGAGCCCGAGCTGGAGGCGTTGTGGGCGGCGGCGCGGACGGGTGCGGAGGCGAGGGGCGACGGAATCCAGGAGATGTTCATCAAATCTTAACATTTTCGACATAAGGGCTGTTCAGCTCTGGGGGCGCGGCATTGTGGCCCTCCCTGGTAGAGCGGGCCTGTTGGGGAGAAAAAGCGGGATGGGACGGACGCTTTTTCCGCTTGAAAAGCCCGGGCGGGCTCGTTACCTGTAGACGTGCAGGAACGATCGTCCATCTCGCGCGGACCACAGCCCCGCTGCCGGGGCGGGAGCGTCGGGTGTCCGGGGATCCCCGAGAGATGCGGGATGGCGATGGAGGCGATCTCGCCGTAGGAGCACAGACGACCGCGACCGCCGGTTCGCCGACCTGACGCGAGCCGCCGTGCACCGACAACCGGAAGGCGGGCAGGCCGCCGGTTGCACCTGCAAACGAGTGAGACATGAAAGCAAAGCCCATCTTTCCGTTTCGGCGCGCGAAAAAGCGGGCGAGGAGCGGCAACCGCAAGCAGCGCGAGGGCGCACGGCGCCTGCCGCAGAACGCCGCCGAACTGTTGGCCCTGATGCAGCCGGCCACCAAGGCGCTGGCCCAGGTGCTGGCCGGCCACGCCAAGGCCTCGGGCCAGATCGTCCATGCCCGCAACGTGCTCGCCCAGGCCGAACGGCTGGTGGCCGAAGGCGCCGTGGAACGGCTCGCACCCGCCCATCGCGAGGAGTTCTTCGAACAGCTCGCCCGCCTCAAGCTCACCGTCGGCGACGCCGAGGGGGTGTTGGAGGAGACCAGGGCGGAGGAGGCGGTGGACGAGGAGAGCGCCGGCGAGCCGGAGCGGCCGCCGGTGTCGCCGGAGAAACTGCGCGAGGTCGCCCGGTCGCTGGCGGCGAGCACCGCCACCCGCTCCACAAACGGCAGCGGCGATCCGCATCCGGAGCGAGCGCAAGCGCCGCAGCCGCCCGACAATCCCTCCCAGGCGAAACCGCATCCGAGCCCGGTCCACACCGGTGCGCGGCGCGAGCGGCTGCGCCTCGCCATCCCCGGCACCGCGGCCGGCTCGTCCCTGGACGAACAGGGCTAGCAAGCCCGACGCCATACCCCGCCCGGTGCGGGAAGGGACTCCATCCGATCGGTCTATGCGCTCGGCATCGGCGGGCAGCGTCACCCGCTCCGGCGCGGGAGCCCATGTGGCCCCGTGCCCGCGGCCGGCATCGGTCGCACCCTCCCGAGGAAGCAGGGAACAAAGTCGGCGACGAACGCCGCGGCGGGGCAAGCCACTCGAGCCGGCGATCCGAAGCTCGGCCGGGCTGTTTGCGCCGCACCATGTGCTGTGCGTAGGGCGCCTTCGAGCCACGGAGGGGGGCGGCCGCCGGGGAGGTGTGCGCGGCGCGCCGGGCCGCCGATCGGCGCCTGGCGGACGGTGTGATCGCGCCGGTGGCGTTGCCCGAGGCGCCTGGGCGGGGTTCCGTCAGAGGAACCAGATCCAGGTCACCAAGGCGAAACAGGGCAAAAGGAAGATGCCGGACCACAGCATGAAGCCGAAGAAGCTCGGCATGCGCACCTTCATCTCCTCGGCGATGGCCCGGACCATGAAGTTCGGGGCGTTGCCGATGTAGGTGTTGGCGCCCATGAACACCGCCCCCGCCGAGATCGCGAGCAGGGTGGTGGAGAGCGGACCGGTGAGCAGCTCGGGATCGCCGCCCGCGGTGTTGAAGAACACCAGATAGGTGGGGGCGTTGTCGAGGAAGCTCGAGAGGATGCCGGTCGCCCAGAAGTACATGGCGTTGTTGGGCGATCCGTCGGGAAGGGTGACGAGCGCCACCACCGGCGCCAGGGCCCCGTCGAGCCCGGCCCTGAGGATGGCGATGGCCGGGATGATGGTGACGAAAATGCCGGCGAACAGCTTCGCCACCTCCTGGATGGGGAACCAGGTGAACTCGTTGCGCTCGCGCACCTCGACCGGGGTGGTGATCCAGGACAGGCCCGCAAGACCCAACAGCAGCACATCGCGCACCAGGTTCTGCAGCTCCACCGTCACCCCGTAGACGGTGAAGCTCACCCCCGGTCGCCACAGCCCGCTCATCAGCACCGCCAGCACCACCCCGGCGAGGAAGAGGAAGTTGTGGGCCCCTTCGATGCGCAGCGGCTCTCCTCCTCCGCGGGGCGGACTCACGCCGTCCCGGCGCAGATACCACAGGTCCAGCAAATAGAAGACCGCCAGCAGAATCCCCACCACCAGCAGCATGGGCGGCAGCATGGCGGTGGTGGGCCAGAAGAAGGGCACGCCCTTCAGAAACCCCAAAAACAGGGGCGGGTCGCCGAGGGGGGTGAGGGAGCCGCCGATGTTGGCCACCAGGAAGATGAAGAACACCACCACATGGGTGCGGGAGGGCCGCCAGGCGTTGGCCCGGATCAGGGTGCGCACCAGCACCATCGCCGCGCCGGTGGTGCCCATCCAGCTCGCGAGCGCGGTGCCGAGGGCGAGCAGTCCGAGGTTGAAGGCCGGGGTGCCCACCACCGCACCGCGGACGTAGATGCCGCCGGTGATGGTGAAGAGGGAGAAGAGCAGGATGATGAAGGGAATGTATTCGAGTAGGGCCGTGTAGAGGATCTTGTAGATGGTGAGTTCGAGACCGAAGGTGCCGAGAAAGGGCACCAGGAACGCCATCGCCCAGAAGAAGCTGATCTTCCCGAAGTGGCGGTGCCAGAACACCGGGGCGGCGAGCGGCCAGACGGCGATCGACAGCAGGATGCCGACGAAGGGCAGGGTCCACCACAGGCCGAGCTTGGAGCCGTCCAGGGCCAGCTTGCCCGCCTTGTCCTCGCCCGCGAGGGCCGCGCCGGCGGCCAGCGCCGTCGCGGCGATCGTCACCAGGAACAGGCCGAACCCTCCCCGGCCCGCAGCAGCGCGAGGCCCTGCGGTCCTCATGCCTCATCCCTCCCGTCTCGGCTGAGCGTCGCGCGTCCGCGCGGCTCCGCCCGGCGCCGGGCGCCCTTGTAACGGCGGCCGGCTGAGGTGTGAAGTCCGCTCACACCGGGCGCCGCGCCGGCGGCGGTTGTGGCCCCTTGACAGCGGCGGCGCCTGGGTCTTTTCGGCCCGGGGTTGGCTTGGAGAGCGGGGGATGTCCTACGACGACAACAACGTCTTCGCCAGGATCCTGCGCGGCGAGTTGCCGTGCCGCAAGGTGTACGAGGACGACCACGCCCTGGCCTTTCACGACATCAATCCGCTCGCGCCCGTGCACGTGCTGGTGATTCCCAAGGGGCGCTACGTGGACATGAGCGACTTCACCGAAAACGCCTCGGACGCCGAGATCGCGGGCTTCTTCCGGGCGGTGGGGCGGACCGCGGAGCGCCTCGGCCTCAAGGAGGGGGGCTATCGGGTGCTCAGCAACTGCGGCCGGGACGCCAACCAGGAGGTGCCCCATCTGCACGTGCACATCTTCGGCGGCGCCAATCTCGGTCCCATGCTGCGCCGCCGGGACGGGTGAGGCGCGAGGCCGGCCTTCCGGCGCCCCGCGCCCCTGTCCCTAGCGCAGCCAGCGGGCCCACCAGCCGCTGCGCCGCGGCCGGTCCGCTTCCCGCTGCTCCTCGGCCGAGGCCTGCTCGATCCGGGACAGAACCTCCCGATCCGCTCCGGAATCCGCTTCCGCCCCCGGTGCCTCGGCCTCGGCGGCCGGTCGGTCCGCGGCACCGCCGCCCTCCGGCGGCGGGGCAGCATCCGGCGTAGGCGGCTCGGCGGCAGCGGACGCTGCGAGCTCCGGTGCCGCGGGCGGGGACGGTGCCTCGTCAGGCGCGGCGATCGCGGCCGCATCCGGCTCCCCGTCGCCCCCAGGGGGGACGCCCTCGGCCCCGTTGGAAGCCGGGACCACGGCCTCGCCCGCTCCCTCGCTGCCGTTGCCCCGGGCCGGTTCTGTGCCCGGGTCCGATTCGGTGGCGGGCTGTGCGCCTTCCTGCGGCCCGGCGGCTGTTGCCGCGGCTGGCCGGGTGCGACGCCGCCTGCGGCGCCGGCGGCGGCTCTCGCCGCCGGTCTCGCTGCGGGCCTCGCCGCTGCCGGTGTCGGCCTGGAGCTGGTCCGAGGCGGCATCCTCCTCCGCCGGCGCAGGAGCGGCTTCCGGCCGGGCGGGCGCTTCCGCGTCCGCCGCAGGGGCATCGGCGCCGCCGCGGCGCTTGCGCCGGCGCCGGCGCCTGCGCTTGGCGGCCTCGCGCTGTTCCTCCTCGGCGCCCGCCTCGCCGGCCTCGACCGCCTCCGCCGCCTCGGGCCGTTCGCGCCGCTCCACCACTTCGATGCGCAGGCTGTTGGGGGTGAGCTGCTCGTCCACCGCCACCTCCACCCGAAGCCCGTAGCGCTGTTCCAGGGCGGAGAGGGCGGCGCGCTTGTGGTTGAACAGATACAGCGCCACCTCCATGGGCACCACCAGCCGCAGCGCCGCCGCCTCGTTCTTGATCCCCTCCTCCTGGATGCGCCGCAGGGCCTGCAGCGCCACGCCCTCGGTGGAGCGCACCAGCCCCTGTCCCGAACAGGTGGGGCAGAGCCGGGTCGAGAGTTCCATCAGGCTCGGGCGCAGGCGCTGGCGGGAGAGCTCGAGCAGCCCGAAGGACGAGATCCGCCCCATCTGGATGCGCGCGCGGTCGGCCTTGAGCGCTTCCCGAAGCCGCCGTTCCACCTGGCGCTGGTGGCGGGAATCGCCCATGTCGATGAAGTCGATCACCACGAGCCCGGCGAGATCGCGCAGCCGCAGCTGGCGTGCGATTTCCTCGGCCGCCTCGAGATTGGTCTTGAGCGCCGTCTCGTCGATGTGGCGTTCGCGCGTCGCCTTGCCGGAATTGACGTCGATGGCGGTCAAGGCCTCGGTGGTGTGGATGACGATCGATCCTCCCGAGGGCAGGTCCACCACCGGGCTCATCATGCGGTCCAGCTGGTCCTCGACCCCGAAGCGGACGAACAGGGGGATCTCCTCCTTGTAGAGCTTCACCTGTCGGGCCCGGCTCGGGATCATCAGCTGCATCACCCGCCGCGCCCGCCGGTAGGCCTCCTCCCCCTCCACCAGCACCTCGGCGATGTCGCGGGTGTAGAGGTCGCGCAGCGCCCGTTTGACGAGATCCCCCTCCTCGTAGATGAGGCAGGGGGCGATGCTGTTGAGGGTGGTCTCCCGGATCTCGTTCCACAGCCGCAGCAGATATTCGTAGTCGCGGCGGATCTCGGCCTTGCTGCGCTCCTGGCCGGCGGTGCGGATGATCAGCCCCATGCCCTTGGGCACCGCCAGCTCCTGGGCGATCTTCTTGAGCCGCCGGCGGTCCTGGGGATTGGTGATCTTGCGGCTGATGCCGCCGCCGCGCGGGGTGTTGGGCATCAGCACGCAATAGCGGCCGGCGAGCGAGAGGTAGGTGGTGAGGGCGGCTCCCTTGCTGCCCCGCTCCTCCTTGGCCACCTGGACGAGCAGGATCTGGCGCCGCTTGATCACCTCCTGGATCTTGTAGGAGCGCAGGATGCGGGCGCGGCGGCGGGCGATCTCGTCCACCACCGCCCGCATTTCCTCCTCGGCGTCGGTGGTGACGACCCCGTCCTCCGCCTCCTCGCCGTTGTCGTTCTCCGCCGCCTTTTCCTCGAGCTGGCGCTCGAGCTCCTCAAGCAGCTGCCGATCCGCCTGCGGGATCTGGTAGTAGTCGGGATGGATCTCGCTGAAGGGGAGAAAGCCGTGCCGGTTGCCGCCGTAGTCGACGAAGGCGGCCTGCAGGGACGGCTCCACCCGGGTCACCTTGGCCAGGTAGATGTTGCCCTTGAGCGGGCGCTTGGCGGCGATTTCGATGTCGAAGTCGAGCAGCTGGGTGTCGTCCGCCACCACCACCCGGGTCTCCTCGGGATGGGTGGCATCGATCAACATGCGCTTGGTCATCGCTGGGCATCTCCGGCCGCCGGGCGTGCAGGGGCTCGGGCCCGCTGGGCACACCGCGGCGGTTGTTGTGGGGTGGACCGAATGCCAACGCCGGCCGCCGGGCGCGGAAGCTGCGCGGATCGGCGCCCGGAGGTGGCTCGGGCCTGCGACCGGCGAACCGGGATTGGCGCTGGCGCCGGGGACGAAGCCGGAGCTCCGGGGACTCGGAACCGCACCGCAAGGCGGCGTCACAACGCCGAGACGGGATGCGGGGGAGCTTTCTCACCACTTCGTCCATCACTATAACAGGCACGTCTAACCTCTATGCCTGGCGACACCATCTCGCAACGCCGGTGTGCCGGGCAGCGGGCCCTGTGCGAGGTTCAAGCCCCATGCGTCCGACTTGGCGGCAGGTACGCGGGGAAACCGGAACGATCGCGCGCCTGGCCGGCGCGTCCAGGTTCTTCGGCTGGATCAGCCTCTTCGTTCCGGCGATGGTGGTTCTCCCGAACAGCGGGGCCGCACCAGCCGTCGACGAGAGCGCCGAAGTGCGCGGGATCCGCTTCGGTGTGCACGGTTCGCGTACCCGGGTTGTTATCGATATCACCCGTCGGGTGGATTTCAAGGCGCGACTGCTCGATCGACCGGCGCGGCTGGTGGTGGATCTGCCCGAGGTGCGCTGGCCGGTGGAGGCCGAGGCGCTGGAGCGGCCTCGGGGTCTCGCGACCGGCTACCGGTTCGGTCTGCTCCATCCCGGCACCTCGCGGCTGGTGGTGGACCTCGCGCAACCGGCGCGGCTCCGCGCTCGCTTCGCCCTGCCGCCCGGGGAGGGCGTGCGCGGCTGGCGGTTGGTGATGGATCTCGAGCCGCGACGGGGCGCGGCGCCGCCGGAGCAACCGGCCCGGGTCGCGGCGCCGCCGCCCCGGGTGCGGCCGCCCCGGCCCCGCCCGCCCGAACTCGCGAAGCCGGAGCAGATCGCCGAGAAGCGGCCGGTGATCGTGCTCGATCCCGGCCACGGCGGCATCGACCCCGGTACCATCGGCGTCGGCGGCATCCGGGAAAAGCGGCTCACCCTCACCTTCGCCCGGGTGCTCGAGCGGGAGCTCGAGCGCGGCGGGCGCTTTCGGGTGGAGCTCACCCGGCGGGACGATCGGTTCATCCCGCTGCGCGAGCGCATCGCCATCGCGCGGCGCTATGGTGCCGATCTGTTCCTTTCCATCCACGCCGACAGCATCGACGATCCCCGGGTGCGGGGCGCGTCGGTCTATACCCTGTCGGAGCGGGCCTCGGACCAGGAGGCGGAACGGCTCGCGCGCAAGGAGAACAAGGCCGACATCCTGGCCGGGCTCGATCTCAGCGACCAGGACGAAGTGGTACGGGAGATCCTCATCGACCTCGCCCAGCGGGATACCAACAACAAGTCCATCCGTCTCGCCGAAAGCCTGATCCGGGCCCTGGCCCCGGTCCGCCGGCTGCTGCGGCAATATCGGCGTTATGCCGGCTTCGCGGTGCTCAAATCACCGGACACCCCTTCCGTTCTCCTCGAACTGGGCTATCTCTCCAACCGCGAGGACGCCGCCCGCCTCACCGATCCGGCCTACCAGCGGCGTCTCGCACGGGCGATCCGCAAGGCGATCGAGGAGTATTTCGCAACCCGAAGGCCGCCGCTTTGAGGTCGGCTGCGGGCGCTGGGGACCGGCCAAGCGATGATCCGCCGTCTGCTACGCGCTCTGGTGTTGGGGCTCTATACGGGCGTCGGCCTCGTGCTCGCCGCTGCGGTGGCGCTCGCCTATCTGGTCTATCTCTACGGCCGCGATCTGCCCGACTACCGCCAGCTCGCCCGCTACGAGCCGCCCACGGTCACCCGGGTACACGCCGGGGACGGCCGGCTGCTGGCCGAATACGCCCGCGAGCGGCGGGTATTCGTGCCGATTTCCGCCATCCCCGAGCGCATCAAGCAGGCCTTCATCGCCGCCGAGGACAAGAACTTCTACCGGCACTTCGGTCTCGATCCGCTCGGCATTCTGCGGGCGATGGTGGAGAACGTGCAGCGGATCCGGGACAACCGGCGGCCGGTGGGCGGATCCACCATCACCCAGCAGGTGGCGAAGAACTTCCTGCTTTCCAACGAAATCTCCATCGAGCGCAAGATCCGCGAGGCGATCCTGGCGCTGCGCATCGAGCGGGCGTTCACCAAGGACCAGATCCTGGAGCTGTACCTCAACCAGATCTTCCTCGGCCGCCGCTCCTACGGCGTGGCGGCGGCGGCCCTCAACTACTTCAACAAATCCATGGACGAGCTCACGCTCGGCGAGATCGCCTTTCTCGCCGGGCTTCCCAAGGCTCCCGCGCGCTACGATCCCGAGCGCAACCCGGAGGCCGCCTATGCCCGGCGGGCGTATGTGATCGGGCGCATGCTGGAGGACGGCTACATCAGCGAGGCGCAGGCGGAGGCGGCGCTCGCGGAGCCGCTCGTGCTGCGCCGGCGCGAGGAGACGGAATTCGCCCGCGCCGACTTCTTCGTGGAGGAGGTGCGGCGGCGGCTGGTGGCCGAACTCGGCGAGGAGGGCTTCTACGAGGGCGGCCTGTCGGTGCGCACCACGGTCTTGCCGCGCCTGCAGCGGATCGCCGACCGGGCGCTGCGGGAGGGGCTGGCCGCCTATGATCGCCGGCGCGGCGGCTGGCGCGGCCCGTTGGGGCGCATCGAGGTCGCCGATCCGCTCGCCTGGCCCATGCGTCTCGCCGCCTGGGATCCCGGATTCGCGCTTCAGGACTGGCGGCTTGCGGTGGTCTTGGAGGTGGGACGGGAAGAGGTGGAGCTCGGCTTCACAGACGGCAGCACCGGACTCATGCCCTTCGCCGAGATGGCCTGGGCGCGCCCGCGCACGGAATCCGGTCTCGGACCGGAGCCGCGCCGGCCTGAGGAGGTGGTGCAGGTGGGCGATGTGGTGCTGGTGGCTCCGGCGGGCGAGGCGGACCGGTGGGCGCTCAGGCAGCGGCCGCTCGTGGAGGGCGCGCTGGTGGCGCTCGATCCGCACACCGGCCGGGTGCTGGCGCTCACGGGCGGCTTCAGCTTCCGCCAGAGCCAGTTCAACCGCGCCACCCAGGCGCTGCGCCAGCCGGGCTCGGCCTTCAAACCCTTCGTCTATCTGGCGGCGCTCGAACAAGGCAAGACGCCGGCCAGCATCGTCCTGGATGCGCCGATCGTGGTGGACCAGGGGCCGGGGCTGCCGAAATGGAAGCCGGCCAACTACAGTGCCCGCTTCTACGGTCCCTCCACCCTGCGCCTCGGGCTCGAGAAGTCGCGCAACCTCATGACGGTGCGGCTTGCGCTCGAGATCGGCATGGAGCCGATCCTCGACGTCGCCGCGCGCTTCGGCATCGGTCGCGGGCTCGAACCCTATCCCTCCGCCGCCCTGGGCGCCCAGGAGGTGACGCTGCTCGAGCTCACCACCGCCTACGCCATGCTGGTCAACGGCGGCAAGCGCATCCGGCCGATATTCGTCGAACGCATCCAGGATCGCTTCGGCCGCACCATCAAGCGCGCCGATCCCCGCCCCTGCCGCGGCTGCCAGGTGCCGGTCTACGACGGCGGCCCGCCCCCGGAGCTGCCCGATCCCAGAGAGCAGGTGGTGGATCCCCGGCTCGCCTATCAGATCGTGCACATGCTCGAGGGGGTGATCGAACGGGGTACCGGACGGCGGGCGCGCGATCTGGGGCGTCCGTTGGCCGGCAAGACCGGCACCACCAACGACAGCAAGGACGCCTGGTTCATCGGCTTCTCCCCCGACCTGGTGGCCGGCGTGTGGGTGGGCTTCGACCAGCCCCGAAGCCTGGGGCCGCGGGAGACCGGATCCAGCGTGGCGCTGCCGATCTGGAAGGCGTTCATGAAGGAGGCGCTCGCGGGCGAGCCGCCCACGCCCTTCCGGACGCCGCCCGGCGTGCTGCTGGTGCGCATCGACGCCGAGACCGGACAGCTGCCCGGCCCCGACAGCGAGACCGTGATCCTCGAGGCCTTCCTGCCGGGCACCGAGCCGCGCGCCCAGGCGCCCGCGGAGGTGGCGGCGCCGCTTGCGAACGGCCCGGAGCAGCCGGCGCCGGCGATGCGGGGACTGTATTGAGAGGGGAGGTCCTCATAGGGTCCGAGCGACGCGGAGGAGCGGAGCATGCGTGCGGAACACGCCGAGGCGATCGATCGCATCGAGCGGGGCCTGGCCCTGCTGAGGAGGCATCTTTGACTGGGATCGGGCCCGCGCGCGGCTCGAGGAGCTCGAGCGGCTGATCAGCGATCCCGAACTGTGGAACCAGCGCGAGCGCGCGCAGCGGCTGTTGCGCGAGCGCAGCCGCCTCCAGGAGGCGCTGGGGCGCCAGCAGGGGCTCGAGAAGGAGTTGCGGGATCTCAAGGAACTCGCCGCCCTGGCCGACCAGGAGGGGGACGAGGAGACGGTCGCCGAGGTGGGACGCGAGCTCGCCGCCCTGGCCGCCCGGGTCGAGCGGCTCGAGCTCGAGAGCCTGCTCTCCGGCGAGGCGGACCGCAACGATTGCTACCTGCAGGTCAACGCCGGCGCCGGCGGCACCGAATCCCAGGACTGGGCGGAGATGTTGTTGCGCATGTACCTGCGCTGGGCGGAGGCGCACGGCTACCGGGTGGAATGGGTCGAGGAGACCCCCGGTGAGGAGGCCGGGATCAAATCGGCGACGGTCAAGATCCTCGGCGAAAACGCCTACGGCTGGCTCAAGAGCGAATCCGGCGTCCACCGCCTTGTGCGCATCTCCCCGTTCGACAGCCAGGCCCGCCGCCACACCAGTTTCGCGAGCGTCTGGGTCTATCCGGTGATCGACGACAACATCGAGATCACCATCGACGAGAAGGACCTCAGGATCGACACCTATCGCGCCTCGGGAGCCGGCGGCCAGCACGTCAACCGCACCGATTCGGCGGTGCGCATCACCCATCTGCCGACCGGCATCGTCGTCCAGTGCCAGAACGACCGCTCCCAGCACCGCAACCGGGCGCAGGCGATGGCCATGCTGCGGGCGCGGTTGTACGAGCTCGAGCTGCAGAAGCGGCGTGCCGAACAACAGGCGCTCGAGGAGCAGAAGACCGACATCGGCTGGGGCCACCAGATCCGCTCCTACGTGCTGCATCCCTACAAGATGGTGAAGGACCTGCGCACCGGCGTGTCCACCGCCAACGCCGAGGCGGTCCTCGACGGGGACATCGACCTGTTCCTGGAGGCCGCCCTGGCCCAGGGGGTGGGCAACCGCCGTCCCGAGGAGGCGCGAAGCGGAGGAGGATCGTGAACCGCACCGAGAAGACCCTAGCTCGCCGCAGATTGTTGGCGCTCGCCTGGGTGCTGATGCTGGCGGGCTGCGGCCGGCGCGGGCCGTTGCGGCTGCCGCCGGAGGAGCAAGCCGAGGGGCGCTCCGGGTGAGCGCCTTCGGATACCGGGGCGGCGAGCTGTGGGTGGAGGAGGTCCCGGTGCGGGAGATCGCCGAAGGCGCCGGGACCCCGGTCTACATCTACAGCGCGAGCGCCATCGAGGCCCGGGTGCGGGACCTGCAGCGGGCGTTCGGCTCGTTGCCGGTGCGGCTCTGCTATGCCGTCAAGGCGAATCCCCATCTCGCGGTGTTGCGCCTGCTCGCGCGCCTCGGGATGGGCGCCGAGACCGTCTCGGGCGGCGAGATCGAGCGGGCGCTTGCGGCCGGCATCCCGCCCGAGCGCATCGTCTTCTCCGGAGTGGGCAAGGAGGAGGAGGAGCTGCGCTTTGCGATTGCCCGGGGGGTCCTCCAGATCAACGTGGAATCCCGCGATGAGCTCCGCCTTGCGGGCGCGCTCGCCCGTGAGATGGGCCGAAGTGCGGCGGTGGCGCTTCGCATCAATCCGGCGGTGGAGGCCAGCACCCACGAGAAAATCCAGACCGGCCGCGAGGGCGACAAGTTCGGCATTCCCATCGCCGAGGCGCGGGAGGCCTTCCTGGAGGCCCAGGCGTGCCCCGGACTGGTGCCGGTGGGGCTTCATGTCCACGTCGGCTCGCAGATCCTCGACATCCACAGTTTCGCGCGCAGCTACGGCATCGCCGCCGAGCTGTTCGAAACCCTCCGGGCCGATGGGGTGCCGCTTGTGCGACTGGACCTCGGCGGCGGCTTCGGCATTCCTTACCGGCCCGAGGACCGCGGCTTCGACCTGGACGGGCTGGCGGCGCTGTTGGAAGCGGTTTGGGATCGCCTGCGCTGCGAGCTGATCCTCGAGCCGGGCCGGCTGGTGGTGGGCGAGGCCGGTGTCCTTCTCACCCGCGTGCTGGCCCGCAAGGAACGGGGTGTGCGGCGCTGGCTGGTGGTGGACGCCGGCATGCACACGCTGCTGAGACCCGCCCTCTACGATGCCTGGCACGGCATCCGGCCGGTGCGGGAGCCGGCTTCGGCGCAGGAGTGGGAGGAGGTGGAGGTGGTGGGGCCGATCTGCGAGAGCGGGGACGTGCTCGGCCGCGGGCGGCGCCTTCCGGTGCTGCAGCGCGGCGACCTTGTTGTCCTGGAGGCGGTCGGCGCCTATGGTGCCACCATGGCTTCGTCCTACAATTCCCGCCCGCGTGCGGCGGAGGTGTTGGTGCGCGGCCGTAGATGGGACATCATCAAGCCCAGGCGGCCGGCCCGGGCGGAGTTCGCGGACGAGCGGGTGCCGTCCTGGATCGAGGAGGAGGGGCCCGCAGGGGAGGGATGAGCGATGACGGCGGCTCGCGGAGGCCCGAGGGATCGTTCGTTGGGCCTGAGGCTTGCGGGCGCGCGGCTGGTGCTGCTGTGGGAGCAGCTCTGGCCCCGGCTGTGGCCGGCGCTCGGCGTCATCGGCGTGTTCGTGCTGCTGGCGCTGTTCGATCTGCCCGGCCGGCTGCCGGGCTGGCTGCACCTGCTCCTGTTGCTGGGGTTCGCGCTGGTGCTCCTGCGCGAGGGCCGTGCGCTCCTGCGCGGACTCAGCTGGCCGAGCCGGGATGCGGCCCTGGCCCGCCTCGAGCGGGACAGCGGCCTGTCCCACCAGCCGTTGCGCCTGCTCGAGGACGAACTCGCGGCGGGAACCGACGATCCCCTCTCGAGGCGCCTGTGGGCGTTGCAGCAGGAGCGGCTCCGGCGGCTGCTTTCGGGACTGCGGCTGCGCCCGCCCCGCTCGCTGCTGCCCAGGATCGATCCCTGGGCGCTTCGGGCCGGGCTCCTGTTGCTGTTGGTGGTGGGCTACGTCGAGGCGTCCGGAGAGGTGGGACGTCGGCTCGCCCGCGCCCTGGTCCCGGCCTTCGGCACCGCGGAGGAGATGGCCGCGCCGCCCCGGGCCGAGGTGTGGATCACACCGCCGGCCTATACCGACCGGCCGCCCCTGCGCATTCAGGCGCCCCCTTCCGAGGCGGTGGCGGTGCCGGTGGGCAGCGAACTGCGGGCCCAGGTCCAGGCGCTGGCCGAGGGGGAGGCGACGCCGCGCCTCGAGGTGGGCGAGCGCAGCCTCGTGTTCACCCGCATCGGTCCAGGGAGCGCGGAGGTGCGCCTCGTTCCGGAGCAAGGGGGCAGTGTGACCGTGCGGCGGGCGGATGGTGAACCGCTGCTCTCCTTCGGCCTGGTGCTGGAGCCCGACCGGCCGCCCCAGGTCCGCTTCCTGGGGCCGCCGCAGGTCACCCTGCGGCGCACCCTGGAGCTTCGCTACGAAGCCGAGGACGACTACGGAGTGGCGGAACTCGCCCTTTTGATCGCGCCGCCGGAGCCGAGCGCGGAGCCGGGCGGGAGCGTGGAGCGCCGCACCCTGTTGCGTCTCGGCGCTCCGGAGCGGCAGCTCAAGGGACGCAATTTCCTCGACCTCACCGCCCATCCCCGTGCCGGGCTGCCGGTGCGGCTTCGGCTCGAGGCGGTGGACGGGCGCGGCCAGGTGGCGCAGAGCGGTGTGCTCGAGCTGGTGTTGCCGGAGCGGGTGTTCACCCATCCCCTGGCCCGGGAGGTGATCGCGCTGCGCCGGCAGCTCGTGGACCGGCCCGAACGGTGGGCCTGGGTCGCCTTCCGGCTCGAGGCGCTCGCTGGACGCGAGGAGGCGCTATTGGTGAGCCCCGCGGTGCCGGTGGCGCTGCAGCTGGCGTCGAGCGGCCTGCGCCACAGCCGTGCGCCCGAGGAGCGGCGTTATGTGGTCGATCTGTTGTGGGAGGTGGCGCTGTTCATCGAGGAGGGCGCGCTCGCCCTCAGCGAGCGGCAGCTGCGCGAGCTGCAGGAGGCGCTGCGCCGGATGCTCCGGGAAGGGGCCGATGGCGAGGAGCTGGCCCGGCTCATGGCGGAGCTCGAGCAGGCGTTGTCGCGCTATCTGGACGAGCTCGCCCGCCGCTCCCGGGAGGCTCTCGAACAGGCGCTGCGGGAAGGACGCCTGAACGATCCGATCCCGCCCGATCTGGACGCCCAGAGCGTGCGCCGGGAGGAGATCCTGGACATGCTGGAGCGGGCCCGGCAGCTCTTGGAAAGCGGGATGCGCGAGGCGGCCGAGCAATTGTTGGCCGAACTCCAGCGTCTGTTGGACAATCTCCAGGCGGGCCTGCCGCCGCCCCGCCCGAGCCCGGGGGAGGAGGCGCTCGCCCGGCTGCAGGGGCTGATCGAGGAACAACAGCGGCTGCTCGACGAGACCTTCCGCATGCAGCGCGGCGGCCGCGGCCCCAGGCCGCAGCAGCCCGGAGCGGACGGGCGGGAGGGCGCAGAGGCCCGGCCCTCGACCCCGGAGGGGCTGGCCGGCGCCCAGGAGGCGTTGCGCCGGGCGCTGGGGGCGCTGATGCGCGAGCTTGCGGAGGCCGAGCTGGCCCTGCCGCGGGCCCTGGGCGAGGCGGAGTTGCGCATGCGCCGTGCGCGCGACGCCTTGGCCCGGGGACGGCCGGATCGCGCCGTGCCTCCCCAGGGCGAGGCGCTCGACCTGCTGCGCCAGGGCGGCCAGGCGCTGTTGGAACAGCTCCGCGAGCAGCTCGCCAACCGGCCGGGCCAGGCATCCGGCTTCGGCATGCTGCCCCCGCCGGGCTCCGATCCCCTGGGCCGGGCGCGCCGCAACCAGGGCGGATGGCAGACCGAGGGGGTGGAGATCCCGGACGACTACGACCTCGGTCGCGCCCGGGAGGTGCTCGAGGAGCTCTATCGCCGCTCCGGGGAGCTGGGGCGCCCCGCCTATGAGCGGGACTACTACCGGCGGCTGCTCGACCGTTTCTGACGGTGCTCCGGCCGATCGATGCACCGTCTCCGAACTGGGACCCGAGGCCGCCCGGCGCCCGGGTGCGGCTCGTGGTTCTCCACTACACGGGCAT
>Ga0256839_1002347_pt1 | contig 21164 bp, 22 predicted proteins | sample 354166metaG_FD_185968 | JGI IMG/M metagenome (GOLD analysis project Ga0256839, IMG submission 185968) | Hydrothermal vent microbial communities from Mid Atlantic Ridge, Atlantic Ocean - 354-166 | ecosystem: Environmental > Aquatic > Marine > Hydrothermal vents | place: Atlantic Ocean: Mid... | reverse complement strand
AGCAGCACCAGCCAGGCCGCCGGCGCCAGCAGGGCGGTGGCGGTGATTTGCGACAGTCGCCAGCGGCGCTCGCGGCGTGCGGCATCGGCCTTCAGCTGCCGCTGCAGGGCGTCCATGAGCTGATCCAGCAGGACGAAGCTGCGGTCGATGGCCCGGGTGCCGGCGGCGAAGACCTCGTCGGGCGGGATGTCGATGCGCGGCGCCGCCAGTATCCGCGTGTCCAGCAAGCGCAGGAAATCCGCCGTGGCCGCCAGGCTGTCTTCGAGCCCCCGTGCCTCCGCCTTGCCCCGTAATTCATCCCTGGCCGTGTCGATGGTGCGGCGGGTGCGCGCCAGCAGATAGCGCAGCTTTACCTGTTGCGGAATGCCGCATGCCTGCTGCGCCGCGGCGCCGGTGGCCATGCCGCGCGCCTGCCCTTGGGTCTCGGTGACCAGCGGCAGCAGGTTGATGGCGGCGTCGGCCAGCTGGCTCTGCTCGCCGCTTCCCTCCAGCAGGCCGCTTTCTTCGGCCAGGTCGTTGATGAGATAGAGGATTTCCGCCACCAACTCGCTGTGCAGGGCGAAACTGCGCTCGGAGCTGAGGCGTTGCAGCGCCTGCTTGAGGGCCGCCCACTGGGTCTCGATGCGCTGGATGCGCTGGGCGATGAGGCGGCATGGGGCCTGCCCGGCGAGGCGGGTGAGGATGCGGGCGTCGGCATCGATGTGTTGTTGCTGGGCCTGCAGCTTGGCGCCGAAGCTGGCGTCGCCCTGCAGAAAGGCATTGGCCATGCCCCGGTGCTGGGGGATTTTCTCCAGCAGCTGGCGCAGGCCACGGATGTCTTCCAGCGCGGCGAGCCGCTGCCGGGCCTGCCGGCAGCGTTGGCCATGCAGGTGCTGAAACAGGTAGGCGCCCGTGGCCAGCAGGCCCGCGGACAGCACGGAGATCATCGCCCGGCCTCCGTGTGCAGCAGCTGCTGCAGGTGTTCGGCCAGCTGCAGCAGGTATTGCGAGGTGGTGCTGACATCGGCGATGTTCCTGCCTTCGCTGTCGGCCATCTGGCGGATGTCTTCGATGTGCCGGGCGATGTCTTTGCTGGCACAGCCCTGCTGGCTGATGGCGCCGCCGATCTCGGTGATGCGTTGCACGGTCTGCTGCGTCTCCCGGCGGATGTCGGCCAGGGCCTCGCCGGCGCGCTGTGAGAGGGTGACGCCGTGTTCCACCGAGTCGGTCACCGTGCCCATGCACGCCACCGTGCCCTGGATATCGGACTGGATCATCTGGATCTGCTGCGTCACTTCGGCGGCGGCATCGTGGCTGCGGCTGGCCAGGGTGCGCACCTCGTCGGCCACCACGGCAAAGCCGCGTCCCTGCTCGCCGGCGCGGGCGGCCTCGATGGCGGCGTTCAGGGCCAGCAGGTTGGTCTGTTCGGCGATGGACTCGATGACGCCGATGATGGAGCCGATTTGCTCCGAGCGCTGGCCCAGGGCGCCGATCTGGGCCGCCGACTGGCGCACCGAGTCCGCCACGCTGCGGATTTCCTTCACCGCTTGCTGGACCACCTGCTCGCCTTCGGCGGCCTGCTGGCTGGCCAGCTCCGAGGCGGCGCGGGTTTCGCGCGCCTGGGTATCGATGTCATGCACGCTGGCGGCCATCTGCTCGATGGCCTTGGCGATGGCATTGACCGCCAGGTTTTGTTTCATGGCGCCGGCGGAGCTGGTTTCGGCGCGCTCACTCTGTTCGCGCGCGGCGCTGCTGACCTCGTCGGCGGCGGCGTGTGCGCGATCGAGGACACGCGCGTTCTCACGGGTGATCCGCGCCAGATGTCGGCGCATGGGGGCATATTCGGTGTTGTTTCCGGGGTCTGGGTGCCCGTCCCGCAAGGCGTTCATCCATCGCTGGTTGGCCAGATAGTGACCCAGCAGCAGATAGAGGTTGAGGGCGGTGAGCCCGCCCAGCAGGGGCAGGGACTGGCTGGCGCCGCTGCCCAGGGTGGCGCCGGCCAGCAACACGGGCAGGCTGCCGCTGAGCCCGAGCAGCGTCAGCTTGTGGCCCAGCGAGAGCCGGGCCATCAACCACGCCGCCGGTGCGCCGAGGGCGTTGAGCCAGGCGGAAGGTATTGTGCTCGTTGGTCTCGGCATGCGGGTAAAAGTCCATCTTCGATGATTGAAACCTGAATCCACAGGTTCAGGTGAAACAGCGGTGCGGAAAGGCCGCTTCCCCTCCCTGTCATTAACGGCAAGCTGCACCGTGGCTTGAGCGTTGGCGCGCGGGCCACGGCCGGTCCGCCTGCGCTACAATGCGCCAGTTCGCCCATGCACCCGTTCGGAGTCTGCCGCTTGCACTATCTGCTCGCCCGCCTGTTCAGCGCCGCCATCGTCATCTTCGGCGTGCTGTGCCTGGTGTTCTTTCTCATCCATCTGGTGCCGGGCGATCCCGTGGAGGTGATGCTGGGCGAATCGGCGCGAGCGGCGGATCGCGAGGCCCTGCGCCAGGCCCTGGGCCTGAACCAGCCCATCGGCACGCAGTTTGTGAATTATCTCAATGGCCTGCTGCACTTCGATCTCGGCACCTCGCTGCACTCCAAACGCCCCATCAGTGAGATCCTGCTGGAGCGCCTGCCGGCCACCCTCGAACTGTCCCTGGCGGCGCTGCTGGTGGCGGTGGTCATTGCCTTTCCGCTGGGCGTGCTGTCGGCGGTGCGCAAGGATTCGGTGTGGGATCACCTCGCCATGGGCGTGTCCCTCGGTGGCGTGGCCATCCCCAATTTCCTGCTCGGCCCGCTGCTGATCCTGGCCTTTTCCCTGTGGCTGGGGTGGTTCCCGGTCAGCGGCCGCGAGGGGCCGGGCTCGCTGGTGCTGCCGGCGCTGACCCTCGGCACCGCGCTGGCGGCCATCCTCTCGCGCATGCTGCGCGCCACCCTGCTGGAGGTGCTCAACGAGGACTACATCCGCACCGCCCGCGCCAAGGGCCTGGCGCCGCGGGTGGTGATCTGGAAGCATGCCCTGCGCAATGCCCTGCTGCCGGTGATCACCCTGCTGGGCCTGCAACTGGGCGCGCTGCTGGGCGGTGCGGTGATCACCGAGGTGGTGTTTTCCTGGCCCGGGCTCGGTCAGCTGGTGATCGAGGCCATCCAGCGCCGCGACTATCCGCTGGTGCAGGCCTGCGTGTTGCTCATCAGCCTTACCTACGTGGTCGTCAACACCCTCACCGACGTGGCCTACGGGCTGGCCGATCCGCGCATCCGCGTGGGGGGTGGCCGGTGACGGCGCGCCTGCTCGGCCTGTGGCTGCCGCTGGCCGTCGTCGTGTCGTGGGCGCTGGCGGCGCTGCTCGGGCCGTGGCTGCCGCTGTCGCCCGACGTGATCCATCTGCCGCGCATCCTCGAACCGCCAGGCAACGGCTCCCTGCTGGGCTACGACGACCTTGGCCGCTCGCTGGCGGCGCGGGTGGTCAGCGGTGCGCAGACCTCGTTTCTGGTCGCCGTCTGGGTGGTGGGCATTTCGGCGCTGCTCGGCACGCTGATCGGCGCCACCAGCGCCTATGTGGGGGGCGTGTGGGACCTGGTCACGGTGCGCATCATCGACATTTTCCTCGCCTTCCCCGGCATCCTGCTGGCCATCGCCCTGGCCGGCATCCTCGGCCCCGGCATCGACAACGTGGTGCTGGCGCTGTCCGTGGTGGGCTGGGTGGGTTATGCGCGGCTGGCCCGTGCGCAGGTGCTGAGTCTCAAGCACCGCGAGCACGTGCAGGCCGCCATCGTGCTGGGCGCGGGGCCGGTGCGCATCCTGCGTCTTCATCTGCTGCCGCTGATCCTCGCGCCGCTCATCGTCGAGGCCAGTTTCGGCGTCGCCGGGGTGGTCATCGCCGAGGCGGGGTTGTCATTTTTGGGCCTGGGTGTGCAGCCGCCATCGGCCTCGTGGGGGGCGATGATCCGCGACGGCGCGCGCTACCTGCTGGTGGCCCCGCACATGGTGCTGGTGCCCGGCGTGGCGCTGGCGCTGGTGGTGCTGGCGGTGAACCTGCTGGGTGACCGGTTGCGGGATCGGCTGGATGTGCGGCGGGAGCGGTGAGAAGCCTGTTTGTATCTATTCACCACAGAGGCACAGAGAACACAGAGAATGCATCAGTGGGAGGCAATGCCCCCGGGTGGCGTGTGGCCTGCCCCGACGACCTGGTATTTCATTTCTCCGTGAACGCCGTGTCTCTGGGGTGAATCAGGGGACGTTGGCACCGGAGGCCGAACCACGATATCCAACGCAAAGGGCGCAAAGGTTTTCTGAAAGGATTTCCTTTACGCCCTCTGCGCCTTTGCGGCATCTGCGTTTCATTCCATTCCCGGCATGAACCTGAAGAGCCTTTCTCTGTGCCTCCGTGTCTCTGTGGTGAGCTGAATAGTTACGCCTGTTTTTTCAGGAGGGTGGGCACAAACAGCGTGCCGGCCCTACCGGTCCAGTATTCGATAATCATCGGCGCTCACGGCTGTGCCATACACGGATGATGACCACGTTTTCATCATCAATCTTGTAGCGGAGAACGTAGGCTCCTGCGCCAAAAGGGAGGTAGAGTTCTCGTCGGCCTGTGTCGTCTCCCATGGGCCTGCCGATCTCGGGCATCTCCGCCAGCCTGTCGGCGCCGCCCAGCAGGGTGTCCATGGCGTGACCGGCCGCGCCGGGATCCTGGTTGAGTAGAAAGTCATACAGACGCTGAGTGTCTTGCCAGGCCTCAGGCAGCCAGCGTACCCTCATTCCGTCGTTTTCGTCTGGGCCTGGTCGGCAAGGCGTTTGAGACGGGTTTTCACCTCGTCCTGGCTCAGATGCCTGCCGGTATCCTGATATCGCTGCCAGCGTTGCATGTCTTCCTGTTTTTCATACTCATAGGCCTCTTCCCTTTCCAGGTATTCCAGAATGGCCTTCTTCATCAGCCAGTGAGGGGTTCGGTCTTTAGCGGCGCCCAGTTGCTTGAGCCGTTCACGCGCGTCTGCATCCAGTTTGACGCCCATGGTGGTCGTTTTCATCACGCTGTCTCCACAATGGGTTGCACCTTTTGCCACCAAGCATAGCATAGGAGAGAGTGGCCTGAATCAAAATCCAAGGCGGAAAAGAATGTCTGGATAATGTCTGGATATAGTGTCGGAGCTGTCGGCCTGGCAGTCGCTGTATTGTTCATGGCCGATGCCGCCGCTGACATAAGCCGGTTTCTCATAGAGACATGGGCGCAGGCGCGTTAGCCGCATGAATTCCTGTTCGCGTTGCGCGCTTCGCCGTCATGAACTCACGGATTCAGGACCGTAACAAGCCGACGCGGATTCCGTGGTTGTCGCCGGGAATGGCAGGAAACGCAGAGGTCGCAGAGGACGCAAAGGTTTATAGAAAAGGTTTCCTTTGCGTCCTCTGCGCCTTGGCGTTCTTTGCGCTGATTCTCGTGGTCGATTCCACGTCCCATGTCGCACGCTGTTTGCGCACGAATTTATGCAACGATTGGGTTTTCTCTGTGCCCTCCGTGCCTCTGTGGTGCAAATCATTTTTTCAACAGATCACCCAGCGCCGCAAAGGGGTTGTGGGTGGCGATGTCCTTTTCCGTTTTTACCTCACCGCTGTTGCCGGCTTCGAGCTGGCGCTGGTGTTCGTTGTCGTGGCAGTAGAGGCACAGCAGTTCCCAGTTGCTGCCGTCTTCGGGGTTGTCGTCATGGTCGTGGTTGCGGTGGTGGACGGTGAGTTCCTGCAGGTTGGCGCGGGTGAATTCGCGCTGGCAGCGGCCGCAGATCCAGGGGTACATCTTCAGTGCCTTTTCCCGGTAGCCTTGTTCGCGCTGCTCGCGGTGGCGGTGGGCGTCGGCGACGATCTTGTCCAGGGCGGCGGATCTGTCGGCGGGTTTATTGCTGGGCATGCTGTGGTCCTTGTGGGTGGCGTTGGGTGCGGGTGGGCCGTGGTCGGTGACGGTTCCCCTCGATTCTGAGAATATAGCCCAAACCCTACAGGAATGAACCATGTCACTTGGTCCCGTTATGCTGGATCTGGCCGGGCTGGAGATTGGCCCGGAGGAGCGCGAGATGCTCGTCCACCCGCTGGTGGGCGGGGTGATCCTGTTCAGCCGCAACTATGAATCGCCGGAACAATTGCAGCGGCTGGTGGCGGAGATCCACGCCCTGCGCGATCCGCGTCTGCTGGTGTCGGTGGATCACGAGGGCGGGCGGGTGCAGCGTTTTCGTCACGGATTCACGGCGCTGCCGCCGGCGCGGCTCTATGGGCGCATCTATGACCGGGACCGCAAGCGTGGCAGGCGCCTGGCGGAGCTGGGGGGCTGGCTGATGGCCAGTGAGCTGCGTGCGGTGGGGGTGGATTTCAGTTTTGCCCCGGTGCTGGATCTCGACCGTGGCGTCAGCGAGGTGATCGGCGACCGCGCCTTTCATGCGCAGCCGGACAAGGTCGGCGACCTGGCCCAGGCCTATGTCAGCGGCATGCGTCGCGCCGGTATGCCGGCAACCGGCAAGCACTTTCCCGGCCACGGCGCGGTGGCGCCGGATTCGCATGTGGATCTGCCGGTGGATGGGCGTGCCTTCGCCGATATCGAGGCGGAGGATCTGCGCCCCTTCGAGCGCCTGATCCGCGCCGGCATGGCGGCGGTGATGCCGGCGCACGTGGTGTACGCGGCGGTGGATGCGCGTCCGGCGTGTTTTTCCGCGCGCTGGCTGAAGGAGGTGCTGCGTGGCCGGCTGGGTTTTCAGGGCGTGATCTTCAGTGATGACCTGAGCATGCAGGGGGCGCGGGTGATGGGCGATATCGTCGCCCGTGGCGAGGCGGCGCTGGCGGCGGGGTGCGATATGGTGCTGGTGTGCAATCATCCCCAGGATGCGGCGCGGTTGCTGGACGGCTTGGGCGCGCACGACGATCCGGTGTCGCACCTGCGTCTGGCGCGGCTGCACGAGCGTCACGGCATGGACCGCGAGGCATTGCGGGCCAGCGCGGAATGGCAGCAGGCGGTGGCGGCGCTGGAGAGCCTGCAGGATCACCAGACCCTGCAACTGGAGGTGTGACGATGGCGGCCTTGTGCATCAATCGGGCGTCGCGGGAAGCATGAACCAGGGCCGCCTTTCCGTGTTGAAACAGCGTCTGCGGCGCCGCCTGTGGGAGACGGATATCCAGACCCTGCCCCGCGGCAAGGCGCGTTGGCTGAAGACGGCGCGCATCGCCGCGGCGGTGGCGCGGGACCTGGCCGCCGGGCAGCTGAGCCTGCGCGCCACCAGCCTGGTCTACACCACCCTGCTGTCGCTGGTGCCGCTGCTGGCGCTGGCCTTTTCCCTGCTCAAGGCCTTTGGCGTGCACAACCAGCTGGAGCCGGCGCTGGTCTCGCTGCTGGAGCCGTTGGGCGAGAAGGGCGTGGAGCTGGCCGGGCAACTGGTGCAGTTCGTGGAAAACATCGGCGTCGGCGTACTGGGCGCGGCGGGCCTGGCGATGTTGATCTATACCGTGGTGTCGACCATCCAGAAGATCGAAGGGGCGTTCAACTTCATCTGGCGGGTGTCGAAACTGCGTCCGCTGCTGCAACGGATCAGTGGCTACCTCAGCGTGGTGCTGCTGGGGCCACTGCTGGTATTCGTCGCCATGAGCGTGACGGCGACGGTGATGAGCCATGCGCTGGTCCGCGAGCTGCTGTCGGTGGCGCCGCTGGGCGGGCTGTACGCGGTGTTCAGCAAGCTGCTGCCCTGGCTGCTGGTCAGTGGCGCCTTTACCGTAACCTACCTGATCATCCCCAATACCCGCGTGCGGCTGTCCAGCGCCGTGGTGGGTGGCGTGGTGGCGGGGCTGTTGTGGCAGATCGCCAGCTGGGGCTTTACCGCCTTTGTCGTCGGCTCCACCAAGTACACCGCCATCTATTCCAGTTTCGCCATCGTCATCCTGTTTCTGATCTGGCTCTACATCAGCTGGCTGGTGTTGTTGCTGGGGGCCTCCATCGTCTTCTACCACCAGAACCCGGCCGCCGCCCATCCGGCCGCGCGGCGGCTGGGGACGCGCTCGCGCGAGGCGCTGGCCCTGGAGATCATGCGCCGCGTGGGCCTGGCCCACCGCGGAGAGACGCCGCTGTGCACCCCGCAGCGTATCGCCACGGCATTGCAATTGCCGCCGGAGCAGATGGCCGACATCGTCGACCAGCTGACGCAGCACGGCCTGCTGTTGCACAGCGACGACGATCCGCCGCGCCTGCTGCCGGGGCGCGAGCCGCAGCGCATCCCGCTGAAGGCCATCATCGACGCCGTGGCCGGCGGCGAGCTGGTGCCGGGCATCCCGCCGGTGACGCTCGGCGTGATGCAGCGCCTCGACGACGGCGTGGAACAGGGGCTGGGCGGGCAGACGCTGGCGGATTTGCTGGCGCCGTGAGCCGCGCTCAATGGCGCCGCAGCCTGTCCGACACCGCGATGGGGGTCGGATAGCGCCGCACGATCAGATACGACGACACCACGAAGGTGATCAGGGTGCTGAGCTGGATCAGGTAGGACGCCTGCTCGCCGATCACCGCCTGCTGCAGCGCCAGCACCGCGATCAGCAGCGAGAATTCGCTGATCTGTCCCAGCCGCACGCCCACCTCCGAGGCCCGCCCGGAACTCTCTCCGCTGCGCCGCAGCAGAAGGCGGAACAGCAGCGGCTTGCCGAGCAGGATCAGCGCCGACAGCAGCAGGGCGGGGACGAGGATCTCTTCCAGCATGCCGATATCGAATCCGGCGCCGATGGAAAAGAAGAACAGGATCAGGAAGAAATCGCGCAGCGGCTTCAGGCGCTCGCTGATGAACAGCGAGATGGGATGGGTGGCCAGCGCCACGCCGGCGATGAAGGCGCCGATTTCGTGCGACAGGCCGAGGCCGGCGGCCAGCTGGGAGATCCCCAGGCGCCAGCCGATGGCCATCAGAAAGATGTATTCCTGAATCTGGTCGAAGCGGGCGATGAGCGGCATCAGCAGGTAGCGCGCCAGGGCATAGGACAGGGCGAAGATGATCGGCAGGCTGGCGGCGAGCAGCAACAGGCTGGTGTAGGGCAGATCGCCGCGGTCGGTGGCCTGCAGCAGCAGCACGATGATGGCGATGACGTCCTGCATCAACAGGATGCTGATGATGATTTCCCCCGTGCGGCGGTGGTGCAGCACCGTGTCCGGCAGCAGCTTGAGGCCGATGATGGTGCTGGAAAAGGTCATCGCGACGCCGATCAGCACGCTCTCCAGCAGGCTGAATCCCAGCACCCAGGCCAGGGTGAAGCCGGACAGGGCAAAGGCCAGCGAGCTGCCGCCGGTCACCCAGGTGGCCTCCTTCAGCAGCGGCAGCAGCTTGGCCGGCGGCATGTTCAGGCCCAGCAGGAAGAGCAGGAACATGATGCCCACGCTGCCGATCTCCTTTATCAGCAGCGGGTCGTTGACCAGCCCGCTCACGGACGGCCCGAGCAGCACGCCGAGCAGGATGTAGGCCACCAGCAGGGCCTGGCGGGCGTACAGCGCCAGGGTCGCCACCAGCGCGGCGCCGCAGAAGATCAGGAAAAGGGTATAAACCAGCGGGTCGTGGTGCATCCACCGCTCCGGTTGCCTGCCATCCCCTAACCATAATCGCTGAAGCCGAAAATGAAAGCGGCGTTCCTCCAGCGTCAAGTTCGGCCTCTCCGGGCCGATGCTAATGATGATACCCGGGACTCCAGCACCCGGGCGGCTTCAGCAGTCATCGGATAGGGACGTGGACTTCCTCCTGTTAACAACACCGCCGCAGCACGCGGCCGACAACCCGGCGGTCGAGCGCAATCCCGGGCGCCTGAAACAGTGGCTGGCCGAACTGCCCATCATGGATGTGGCGGAGACGGTGCGGCGCCTGCATGCGGCGATTTCCCCCTTCAATGAACTGACCCTGCCCGACGCCGAGCGGCTCAGGCTGCTGGAGGTCTATCGGCAGGGGCTGGAAGAGGTGTTCCTGATCTATGACGAGCAGCGCCTCAAGGTGCTGTCGCTGCCGGCCGAGGAGAGGCAGCGCCTGGCCGACGATATCACCGGCCTCTATCTGGAGCTGGCCAACGGCTACAAGATCCTGGTGCGCAACGGCTTCGACGAGGGCGACGACCCGGCGCGGGATGGCTTTCTGCTGCAGGTGATCTATCGCGCCATGGAGCTGATCGGCCTGGCGGTGCTGTATGCGCGCCGGGTGGATCGGCCGACGCCGGAACTGGCGTGGGTGGAACTGCACCAGTTGTATGCCTTTTGTGAACAGCGCGATGCCCTGCGAAAGCGGGTGAAGGTGGCGCGGCACGAGTCCATGACGCCGACCGTCGAGCGAGTCTACACCCAGGCCCTGTTGATGGCGGTAATGGATACCCGGCAGCTGACGGGCGCCGAATTGATGGAACTGTTTCTGTTGTTGGAAGCGTACTCCCCGCTTTGCGTCATCAGCCGGGAGGTGCTGGAGAAGGCGAGCCCCGGCCGTTTCGTCATCGACCTGATGGCGGACAAGCCCCCTCAGGCGACCACCTCGGAGACGGCGGCGAAACGCGGATGGATGAAGCCGCGGACACTGGATATCCTCCCGGTGCGCACCGCCGTCGAGAGGTGGCTGGCGCAGCATCGCGCGGAAGAAGGCGCCCTGGCGCACCAGGATCTCCGGCCCATGCGGGTGCTGGCGGGCCTGTTGGGCTCCCACTGGGGGCGCCGCGGGCCGCGCACCACGGCGCGGCGCTTCGTCAAGGTTGCACTGGGCCTGAAGGCCCTGGAATACTTTCTCTCCGATCCCGCGCACCTGAGCCAGGCCTGCAGCCCCGAGGTGCATGGCGGCATCGAGGTGCTGAGCCTGGAAAGCGAGGACGAGGTGCGCTATCAGCTCGGCGACTGGCAGATGCTGGACCAGAGTGACACCGGCTGCCTGCTGCTGGGGCGGGTGAGCGCCGCCGACGAGCGACCGGTGGTCGGCTCCCTGCTGGGCGTGGTGGGCTTCCTGCCGGAGGTGGGCCGGCAGCGCCTGTCCATCGGCATCGTGCGCTGGCAGGGCGAACTCAGCGAGGGGCGCAGCAAGCTGGGCGTGGAGATCATCGAGGGCGCGGCGCAGCCGATCCTGTTTGGCAGCACGGCGCAGGATCTGGACCAGGCGCCGGAGCTGGGTTTCTACTTTCCCAAGGACACCGCCGAGGGGCGCCCCGCCTCGCTGCTGCTGCCGCGGCGCGACAACCATGACACACTGCATGTACGCGTCAAGGGACAGGCCTTCGAGGTGGAAACCGCCACCGTGGTGCGCGAGGCCGAGGCCTTTGTGCAGTATCGGTTTCGGGTGCAGGTATAATTTGAGTGCTGAGTGCTGAGTGCTGAGTGCTGAGTGCTGAGTGCTGAGTACCCCGGTCCTTTCCTTATTACAAGAGGTTTACATGTCTCACGTCGAGTTGATCTCCCCCCTGGCCGATTCGCCTTACGACAGTGCATCGATCCTTGCCGCCTGTCACCGGCAGCAGGTGATGGCCGGGCCCGGTGAGGCATTGAGCGGCCGGCCGGTGACGGCCCTCATCGATATCGGCAGCGACATGCTCAAGTTGCGCACCGAGTACCAGCTGCCGATGGCGTCGGCGCGTCGCTTCGTCGAACAGGCCATCGAACGGGAGCGCCTGCTGGGCGTGCATCACCCGCACAAGACCTGGTTCCTGTGGTCGCCGGCGGGGGAAGGCGAGACGGTGGTGATCGGCAATGTCACGCCGCATCTGCTGGCGCTGAACAAGCATGACGAACTGAGTGCGCGCTATTCACCGTCGGCGCAGGTCGGCTTCATGGCGCAGATGCTGGATGACTATCTGGCGGTGCTGGCGAAGGACGAGCTGAGCCTCGATCTGTGCCTATCGAATTTTGGCGTGGACGCCGACGACGAGCTGTTTTACCTGGATGACGATTTTTATCCCGGCAACAGCCTCACCATGCTCAGCGATGCCCTGGGCACCTGGGTGCGCGCCCTGGAGTGGCTGGATGAAACCCTGGCCAGCGCGCTGGGCAAGCTGCTGTCGCGCAGCCTGCGCGAGCATTTTTCCGATGCGCACGTGATCACGGTGGTCGCCGAGGGACTGCGCGGGGTGTTCATCCCGCCGCAGCGGCAGGCCGTGGCGCAGGCGCTGATCGATGCCCTGTATGGCGAGCAGAGCTTCAGTTATCAGGCGCCCAAGCCGCGGCACAACGGCAGCGTGATGGCGCTGATCGGCGACATCCACGCCAATGCCCCGGCGCTGGAATGCGCCCTGGCGTATCTGGCGGGGCGGGGTATCGACCACGGCATCATGCTCGGCGACGTGGTGGGCTATGGGCCGCACCCGCGGCAATGCGTGGAGATGGTGCGGGCCCTGCAGGGCTGGAGCATGGTGCGCGGCAACCACGACCACGCCGTGGCCTGTGGCGAGATACATGGCGGTGTCACCTCGCAGGCCGCGTGGTCGCTGAAATGGACCATCGACCAGCTCGACGACGACGAGCGCCAGTGGCTGGCGCAGTTGCCGGTCTATCAGCAGGGAGAGCAATGGCTGGCGGTGCATGGCTCACCCCTGGACAAGACCTTCTTCAACGCCTACGTCTACCAGATGAGCTATGTCGAAAATCTCGATGAGCTGAGCGAGCGGCGGGTGCCGCTGTGTTTTCATGGCCACTCGCACATCCAGAAGACCTGGCTGCGCGATGGCGATGGTGATCGCGGCGACGTCAGCGAGCGCCAGCAACTGGCGGAGGCCGCCCATGCGCTGATCTGTCCCGGCTCCGTCGGTCAGCCGCGCGGCGGCGATGCAGGCGTGGAGCTGGCCATCATCGACCTGGCCTCACGGGAGCTGGAATATCACCGTCTGCCCTATGACATGGACAAGACCCTGGCCGATATGGGCCGGCACCGCTTTCCACCGGAGATGGCGGACCGCCTGCGGCGCGGGCAGTAGGCTGGCCGGAAACGAAACAGGGGCGCCTGAATTTCAGGCGCCCCTGTTGTCCGTCATGCCTGTCGGTTCAGGGACACATGGGTTCGATCTTCGGCAGCGCGCTGCGCAGGCCGGCCCAGCCCATGCCCAGGTTGGCGCGGCGGCCGGTGATCAGGATCGCCAGCGCATCGGGCTTGTTCGGCACCACCACCATGAAGTGGAAGGTCTTGGGGGTGGTCATCTGGATCTCCAGCATGGAGTTCTTTACTTCTTCGCCGCGCGTCTGGCTGAGGCGCTTTTCCACGTTGGTGATGCCCTTGCCGCGGAACATGTCCACCGCCGCCGCCGATACGGCGTCCAGATAACTGGCGGTGAAGTAGGGCACGTTGTGATAGGCGCCGAGCATCAGGCCGGTGCTCAGGTCCACCACGGCGGCGCCCAGCGCGTCTTCCACGTTGTCGACGATCTCTCGGCAAATGTCATTGATACCAGCCATTTTGCTTCTCCTTGTTCGAGTGTTTTGCAAGCGGGTCGAATCGCTTGTGTGTGTTTCGGGTTGTGATGCGTGAAACTTTAGCGCAGTTGCCGTTCACGGGTAAGGGGGAGGGGGCGTTTTCGACAATTGCCGTTAGGCGTCGGCGCGCAGCTCCAGCGCGGCGATGTCCGCGGCGGCCCCGCTGGCATGCGCCAGCGACATGCCGAGGTTGGCGTCGGGCTGGGAGAATACCGTCAGCAGCAGGCCGTTGCCGGCGTGCAGGATGAAGACGTTGCCGCCATCGCTCTGGATCAGCACGTTCTTGATGCTGCCGCCGTGGGTCTCGCGGATCACGTTGTCGCTGAGCGCCAGCAGGGCGCTGCTCATGGCGGCGAAGCGATGCTTGTCCAGGCCGCCCTGCAGGCGCTCGGCGAGGGCGCGGCCGTCGCTGGCGCTGACCATGGCGCCGCTCAGGTCGCCGCAATCACCCAGCATCTCGGCGAGAATGGCGTCGAGCCGCTGATGACCCTGCGGCGACACGTCGTCCTCGTGGTGGCTGCCTTCTTCGCTGACCTTGTCGATCATGTCGTCGAGGAAACTCATGGTTCAGTTCTCCAGTACGGCCAAAAGGGCGTTGACCAGAATGCGCACGTCCTCGGAGGAGCGTCCGTCCACTTCGAATACGGGAAAGATCTGTTCGCGTTCGAACAGGCGGGCCTGGTAATCCGCGATGCTGGCGTTGTCCTGCACGCCCATGCGCGTGATGCCGATCACCACCCCGGTGTCGCGGATGAAGTCGTCAAAGGCATCCAGGTAGTACTCCATCTGTGCCACCGGTTCGGGGTGGTCGTTGTTCACCAGCAGCACCAGGCCCAGTCCGCCTTGCGTCAGGATCTGCCACATGAAGTCGAAGCGCTCCTGTCCCGGGGTGCCGTAGAGGTGGATGCGCTTGCCGTCTTCCAACTGAATATAGCTGTAATCCATGGCGACCGTGGTAGTGTTCTTGATGTCGCGCTCGCTGCCGGTGGTGGCGACGTCGGTGCGCACCGGTGGTTCGTCGCTGATGGCGCTGATGGCGCTGGTCTTGCCGGCGCCGACGGGGCCGGTGAAGATGATCTTGTCAGTGGCCTGAAACATGGCTTGGGGACGTCCTCGACGAAATCGGTTGCGGTTGAATACGGTTAACGAAAGCCCAGCTTGCGAGCCAGCATGCCGAGCAGGCCCTTGCGGCGGGGGCGGGATTTGCTCTCGCCGCCGTCGCTGCGGGGGGTGGCCCGGCGGTCGATGAGGCCGACGGCATAGGCGGCGTTGTAGAAGCTGACCACCTCGTCGCGGGCCACGCCGGCCTCCTTGCGCAAGTCCTTCAGGCTGATGGGCTGGCGCGCCATGATGGCGGCGAGCTTGAAATGCGACTGGCGAAAGCCGTTGCGGGTGAAGTTGGGCCAGGCCTTGAGGCGCACCGGCTGGGCCATGTTGTGGCCTTCCAGCAGACGGCCGTCGGAGTGATCCACACCGGCCTGCCAGAGCAGGCTGTCGAGGGTGGAGATGTTCATCTCCTGGGCGTTCTTGGCGAAGGCGACGATGTCGATTTGCTCGATGTACAGTTTCTTGAACGGCGCCGACAGGACGCGCTTGGCATCCGGCTCGGCCTTGCTGGCCACGGTGCCGTTGTGGCCGCCGACCAGCAGCCAGGTGTCGTTGAAGCGGATCTGGAAGCAGGCCTTTTGTTGCCGCGCCTTGAGCAGTATGTGGAACAGGCTCTTGCTCGGCGCCGCCGGTGGCTCCGGTGTCTCTTCGCTTTCGCGGGCTTCCGTGGCGGTGTCCGTGGCGGCGGTTCCGGCGTCTCCCGCGTGGCTGCCGTCGGTGTCTTCCGGCCTGTTGGCGGTCTCGTCCGCCTGGCCGTCGTCGGCAGGCGCGTTCATGGCCTCCTCGGTGGCGAAGCTGGCCTTCATGCGCAGGCAGATGCGGGTCAGCAATTCCTGCATGTCGGCCACCCGCACCGGTGGTTCCTGCCAGATGACATTGGCGCCCTGCTGGCGTTGCCCGCTGAGGACCAGTTTTACCTGTCCCTCGCGCGACTCCGCCAGCGCCTGCCGGCCGGCCTCGTTGTCGGCGTCGATGACCAGCAGGTGACCGTGGGGGCTGTTGTCGGGCAGCAGCAGGCTGGCGATGCCGTCGTCGTTGATGAGGTTGACGGCAACCTCGAGTACCTTGCGATTGGTGGAGTCCAGGGCAATGGGCGATATGCGCAAGGGTTTGGGCACGGCGTGTTTTCCTGTGGATGGGCGTTAGTGCGAAATGAGCAACGCACTCGTGGGACGTCCTCTTCCCCCATTTGTCGGCATCGTCCCCTGAAAGGTTTAGGGAAAGAATGTCGAGTTGAAGGACAGAAGATTGACATATCTGGCAGCTGTCCGCCCCTAGGGGGAACATGTAGTGATGTCAGGTTATTGTGTATTTCAGAGCCTTGAAAACCATTGTTACTGAAGTAGGCGCCCGTTGCCCGTGCAGGGGGCGCAGGCGATTGACGAAACTGCCGATCAACGACTTTTTCGAAGCGCTCGACGAACGGGGGGGCAGACGGGTTACTATCGTTGGCAGTCGTGGCCGTTGTGGCGCCGGGAAACGACTGCGGCGGCAGAGGGTAAACGCTGGAGAGGGATAAATGCAAGGTGCTGGCAGGCCGTCGTGGGATTTACGCCGTGTTTCTGGCCGCTGGGCCGGGGCGTGGGCTGAAATGCACATTCGCACAGCTGAAACGCACATTCGCACATTAGAGAGTGCATCGAGAGTGGCTGAGTCATGATACCGGTTTTTGGCGATGTCTTTACAGAAATGGCAGTGCTGTTGTTGCTGGCCGCTGTCATTGGTGCCATCGGTGTGCGCCTGCGGCAGCCGCTGATCGTTGCCTTCATCGCGGTGGGGGTACTGGTGGGGCCGTCCGCGCTCGGCTGGGTGTCGGCAAACGACCAGGTCGATCTGCTGGCCAAGCTGGGCATTGCGCTGTTGCTGTTCGTGGTCGGGCTCAAGCTGGATCTGCACATCATCCGCGCCATGGGGCCGGTGGCCTTGGCCACCGGCCTGGGGCAGGTCTTCTTCACCTCCGTGGTCGGCTATTTCATCGCCCTCGCCCTGGGGATGGCGCCGGTGACGGCCCTCTACGTGGCCGTGGCGCTGACCTTCTCCAGCACCATCATCATCGTCAAGCTGCTGTCCGACAAGCGCGAGGTGGATGCCCTGCACGGGCGCATCGCCATTGGCTTCCTGATTGTGCAGGACATCGTCGTGGTGCTGGCGATGATCGGCCTGACCGCCCTGGGCGAGGCGGGTGATGCCGCCGGCCTGGGCAGGGAGGCGCTGGCGGTATTGGTCAAGGGCGCGCTGTTCATCGCCACCATCGGCCTGTTGATGCGCTATGTGCTGACGCCGCTGCTGCACCAGCTGGCCCGCTCGCCGGAGTTGCTGGTGCTGTTCGCCATCGCCTGGGCGGTGGCCCTGGCCGCGGCGGGCGCGCAGCTGGGTTTCAGCAAGGAGGTGGGCGCCTTTCTCGCCGGGGTGTCGCTGGCCTCCACCCCCTACCGCGAGGCCATCGGCGCGCGCCTGGTGAGCCTGCGGGATTTCCTGCTGCTGTTCTTCTTCATCGACCTGGGCGCCGGGCTGGACCTGTCGACCCTCGGCGCCCAGGTGGCGCCGGCCCTGCTGCTGTCGCTGTTCGTGCTCATCGGCAATCCGCTGATCGTGATGGTCATCCTCGGCGCCATGGGGTACCGCAAGCGCACCGGTTTTCTGGCCGGCCTGACGGTGGCCCAGATCAGCGAGTTTTCCCTGATCCTGGGGGCGCTGGGCCTGAGCCTTGGTCACATCGACGCCGACACCATGGGCCTCATCACCCTGGTGGGCCTGATCACCATCAGCGCCTCCACCTACATGATCCTCTACTCCCATCCCCTCTACGAACGGCTTGCCCCGTGGCTGGGCGTGTTCGAGCGCAAGCGGGCGTATCGGGAAACGGCCCAGGGCCGCGACAGCGAGGACAAGGGCGTCGATGTCATCCTCTTCGGCCTGGGGCGTTTCGGCACCGGCATCGGGCGCGAACTGCGGCAACGGGGCTATCGGGTGCTGGGCGTCGATTTCGACCCGAACCTGATACGCCGCCAGGTATCCAATGGCAATGGGGAGCTGCGCTATGGCGATGCCGAGGACCCGGAATTCCTCGCCAGCCTGCCCCTCGGCGAGGCGCGCTGGGTATTGAGCAGCCTGCGCGAGACGCCGGTCAATCTTGCCCTGTTGCAGGGCCTGCGTGATCAGGGTTACCAGGGGCGGGTGGCGGTAACGGCCCACGCCGCGGGCGATGCCGAGACATTGAGGCAGGCGGGCGCCGACCGGGTGTTGATCCCCTATGCCGATGCGGTCAGGGAGGCCGTTGACAAGCTGCTTGGCGCGGGCGAGGGGGATGACGGCAGTGGCGTGAGGCGGGATGGTGAGCCCGGCGCGTGAGTGACGATTGTTTTTTTGAGAGGGAGTTTGATGGATGACGGCCTACGGGATAGACCGAACACCGCGTCCGGCGGCGCCGTTCGCCTCCCGCCTGTGGAGCGGCGGCCTGCGCGCTGCCCAGTTTTCCCTGCTGTGGTGGGTGCTTGCCGATGGCGCCGTGGATTCCTGGCCGGTCGCCGTGCCGGTGGTGGGGCTGGCGACGCTGGCCAGCCTGCGGTTGCTGCCGCCCGTCGCCTGCTCCTTGTGGGGAATTGCGCGCTTCGTGCCGTTTTTTCTCTGGCGCTCCCTGGCCGGCGGCGCGGATGTGGCCCGGCGGGCATTGCATCCTCGTCTGCCGCTTTCGCCGAGGATGTATCTTTACCCGTGGCGCCTGCCGCCGGGCCTGCCGCGGGTCTTCATGGCCAACTTGATCAGTTTGTTGCCGGGCACCTTGAGCACGAAGGTCGGGACAGACGGTCTACTGGTGCATATGCTCGATGGACGAAAGGACTTTCAGGGGGAGCTGGAAGCAGTTGAGCAGAAGGTTGCCGCACTATTTGGCGTCTCGTTTTTCGATAACCCGCAGGAGACAGTGAAATGAAAAGGTTTACCAATATTCTTTGCGTGATAACGCCTGGCGTGGACAGCAAGCCTGCGCTGGAGCGTGCGGTTACGCTGGCGGAAAACAATCAGGCGAAGCTGGTCGTAGTGGCGGTTGTCGAGCGCATCAAGGCGGGCATTGGCCTGCCGGCCGGTGGGCCGGTCTCAGACGATCTTCAAGCCGCGGTGATCCGAACGCGCGAGTCAGAGTTGGCTGCTCTGCTGCAGCCTTACCATGAGCGAGTGGATCTGCAGGACAAGATTCTGGTCGGTACGCCATTTCTCGAAATCATCCGCGAGGTGCTGCGGAGTGGGCATGACCTGGTCATCAAGACCGCGGAGAAGCCGGACTGGCAGCGGCGTCTGTTTGGCAGTGACGACATGCACCTGCTGCGCAAGTGCCCCTGCCCGGTGTGGCTCATGCGATCCGAGGAGAAACCCAACTATCGTCGCATCCTGGCCGCCGTGGATTTTGATGCGTGGCCGGACGAGGGGCAGGAAGAGGCTACAAACCGGCTTATCCTGGAGCTGGCGAGTTCACTGGCGTTGTCCGATTTTGCCGAACTGCATGTGGTCCATGCCTGGGTGCCCATAGCAGAGAGTGCCATGAGGGTTTTCGGTAGTGACTTGTCCGAAGATGCAATCGCCGCCAATGTCGAGCGCGAGCGGCGTGAACGCCAGGCCCGCCTCGAACGGTTTGTAGGCCGGCTGCGCGAATGGATCGGCGAGGAGACGTATGGCTATTTGTCGCCCCAGATTCATCTCCGCCAGGGAAGCGCGCGCAAGGAAATCCCGGCGTTGGCAGGGGAGATCGGGGCCGACCTCGTGGTCATGGGGACGGTGGCGCGTACGGGAATTCCGGGCTTTATCATCGGCAATACCGCGGAAGCGATTCTGAGTCAGATCGATTGTTCCGTACTGGCGGTGAAGCCGGAGGGCTTCACCACTCCGGTTACCGTGGAGGACTGAATGCAGACCCTCTATCTCGCCCTGGCCCTGTTTCTGCTGCTGAACCTCGGCGCCGGCCTGTGGCGGGTGTTGCGCGGTCCGACGGCGGCCGACCGCATGCTGGCCGCGCAGCTGTTCGGCACCACCGCGGTGGCCATGCTGCTGCTGTTCGCCGAGGCCGATGGCAACGCGGCCCTGCGTGACGTGGCGCTGGTGTTCGCCCTGCTGGCGGCGGTGACGGCGGTGGCCTTCGTGCGGCGGGCCTGGCCGGAACGGGGGACGGGCACATGACACCGGCCGATGGGCTCACCGCGCTGTTGCTGCTCGCCGGGGGCGTGTTCTTTTTCGCCGGCACCGTCGGCCTGTTGCGTTTTCCCGATGTCTACACCCGGCTGCATGCGCTCACCAAGGCCGACAATGTCGGCCTGGGCCTGATGGTGGCCGGCCTCGCGGTGCAGGCCGAGAGCTGGACGGTGGCGGGCAAGCTGGTGCTGATCTGGCTGCTGGTGCTGCTCGCGGGCGCCAGTGTCGCCCACCTGGTGGCCGCCGCGGCACGGCGGCGGGGCATGGCGCCGTGGCGGCGATGAACCTGTTGGCGTGGGCGTTCGACGGCACGCTGGGCCTGGCCCTGTTGTGGCTGGCCTGGCGCTCGCTGGCGAGTCCCGACCTGTTCCGCGCCATCGTGCTGTTCATCGCCTTCGGGCTGTTGATGGCGCTGGCCTGGGTGCGGCTCGATGCGCCGGACATCGCCCTCGCCGAGGCCGCCATCGGCGCGGGGCTGACGGGCGCCCTGCTGCTGGCGGCGCTGGCAAGGCTGGCGCCGGACGAGGAAACACCGGCCGTCCACGAAGGCCCGCGCCATGACGGAGACGACGCCCATGACTGAGCAGGGGGCGGGCCGGCGCGGGCTGCGGCTTCTGTCCGCGCTGCTGCTGTCCCTGGTGGCCGCGGGGCTCGGTTATGCGGTGCTGAGCCTGCCGGCCGTGGCGCCCGGCCTGACGGAGCGGGTGGCGGAAAATCTCGATGCCAGCGGCGTGAGCAACCCGGTCACGGCGGTGCTGCTCAACTTCCGTGGCTACGATACCCTGCTGGAACTGGGCGTGCTGTTGCTGGCGCTGCTGGGGGTCTGGTCCCTCGGCGCCCTGCCGGCGCGGCGTGAGGCGGCGCCGGGGCCGGTGCTGGACATGCTGGCGCGCCTGCTGACGCCGCTCTTGATTCTGGTGGCCGGCTACCTGTTGTGGGCCGGTGCCCATGCCCCCGGGGGCGCCTTTCAGGCGGGGGCGGTGCTGGGGGCGGCGGGGGTGCTGCTGTTGCTGGCCGGCTGGCGCCCCGATGTCGGCCTCGTCGGCCTGCCGCTGCGCCTGCTGCTGGTGGCCGGCCTCGGTGTGTTCGTTGCCGTGGGCGTGGCGCCGATGCTGGCGGGCGGGCGGCTGCTGGAATTTCCACCGTCCCATGCCGGCGCGTTGATCCTGCTGATCGAGGCCCTGGCCACCCTGTCCATCGGCATCACCTTGGCGGCCCTGTTTGCGGGCGGCAGGCCGGCCAGGGGGCGGCGGCGATGAACCCGGTCTTCCTCTATGCGCTGGTCGGCGTGGGTCTGTTCTGCCTGGGGCTTCACGCCCTGATCGTGCAGGCGCATCTGCTGCGCAGGATTCTGGCCATCAATGTCATGGGCAGCGGCGTGTTCATGGTGCTGGTGGCGCTGGCGGCGCGCAGTGGGGAAGGGGGGCCGGATGCGGTGCCTCACGCCATGGTGATCACCGGCATCGTGGTCGCCATCTCGGCCACGGCGCTGGCGCTG
>Ga0256839_1002346_pt1 | contig 21168 bp, 15 predicted proteins | sample 354166metaG_FD_185968 | JGI IMG/M metagenome (GOLD analysis project Ga0256839, IMG submission 185968) | Hydrothermal vent microbial communities from Mid Atlantic Ridge, Atlantic Ocean - 354-166 | ecosystem: Environmental > Aquatic > Marine > Hydrothermal vents | place: Atlantic Ocean: Mid... | reverse complement strand
AGGACTTGGCAATATCAACAAAATCAAAAATCCCTTTTTTGGGGACATTACTACTAATAATTCCAAATACAATTTCTTCTTTGATTATATTGTTAAGTTGTTTGTAGGCTGGGGTATCAATTCTATTGTAAAGTAATGAGTTATTTTTATTATTAAACATGCTATGAGTAAACTTTGAATTAGTGATTAAAAAATCACTACTAGAAACAACCTCAGTAAGTATTTCAGAAGTAGTCTCAAAGGGTATTTTTTTTGCTAATACTGAATCATGTGTAATAGCCTCTCTTACATGAATAATTGTTGGAATATTTGTGTTTCTTGCTGCGAAGAGAGGTTCACGACACATAATTGTGTTTACATAGACTAAATCTACAGCATTTTCTATATAGATATTTTCGAGCAAACCTATTATTTTTTTATTTTCTCCAGAATTATTCCACATTAAATAAGAAACAATATAAATACAAGTTGATAACTCTTTAAGTAGGTTTATGTATTGTTCATTGCTATTATCAGGTAATAGTATAATTATATTGTATTTGTTTTTATCAACAGCGCCAACCATATCCAAAAAACTACGTTCACCACCGAATAGCTCTTTGGCTACAGCGTGAGCAGCAATAACAATTGTTTTATTATTAACTACATGTCGTAATTGACCTTCAATATAAAACTCTTCGATTGCTTCAGGAGAGTTAGAAGATGTATTCATATTTTTATAGTTAACTGCTGGTATATAGTTCTCTACTTTCAATTTTTTAAAGTCAGGAGAGTCTAGCTTCCATTCTTCGATGGTAATATTGTCACGTTGATAATGTAGGTAATCATCCTGTGATATTTTACCATTGTAGCAACTTAAGAACTTTTTTCGGTTAGAACTTACAAATTTACCACGGCCAGCACTTTTCCCTTCGAAATGGTAAACAATAGAATTATGCACATACATTGCCTTGGATTTTTTTAAAGAATTAAGTCTTAAACAAAAATCCACATCTTCTTGGCCATTTATAAAAGATACATCAAAGCCATTAACTAATGAAAAGTCTTTTGCTCTTACCCCTATACAAGCTCCTGTTATAGCATTAAACAGCCTGTTGTGGTTTAGTAAGTCATTTGGGGCATCACCTTGATACAATGGGTAAGCTAAATTGCTTTTGTTAGAAAAGACCAAGCCCATACATTGTAAAGAGCCATCTGGATATAGTAATCTGGGTTGAGTTAAAGAGATATTTTGATTATTTAATGGTTGTAATAAAGTTGATAACCAGTGATCAGTGACGGTGGTGTCATTATTTAAAAAGACTATTTTATCACCAACACTTTTTATGAAGCCCAGGTTGCACCCTAGTGCAAAATTTAGATTTTCTGGGTTATGAACTATTTTAATGAGAGGCTGTTTTCCCCACTTGTCAATAGATGTAATATCTGATTCTAGTTGACTATTATTTATCAATATAATTTCATATTCTGTCTCATCATTTGAGTTTAGAATAGATTTTAGACAGTCATCGGTTAGCTCACTTTGGCCATAGGCAAGAATTATAATTGATACCAAATTATTGACTCTATTCTTTTTCTTTTCTACATCCCATGATATTAGGTGCTTTTCTAGTATTTTGGCCTTAATTCCAGTGATTTGATAATCATGCTCCTTATTCGAAACTTCTTTACGTGGAAATAAAGCTCCGTATAAGTATAAGTAGACGTTTTCACTAAGATCACCCTTTCTATGGGTTTCAAAATAGTTCCTTATTGAGTCTGAAATATCTTTATCAAGTTCAATAGATCCATATTTATTAGCGTCTTTTTTTGGTCTTCGACCTTCATCTTTACCATGTTTTAAATAATGAACCAGAGGGTTAACGCCCGCTCTTTTGACATCTAGATTATTTTTTAAATAAAACTGACAATCAAAGTCTGTACTTGGGTTTCGCCCTTCTTTCCAACCAGTTCGTAAAAAGTGATTGAGTGGGTTAATCCCTGCTTGGGCTACATCAGGGTTATGGGTGAGGTAATATAACGGTGAAAAAAGTCCAGTGGCTAACATTTCTTTCTTATCGTTTGTTAGCTGTCTTTTGGATTTACTAAATAAGCAAGCAATCGTAAATTTTGGTGCTATGTTGGTAAATACTTTTTGTTTTCTTTTATCGTTTATTATGTTGTTTACTAAAGTTTCTGCTTGATGTAACTGTGAACTTACTTTTGATTTTTCTAATTGAGTACCTTTTAGCTCAGCGCTTATTTTACTGGAATGATTGAGTGATTGTGTTAGCTCTAATTTAATTGTTTCAATGTTTTGATTTAAGTTAACTTCATTTTGGATTAACTCTGAATATTGGTCTTCAAGTTCCTTTATTTTTTTTGTTAATGATGCCTCGATTAAAGCATTTTCCTTAACGATATTATCCAATAGGTTGATTTGTTCTGTTTTGTCAGAAAGCTCTTTTAATCTAAAAGGCAGCTCTTCATAAGGAGTCTGGAGTCTTGTGCTCCATGAGTTATTCTTTTGTGTTTGGGCGGATGGTTCTGATCCATGTAGCTTGTAGATATTCTTTATAACGTCTTCCTTGATACCAGTTACAAAGCGTTTTTTTAATAAGTTTTTTCTTGCTTCAGACTTACGGATAACACATATTGAGTTAATAAAAGTTATTGAGTGAACTTGATTTAAAAAGTTATCGAACTCTTCGAGGTTATATTTTTCAATAAAGCCTTTGAATAAGTCTAGCTGTTGTTTATCGACCCCCCAGTGCTCGTGGTTAATTGCATCTGTTAGTAATTTGAAAAAAGAAATGGCTGAATAAGGATCATACAAGCCACCTTCGTACTGTTGCCAATAACTGCAATGCAGGTCCTCGGCAATAAATAAGCCACCATTTCTTATGCTAGAGAAATAGCGTATAAAGGATTTAATAATATCCCCTGATGTATGTGACCCATCATCAATAATGAGATCAAATTCTTTGTGTATTTTGGTTATTTCTTGGTAAGTTTCTGTTGAGTTGGCATCACCAACCACAACAGAAATACGTGGGTCATCATATTTGAGAGATTCGCAGTCGGGATTTATATCACAGCCAATAATATTTTTTGCTTTTTCAAAGTACGTAGCCCATATTTCAATAGAGCCACCATTTTGAATACCTATTTCAAGTAGGTTGATGGGCTGGTTGCGATATGGGTTAAATAGCCGATCATATTCTACAAGGTAGGAGCTCCATTTATCAGAGACTTTGCCGGTATGCGATGCATAAAGTTGTGTTAAGGTCTTTTGAGCCATTCAAGATTCCGTATCATTGTTCTAGTAACCGTAAAAGCATATCATAACCATGGTATGGCTTATTGAATTTTGGTTGGCCTTATTAATAAATTTTGATTTATTTCATAGGCAAAAAAGAATAAACACTAACCATCAAATAAGTCATAAAAATTCTCACCCGATGTGCCTTGTAAAACTTTAAAATCCCCCCGCCTTGCTTAAAGATATGGTTTCGACATCGGTATAAATAGAATAAGCGTATTTTCCGTTTAAACGGTGATCTATTTTCTGTTAATTGTGCATACTGCAAAAAACCTAATATCTTTTTACGTGGGTTGTGTGAGATTCTATCTTTCCCTGTTTTATTAAAAGTAAATTTAATATCAGGTTGGCTGTTGAGTGTTTGGCTGTGTTCAAGAGCGTTTAAGTACATTTGCCAATCTTGACTGGATGCAAAGCGTTTAAAAGGGATTTTTTCAAGAATTTGACGTGAGAATATTACGCCACCTATGGGGCCTATGCAGTTCCAGTATAATAATCTGCGGGAGATTTTTTGTGGGCTGTGACAGTTTTTATGGAAGTAGCGTTTATAGGTTTGGGTATCGCCTTTGTCTGTACGGTCTATTCTCCCTGTTAGTAATAAATCTGTATGTGGTTTGTTTTTTAATGCATGGACGATTTTTGTTAACCAGTCGCTAGTGATTGAGTCGTCTGAGTCATGAAAGTGGATGAATTTACCTGTTGATAATTGAAAGCCTTGTTCACGTGAATACGGAGCGCCTGAGTTTTTTGTATTTCTTGTAATGCGTAGTTGGATGGGGAAATTAGGTCGTGTTATTGCCGGTGAGGATGCATCATCAATAATAATTACTTCGATACGTTTAGTGAGTTGATTGCTAGTGATTGAATCTGAAAGTAAATTAAGTAGCTTTGCAAGGGTATTGTGGCGGTTGTAGCTGGGTATAATGATACTGAGTAAAATGTTTTTCACGTTAATAGTTGTAACTGGAGTAGTTTGCTTGTTTTTTTATCTGTCTTTTTTCCCCCATCATTTTTAAAGGATGCCTTTAAAAATGATGGGTGTCTATTGTTATTGATAGTTAAGGTCACTGCTTGGTTAAAATTGATACTTAAACCCAGCAGAACCCCCCAATGATGTCTTACGCTGGTTTTTAAGGGGCTTTTCGCTAATTAACTGAGTGCTTAAGTTAAATCGTGTCTGCTTGTTGAATTGGCTGTCTAAGCTTACGCCAATAGCCGACCATTTTTTCCCGTCAGGGTCTGCGATGGGGTTTAGGCCATCGGAGTCTCTAGAGAGGTCTAGTTCGCTAAATCTACTCCATACTCGCCAAAAATCGCCATTATCCTTAGCTAAGATTCCGCCAAAACTTATCATGGTGCTGTCTGAGTCAATACTATAGCCCATGGATGTTCCAAGGTGGCGGTAGCCGTCTAGGTAAACATCATGGTTGTAGGTGGTGTTGTTTCTGTCTTCTCCTGCAAAAATGCCTGAGCTGGTATCTACCCATTCTGCATAGCCGCGCCAGCTGCCTTGTAATGCTTTTGAGTACCCAGAGACTGCTGCACCGAGTTGTAGGGTTTCATTGCCGCCAAAGATGGAGTTCCCAGTATCTTCGACGAGGTATTGGCCGTATAACGCATAAGATTCATTGCTTTTTTTAAGGGGGAGTTTCCAGCGCATGTCGATTTGTGCGAGGGTATCCCCGAGCAAGCGATCACCAAATTTATTTTTATTAATGCCGAAGAGTGATGTTGTTAAGCCAGAAAGACTTTCATTAGTGCCCTTGCCTCCCCAGATTAACGTGCGGCTTAAGCCTACTTCAAAATCCTTGAAGACTTTAGGTTTAAAGTTGTAACGAAAGCCAAACATTTTAGGTTGGGAGATTTCTCTATCTTTTTCGAGTAAACCAACAAACATGTGGAAGTTGTTTGGCCCAATCCAGTTAACTAATTTACTTTCAAAGGCTTTTGAGTGAATATTTTGTAGTGAAATCGTGGGGATAGGGCGGGCATTGTTGGATAATATAAAAGAGCCATCCCACGCTGGCCCCCACCAACGAGATTGCGTACCGGCAGTGATTTTCCAGTTACCTAGTTCGCCTGATAGGTAGGACTCATCGAGTCGAACTGGGGAGTCGTTGGGATGGATGACATTTGATTTTGTATCAATGATTTGTGCAAACTCATCTTCTGAGGTACTACTTCCTTCATCACGGTTATGATCAGAAAATAAATAACGTTGGATACGTGCTTGCCGTGCTGCGGTTACTTTTAGTCGCGCATCAAAGTTGGTATTACCCCAAGCGCCATCAGCCCAAGTTAGGTATTTTTCTCGTCCATCATTTGAAAAATCTCTGATTAAAAGTGATTTACTGTGTAATTGTCCGCCGACAGAAATACTGGAGTAATTGGTGTTTTTCTTGATGATTGAATTGACGTAGTTTAACGCGGCTTTTACGGCAGGTTTTAATATTTCACGGGGAATAGCTTGGCGCAGTTGCGCATTAATATCTTCACTGGCTAAAGGCCATGTGGTGAGGGGGGCTTTTAAATAGCCTGCATCGGACAGTACTTGCAGATTATGCCGTAAACGCATATCTCCAGGGTTGAGCCATGGTTTTGCGATAAGGCTATTTGACCATGAAATTGCCAGAAATGCTGTGACAAGTAAAAGCCGCATACCCCTCTCCTTTTTTTTGTTTCTTTTGTTTATTGTTCTAGTGCTTTAAGTTTAGCGTTGTAATTTGTTAAGTTTTTCATCCAATGTTGACTGAAGGGCGTCTATTTTTTCTGAAACTTTGTCACCATCAGGGTTGATGTTTGCTCCTCTTAACATTTCACTGGCAATATTGATTGCTGCCATAACTGCGATTCTTTCAGCGCCTAAAGCTTTGCCGCCGGCACGAATTTTTTTCATACTATCATCAACGTGTTTCGCTGAGGCAAGCAGAGAATCATGCTCACCTTCGGGGCAAGAAATTTTGTATTCTTTGCCCATCACATGAACGCTAACGGGAATGGTATTTTTAGTCATGATTTTTTCCTTTAGACATGGATACTGTTCTTGTGAGTGTTTAATTCGTGCTTAAGAAGATTCAGCAGATTTTAATCGTTCAACCATGCCTTCTATTTGAGTACGTACTTTTTCATTTTTATTGAGGAGTTCAGAGCGTTCTAACATTAACGCTTTATTACTTGATTGGACTGTTTCACAATGCACCAACAGCTGATTAACCGTTGATTCAAGCTTATCAATTTTATCCTGCAATGAGGTAGATTGTGTGTCCATAAAAGCTCCTAAGCAAAGAAATGTTTTACCTAGCGCTTTGTAATACCTTGGTTTACACAGGCTAGGTTTAATAAGCTTTTAATATTACAGGGTTTAGTCCTACTATTCAAAATTTAAGGAAATGTGTTTAAATATTGCTTAGGGCTTTTGATCTAACTCATACTTTTTGATGCGGTAACGTAGCTGCCTAAAGGTCATCCCCAGCACTTTTGCGGCGGCGGTTCTATTCCAGCGTGTTTCATTAAGTACGTGGATAATTTCTTCTCGTTCACTTGTGGCAGTGTTGTTATGAGCAGGCTTGTTGAGTAACTCGTGATGCTTATTGTTAGTCTCAGATGCTTCTGTCTTGAAAATTGTATCGTAGGAACTGGTATTGATAACCGGCGTGTTGGTTGGGAGTTGTAAATCTTCTGGCTCAATAATTTCAGCATCGGCAAGCGTGCAAGCGCGCTCTAGTATATTTTCAAGTTCACGCACATTGCCGGGGAAGGGGTAACGTGCGAGTATCTCGATAGAGGATTTTGAAAGTTGCATGATGGGTAATTGCCAGCGTTCAGCAATACTGCGTAAAAAATGATCGGCGAGTAAGAAAATATCATCGCCACGCTCATGTAATGTCGGTACGCTCAGTTTAATGACGTTTAAACGGTAATATAAATCTTGGCGGAAACGACCTTTCTCGACTTCTTCTTCAAGGTTTTTATGGGTGGCACTGAGGATACGTGTATCGACAGAAACTTCTTCTACCCCGCCGACTGCTTTGACTGCTTTTTCTTGAATAGCTCGGAGTAGCTTTACTTGCATGCTCAAGGGTAAGTCAGCGACTTCATCTAAAAATAATGTGCCGTGGTGGGCGGCTTGAAATAAGCCTTCTTTATCTTCTATCGCTCCAGTAAAACTACCTTTTTTATGCCCGAAAAATTCGCTTTCCATTAAACTTTCTGGGATTGCGCCACAGTTTACAGGGACAAAATTGCCCGAGGCTAAAGGACCTTGTTGATGAATTTGTTTGGCGACTAACTCCTTACCTGTACCTGATGCACCATGAATAAAAACAGGCGCTTGTGAGCGGGCAAGTTTTGCAATGGTACGTTTCAGTTTATCAATCACGGGTGATTGGCCAATAATCGGGCTGGATTCGCTGCTGACTGCTTCTGAGGCAATCGGAGCTTCATTATTTTCAGAAAGCTTAAGTGCGGTTTGTACTAAATCACGTAACTTGGTTAAATCAACCGGCTTTGAAACAAAATCATAAGCACCGGCTTTTAAGGCTTCAACGGCTGTTTCCATGCTGCCAAATGCAGTAATGACTGCGACAGGAATATGAGAGAAGTCACGTTGAATGTATCGTACAATATCAAAGCCTGTGCCATCGGGTAGTTTCATGTCGGTTAAACATAGGTCGGGTTTGAAGTTTTGAATCTCCAGCATACCTTCTTTTACTGTGCCTGCGGTGGCGGTATCAAGCCCCATGCGCAGTAAAGTAAGCTCTAAAAGCTCACGGATATCGGGTTCATCATCGATGATTAAAACGCGTTGTTGTGCCATTTTTACTCTCTTTTTCTTTTATTTTAATTATTGCTAAGTTTTGACTGTGAAAATATTAATCTAAAACAACTACCACCAGCCGGTAGCCTGACATATTCTAAGGTGGAGCCGTTGCTTAAACACAACTCACGCGCCATAAATAAGCCTAAGCCAGTACCTTCACCTTTGGTACTGGTGGTGAAAAAAGGCTCAAACAAACGTTCAATATTACTTGGTGCTACCCCTTTACCGTTGTCAATAATGTTTAACATAATGTCGCGGGTGTGTGGTGGATGGTTGCCTTGAATATCAATATGCAAGTCAGCTGTATTATCTTTTGCGTATTTTTCTGCGTTGCGGCATAAGTTCCACATGATTTGGTGTAAGTGTGTCGGGTCAAACTGAATCGTTGCATCGGGTATGTCGATAAATAAACTGATTTGATCTTTATTTAAGGATGATTGCTGTACAAATTCATCAACAAAATTATTCAGCCATAATTTGAGTTGGATATTTTCACGGTGCGGATTGCTTTTGCGCGATAGGTTTAACACGCTTTCAATCGTGGTATTCATGCGGGTAGAGTTTGATTGAATAATCTGCACCATGCGCTCATCCGCTTTTTCTAAAATGGGAGATTCAGATAATAATTGCGCCGCATGGCTGATCGCGCCAAGTGGGTTACGAATTTCGTGGGCGATATTGGCGGTCAGTTGCCCGAGTGATGCCATTTTCACATCTTGCTGTTTTTCACGTTGCATGCGGGTGTCTTCAAGGTACATTAAAACCACCCCTTGGTTGCGTACACCAAGTTGAGAAAGACGCATCGTAAAATCGGTCGATTTCCAATGTTTAATATCGTAGCTGACTACTTTGGGTGAGATATTCTCTAACCAGTAATTTAAATGGGCATTAAGCTCAGGTGCAAACTGTTTCAAAGTATTGTCGCGCCATTCCTCGGGCTGCCCCAGCATATCCCACGCCGTTGGGTTTAAGTGGCGAATCTGCGCATTTTGATCAAGTACGATGATTCCTGTTTGGAGTTGATCTAAAATCGATTGGTTTAATTGCGATAGATTGGCTAAGTCAATACCACGACGTTTTGCTAAAGCGGCAGTGTGTGCGGCTTTTTCAAACCAGCTGCCAGCCCACATCGATACCATCATAATAAATAAAGATAACACGCCGGTATGAAATAAAGCAGAAGATGAGGTTTCAACCAAATTCATCTTTAGCGCAACTTCAGTCCCAAGTAAGGCGATAACTGTTAATGCCGAGAGCAGTAACGAGCCTTGGCTGGGGTTTAAAATACTTGGAAGGATAACAGGAAGTAGGATTAAAATGCCTAAGCCTGAATTTAATCCTCCGCTGGAATAAACGACCACCAGTAAGAAAACAATATCAACTACCGCATGTGTATACAGCTGCACTTTAAAGGCTGGGCTACGAAAGTGAGTTAAAAACACCCCGAAAATGGCAATAACCACATAGGCGTTAAGCGCGGATGAGAATAGATGGGTGTTTAAAGTGCCAAGTAGTAATGAGCTGGCTTTGCTTAAATCGGTAATTAATAAAACGCCTGCAAGAATTAGGCGGTATAGGCTATAAAGTTGTAGGGGGCTCCAGCGATCCGCAGAGACAACGAGGTCTTGAGCGAAGGTATACTCTTCGGCTTCTATAGTTCCCGCTGTGCGTGCTCCAGACTGCAAAATACTTTGTCCCCTTGTTTTATGGCTTCGTTTTCTGGAATGTGTAAACCACAATGAAGGCACTTGACCATTTTATTTTCATGAGACTCTTTATGGCTGTGGTCATCTTTTTTAAGTGCTTCTGGTGGTTTATCCAGTTTTGTACGCAAGTATTTTACAATATACAAGCTGACTGCCAGCAGAACGAGAACAAGAAAAATGCGTCCCATCGATGAAAACCTCAATTATTTTGCATTAAAAAGTGATTATGCGGGCAAAAAGCATTTTTTAAATGCAATAATCTGAAAAACGTCTATATTTCGATTAAGGCTTGTAATTCACTAAAGACTTGTAACTTACTAAAAAAGAAATTTTATGAATATTCATGAATACCAATCTAAAAAAATATTTGCTGATTATAATATCCCTGTTCCACAAGGAGTGGTGATCCAGTCTTTGGATGAGCTTGAATCTGCTTCCAAAACCTTAGGCGGAGAAGGCTGTGCGGTTAAAGCGCAAGTTCATGCGGGTGGGCGTGGTAAAGCAGGTGGCGTAAAAATTTGCCAAGGCCTGGGTGAAGCAAATGATGCGGCGCAAAAGATGTTTGGTCAATCCTTGGTGACCCATCAAACTGATGAGAATGGTATGCCGATTAATGCATTATTGATTGAGTCATTAACGGATATTGCCAATGAGTTGTACTTAAGTTTATTGGTAGATCGTGCAACGCGGCGTATTACGGTGATGGCATCGACCGAAGGTGGGGTGAATATCGAAGAGGTTGCTGCTGATACGCCCGAGAAAATACTTACCGAAATTATTGACCCAATAGCAGGCTTCCAACCTTATGTTGCAAGAAATTTAGCGTTTGATTTGGGCCTAGAAGGAACGCAAATTCGGCAATTTACAGCGGTGCTCGCCTCGTTGGTTAAGTTATTTATTGAAAAAGATGTATCACTGCTAGAGATTAACCCGCTAGTTGTCACTGCTGATGGTGATATTATGGTATTGGATGCAAAAATAAACTTCGACGACAATGCGCTTTACCGCCACCCTGATATCGTTGAAATGCGTGATTTGACGCAAGAAGATGAGCGTGAATCACGCGCCTCTGAATTCCAGCTTAACTATATTCATCTTGATGGTGACATTGGTTGTATGGTTAATGGCGCTGGGCTTGCTATGGCAACCATGGATTTAATTAAGTCACACGGAGGTGAGCCCGCCAACTTCTTGGATGTAGGTGGTGGAGCAACGGCCGAACGTGTTGCTGAAGCGTTTAAAATCATTCTTTCAGATTCAAATGTAAAAGGTATTTTGGTGAATATCTTTGGTGGTATCGTGCGTTGTGACTTGATTGCCGAAGGTATTATTCAAGCAGTCAATGAAGTCGATGTTAGTGTGCCTGTGGTGGTGCGTTTAGAAGGTACTAAAGCTGACGAGGGCAAAGCATTATTGGATGAGAGCGCGAGCAAAGGTGGCTTAGCGATTATCGCCGCCAACTCTTTAGCAGAAGCGGCAGATAAAATTGTTGCCGCTGCAAAGGAGGCAACAACATGAGTGTGCTGATAGACAAAAACACCAAGGTTATTGTACAAGGCTTTACGGGTAAACAAGGCACTTTTCATGCCGAGCAAGCCATCGCTTACGGCACGCAATTAGTCGGTGGCGTAACTCCCAGGAAAGGTGGGCAAACACATCTTAATCGGCCTGTTTTTAATACCGTAAAAAATGCCGTGGAAGTCACTGGCGCAGATGCCAGCATGATTTTTGTACCGCCACCGTTTGCAGCGGATGCAATTTTAGAAGCTGCTAGTGCGGGAGTGAAAATCATCGCCTGTATCACCGAAGGCATCCCTGTATTAGACATGCTAAAAGTCAAAGCCAGCCTCATGACGGATTACCCAGATACTTATTTAATTGGTCCGAATTGCCCTGGCATTATCACTCCGGGTGAATGCAAAATTGGCATTATGCCGGGTTCAATTCATCAAGTTGGTAAAGTTGGCGTAATTTCACGTTCAGGTACATTAACCTACGAAGCAGTGCATCAAACAACGCAGGTGGGCTTAGGTCAATCAACATGTATCGGTATTGGTGGCGACCCGATTCAAGGTATGAATTTTGTCGATTGCTTAACGTTATTGAACGAAGACCCACAAACCGAAGGCATTATTATGGTCGGCGAAATTGGTGGTAGTGCCGAGGAAGATGCCGCAGAATACATCAAAGCACACGTTAAAAAACCGGTGGTCGCTTATATCGCGGGGGTCACTGCACCAGCAGGGAAACGTATGGGGCATGCCGGAGCAATTATTGCCGGCGGGAAAGGCACAGCCGAACAGAAAATTACCGCATTAGAATCTGCTGGAGTCACCGTGGTACGAGAGTTAACCAAAATGGGTGAGGCTATTAAAGATAAACTGGGCTAGTTTCTATGCCTTTAGCATGCTGTATAGCTCATCTTTTAGATGTAATCGTTTTATTTTGATGGCTTCAACAACATCATCTGAAGGCGTTTCAATTTTTTGCTGAATACGCACCATTTCATGGGCTATTTCGTCGTATTCATCAAAGAGTTTTTTGAAGTGGCTTCCTGCCATTTTCATTTCGCGGATTTTATCGTTAAACTCTGGGAATTCGTGGTGTAAGTCGTGTTGTTCTCCAAACATATTTGTCCTCTAAGGTTTTATTATTACTTGGGTTCAGTATGCACTAGAAACGTAAAACATCGGTTGGTCTAACTCAAAATAATTGATGAATCATTGATTCCTTTTTTTGAAACAGGTGATATACTTCCGCGCCTAACATGTATCTATGCCAGTGTGTTGGAATTGGTAGACAAAGGGGATTCAAAATCCCCCGCCTTCGGGCGTGGCGGTTCGAGTCCGCCCACTGGTACCACTTTTTTACATTCTTTTTTTTATTCCTATGCGATACAGGTGCACTTCATGCAACTGAGCGACTTTAACTACACGCTGCCATCTGAATTAATTGCCCAGCACGCCCTAAAAGATAGGACGGCAAGTCGTCTTTTGCAGGTTCAGTTTGACTCTAAAACCAACAGTTCCAACTTTCTTGATAAGTCATTCGTAGATATTGTCAATTTAATTGATAAAAATGATTTACTTATTTTTAATGATACACGTGTGATCCCTGCGCGCTTACATGGAAAAAAAGAAAGTGGTGGAAAGGTTGAAGTCTTGGTTGAACGAATATTGGATGATCATTCCATATTAGCTCATGTACGTGCAAATAAGTCTCCTAAGGCAGGTGGCTTATTGTTGCTTGAAGGCGGCTCTATTAAAGCGGAAGTGATAGGTCGCCAAGATCGCTTATTTGAAATCCGTTTTTTAGGTAATCAATCTGTTTTAGATTTGTTAGAAGCGTATGGTCATATCCCATTACCTCCTTATATAGAGCGCCAAGATGATCAAGATGACCGTGAGCGTTATCAAACCGTGTTTGCTGAAAAGTTGGGGGCGGTAGCCGCGCCAACGGCTGGCTTGCACTTTTCTAAAGAGCTGCTGAAATCTTTAAGAGATAAAGGCGTTTCAACGGCTCAAGTTACTTTGCACGTTGGGGCTGGCACTTTTTTGCCTGTGAGTGTTGATAATTTAGATGATCACATCATGCATGCTGAATGGGTCGAGGTGAAGCAAAGCGTATGCGATGCGGTTGAGGCTTGTAAGAAACGTGGTGGTAAGGTTGTGGCAGTAGGAACAACGAGTGTGCGCAGCCTAGAATCAGCAGCAAAGGAGACCGGCAAGTTAAAGGCTTTTAAGGAAGACACAAAACTATTCTTAACCCCGGGAAGTACGTTTAATGTAGTTGATGCAATGATTACAAACTTTCATTTACCAGAGTCAACCTTACTGATGCTAGTGTCTGCATTTTCTGGTTATGACACTATAAAAATGGCTTACCAACATGCGATACAAGAAAAGTACCGATTCTTTAGCTACGGTGATGCGATGTTTTTAACAAAACTATAAAAAGTCGTAATAGTTATTCTGCATTCGCTTTTAAGGCACTTGCAAGCAAAGCACTAAATATTGCGCCGATCTTCGTGGAGGATATCGGAAAATTTGGCAAGCTAAAAATAATTGGACTTGATTAAGCTATTCATTAATAGAGGTCAGTCATTATCTTCCTGCTATAGTCACCTGCTCTTGAGTAAAAAGACTTTTCATTATTATAAAACGTACCATTCGTCGATGCATTGCATATTATTGTGTTAATAAAGCCTAAGCTGAAACTCAGTTTTAGATTACACTAGAAACTTAAATGAAATAATCTGGGCTTATCAGTGTTTTTGGTGCTTAGCATGCAATTAAAGTGACTAAATTTTAATCAATATTGCGTAATGCAAGGCCGAAATGCTATAGTTTTACATATATATACTCGTGCGTTGATAATCTAAGCTTATTTACAAGAATGCAAAATAGTTTATGTTTAGATTACAAGTATGTGATTTTGAAAGAAATAATTGATGATATAAAGGATAATTTGATGAATACCAACCTATTTAAACCCCAATTGCTGGCCTCCTCCGTTACGGCTATTTTACTGAGTACCTTTCTACTTGGAGGGTGTGGCGGAAAAGATGCTGGTACTACAGTAGTACCAAATACTTCTGGGCTAGCGCAAGCCACTGCTTTAAGAATAATGGTAACTGATGCATTAGGTAAGCCTGTAAAGTCCGCAAAGGTAGAGGTGATCACCGATGAGGCTGATATTATTCCTGCTAATCAAGAAATTGCAATTACAAATGGTGCTATCGCAGGAATCGTCGGTTATACCTTAAATGATTTGTCTGAAGAAAAGCAATCTGTCCGGATTGAAGTATCAAAAGATGGTTATACATCAAATAGAGTCTCATTTGATGTGGTTAAAGGAAAATCAAACCTGGAGAAAATTACGATTACAAGTTCAGGTCTTATTTCTTTAGAAACCTGTACATCATATATCGGCGTATATGGAGATAATGGTGCTTCTTTACAAGGTACTATATTCGGAAAAGGATTTGAAGAGACTGTTGAGTACGTAGGAGGATCTGGTTCTATTACAGTTAATGGTGCGCCTGGGTCTCATGATGTGACGTTGAGCTTAAAGACGATGACGGGTGAGGCGGTTAAAGTTGGTCCTGCTACGTTCAATATGTGTAGCAATAATGGGACTAATGATGTCTTCGTTACTGTGCCTTCAAACACTACAAACTCAGGTACAACTTCTGCTACAAATTCAGGTGCAACTTCTACGGCAAACCCTTATGGTTATACAAACTATGATGTTAATGTGACAGTGACTGCGCAATGTAACAATGCTAATGGACAAGCTCCGGTCGAAGGTATGTGGGTGTTTGTTAATGCGTACCCTGATGCTTCAGAGTATGATTATAGTGCGCAAACGACTAGTAACGGTTTAGCTTCTTTTAATGATTTGCCAGAAGGCGAGTACTTCTTTTATATTCAGGATAAGCCTGGAATATTTAGTTACGTAAGAAAATATATTAGAATCCCTAGTAGTGATCCTTCGGCTAATATGAGTCTTATTGTTGATATGCCTTGTCATATTCCTGCTACAGGTAGCACAGGTAGCACTGGTAGCACTGGTAGCACTGGTAGCACTGGTAGCACTGGTAGCACTGGTACTACAGCAGGCTCAGCAAATAATGGTTCAGGAAGTCAGTAATACTCGTCAGTTCGGCCTGTAGCTATAGCAGGTGAGAACTTCGGTGCAGTAATTGATGAATAACTAACTTAAATACGAGAAACTTAAAAGAGGGCAATTTGCCCTCTTTTTTTTACCTGATAATACCTATGAATAAAAGAATTGTTGCTAGTGTCTCCAGTCTACTATTTGTTGTTCCGTTATTTTCTAATGATTTAGCATTTCCTGGTTTTACGGGTGTGTTAAGGACTCCGACGGCTGAAGTGGCACCCAAAGGTGAGTTTAATTACCAGTTTAATAACAATAATGATGTCGGGACGCTAGACGATAAAACCTATAACCATGTTTTTACAGTTGGTATAGGTTCTAACTTTGAACTAGGTGGGCGGCTAACGGATTGGTATAATGATGATAGAGTGGAAGTTTCTGGCGGATACGCAAGAAGTGGCCGAGACGGGCAGTTATCAGGGGTAAGAGATCTTTCTGGGAACTTCAAGTATAAGTTACCTTCATTGGATTCTGTCTTGCCAGAGCTAGCGGTTGGAATGACAGACTTTGCTGGTTTAGCTGTTAACTTTAAAACGGCTTACGGTGTGGCAACTAAGCAACTAGGGAGGCTCCAGTTTAGTGTTGGGTACGCAAAAAATGCTTCATCTAGATATAAACACAAGAGAGTCTTATCTGGGGGGTTTGCTAATGCTAAAGTCGATTTAACGCCAAATTTATCTTTAATGACAGATTATGTGTCAAAAGATATTAGTGCTGGATTTAGATATAAAGTTAATGCCTCGAATGTGGCATCAGTCTCATTACAAGGCTTAGTTCATCGAGAAAATAATAAGTGGGAAAATATAGTGGGTCTCTCCCTTTCCCTTCCATTGTCAATGGGTAAGAATGAGATTCCTCGGGATAGAAAGCACTTTACGCTTAAAAAAGAAAACAGGAATACAAATAAGTTCTTAGCAAAAATGCGAGAGTTGGGGTTCTCTAATGTCAAACTAGGAAAGTCATTACAAGCTAATATCATTGTCTTCGAGAATCACCTCTTTAATCATAATTACATAGATCCTTATGCACTAGTTTTTGCTAATGCGTATCGTTATTTAGGAGGCGAGCCTAGTTTTACCGCTGTAATGCTAAAGCAGCAGGTGCCGGTTTTTGCGGTTAATATGAACATGAAAAATTATGCTGACTTTATCCGCGGTAAAACTACAAGTGGTAAGCTAAAAAAATCGACGAAAGCATTTCATGTTAGTAGGAATTATCTAAAAAATGTAAGCTGGAGCACGAGTACAATCACGCAAAAAGGAAGCCCTGTAAGTATAGAAATACGCCCAGAGTTAACCACAAATATTGGCACTGAATATGGGGTATTTGACTATTCTTTGGGGGTAACGACGAAGCTGGATATTCCAATTGCTCAAGGGGTTAATATCGTAGCATCGGCAACTCTGCCAGTATCAAATACGGATAATTATAATAATGGCAAAGTATATGGCTTAAGAAGGTTAGGCTCAAAAGTTAATCAAGTTGCCATTCAGAAATTCATGAAGCCGACTACCTCATTATCATTATTATCTGGATTTGGTTATGCTTCTGTTGGCTATGACGGCTTTATTGCAGGTGAATCTGTAGTGTTATGGCAGCCAGGGCAGGGAGGCAATCAAGTCTCGGCAAGATTGACTCATATGAAGTCAAATGAAAAGAATGTAGAAGATGAAACAATGGCTTTGGTTTCCTATAAAAGAAACTGGGATGATAAGTATAATACCAGTGTGGGAATAACCTACGGTCAATTCTATAATAAAGATAGGGGTGTTACAGCTGCGGTCTCGCGGTATTTTGGTGATACCGAGCTTTCGATCTATATGAAGGGGCTTGCAAAAGATGACTTAAGCGGTGGAATGTCAATTAGTTTACCTTTGACGCCAAGAAAAGATAAGAAGCTAGGTAATATGATTGTTAAGGGTTCACCAAATTTTGGCTACGGGCTTGAAACAACCATTAAAGATCCTGTGCATCCTACGCAAAATAGATTGCGCTACGATATGTTGGTGGCGCCGGGCTTCGAAAATAACCTTAATGGTTTTTATGATCGGCTACGAATTACGCCGGCTAATTTTCTTAATAATTTAGGCCGATTAAAAGAGTCTACATTCTCGTTTGTAAAATAGGCAGGCTCCTAGTCTATTGATAAATAGCGCCAAGAATGCGTGTACCTTTGGCTCCAGTAACTGCAGGTAAGTTTGCTGTTTTTTGCTCAAGTGTTTGTTTGGCTAGCCAGGCAAAAGCAATAGCTTCCATCCAGTCAGGGTCTATTCCTACTGAGGTAGTAGATGAAAGGATGGGGGTGCTTATTAAGTATTCTGCTAAGAGCTCTATTAGATATTCATTGTGAACACCGCCACCACAAACGAGTATCTCATCGCCCTTATTGCAACTTTTAGCTATTGTGTAAGCAGTTAAAGCTGTGATCGTTGCTTGAACATCCTTAGGTTTGCAGGGTGTAAATTCTCCTGAGAGTTTATTACGTAACCAATGTAAATTGAAATATTCCTTGCCAGTGCTTTTAGGGTGCGGCGCAGAAAAATAGGGCTCATCAAGTAAGTGCTCTAGTAAGTTTTGTAATACTTTTCCAGACCTTGCCCACTGCCCAGATTTATCATACGGTTTATGCTTATGTGTAGCTATCCACGCATCAATTAAGCCGTTTCCAGGGCCGGTATCAAAACCATTGACTTGGTTAACTTGATTATCACTTGAAGGCAAGTAGGTGATGTTAGCAATTCCACCAATATTTAAAATAATACGGTTACGCGCAGGGTGTGTTAAATATTCCGCGTGAAATGCAGGTACAAGAGGAGCGCCTTGCCCGCCCGCCGCAATATCACGCCCACGAAAATCAGCTACCGTAGTTATACTGGTTAGTTCGGCGATTCTATTGGCGTTGCCTAGCTGTAAACTGAAAGGGTGTTCGCCTGCTGGTTGGTGCCAAAGTGTGTGACCGTGACTTCCTATGGCTATAATTTGATCTTTATCTATAGGTGTTAGTGTAAGTAATTGGTTAACAGCATCAGAAAATAACTTACCTAATGTTTGATCTAGAGTCCCAAATTGAAGAAGAGAGCCTTGCCATGCGGGTTGAACGGCATCTAAAATATTTTTCCTGATAGTATCAGGAAATGGGTGAGAGTGATAAGCAATTAAATCAGGCTTATTATTGCTAAAGTCTACGAGTACGGCATCAATTCCGTCAAGACTCGTGCCGGACATTAAGCCGATAAAGTAGTCCCTCATTTATACTGGAAGTGGTAAATTAACCACCAATATTACTACTAATATCAATTTTTGCTTTTACAAAACGGTGAAGAACATTTAATTGCAAAACTAAGTTAACCGCCTTATTGCGAAAGTCTTGTAATTCGGTTGATGTTAAAGACATGCTGTGTGGTAGCAATGCACTCATCGAGTCCATCGCTTTATTGTTTTTTCTAAACTCATAATGAAGGTGCGGGCCTGTTGCTAAACCTGATGAGCCCACGTAGCCAATAGTGTCTCCTTGGTATACCTTCTGTCCTACTTTTAATCCCTTGTTGTATCGTGTCATATGGGCGTAAAGTGTTGTATAGCCGTCTTTATGCTGGATAACAATTGTCCTGCCATAACCACCTTTTCGGCCTAGTGACTTGATAACGCCATTACCTGTTGCCATTATTTTGGTGCCTCTTCTGGCGGCGAAATCTGTACCTTTATGAGCGCGAAATTTATGCAGTACAGGATGAAAGCGACCTGGGTTAAAGTGCGATGATACACGAGCATGCGCAATAGGTGTGCGGATGAATGCTTTCTTCATCTCTTGGCCTTCAGGGGTAAAGAAGTCAGTTTTACCATCCTTAAATGCATATTGAACAGCCCTAAAGATGCGGCCGTTATTAATGAATTCTGCTGCTAATAAATTCCCGCTATTTACTTTATCACCATCATGATAAAGCTCTTCAAAAACTGCCGTGACTTCGTCATTTACTCTAATGTCATGTGAGAAATCAATATCCCAGTCAAAGACTTTAACAATTTGTTTAATGATAGAGTCTGCTATGCCAGACTTTCTGCCATCGAAGAATAAGCCGTTACGGATAGAAAAGCTTGCTCTAGCTTGGCGTATCTCAAAAAGGTTTGGTTGCCATGAGCCAGAATATTCACCAGATTCACCAAGAATTATTTGATAACTTTTGTCATTATTGAAAGAAAATACAAGTTGAGAGAGTTGGTTGTCATTATTGGCAGTAGCACGAACAATAGTGTTTTTAGTGATTTTTTCTAACGCCTTAGCAATTGCATTATCTTGGCTAAGTGTTTTCAGTGCGACTTGATGGCCTAATTTATGAAAAACATTTGTTAAATTATCGTACGATTTAACATGGTAAGTAATCCACTTACCAGTAGTCTTCTTTTGATTATTACCCTCATAAGTTTCAATCGCATGGTTTGGTAATGTAAGTTTAGAGGCTGAGTCAACTACTAAACTTGTATTAAGTGTGCTTTTGTAATTACTTATTGCATATGGCGTAGAGTTTAATGCAGCAAAAGGTTTTTTTGGGTTTTGATCTTGAAAGGAATCATTAGTTAGCGCGAAAGCATGAGCTGAATTTTTACTAGAGTTTTGTAAAAACGATTGAGCTGGAATATTCCCAAGTGCGGCTATAAGTAAGGTAGCAATCGTTAATCGTGGTAGCCAAACTGAATGAGAAGTGTGGTTTTTGGTTCTATTTTCTGTGGTAGTCTCGCGAATAACAATTTGCATCTTGTGATGGAGATTAAATTTTGATTCTATCTCACTCCAATTATTCTCTTTTAAAAAGATGTTGTTTTCTGGTTTAGAAGACAAGTGATTTACCTTTATTAGTTATGTTTCAGTAATGGATAATGTTAACTTTACCATTTGGTGCGCATAAGTACATCATAAAATTACCATTTATAAGCTTAATGCAGACTTAATGCGATTAGGTATATGCTTACCTTATTGCTGACATTGTAATAAGTGATTGTCGAGTGGGCGAGGTGCGGCTAAGTGCTGTAATAATTGATAGTCTTGGATGGTCGAGGTTCTTTCTGCTTTGTTGAATGTGACATTTTTGGAAAAACCAAGGGTTTCTATGTTTGACCCTGTTCATGCTGGCTCAGGAAGGTGGTTTTATTTCCAGTATTTTTGAAATCATCGCTCTGATGGTGGGTGCCGATGTTGGAGGAAGATGAAAATAATAGAAAGGAGGCTCGTTAAAGCGAGGAAGGGCTTGAGTATGTTACGATTGAGCGAAGACGGTAGGGGTTAGTCTGGGTGTGGCTACAATAAAAAGGAATCTTGCAAGGTTTGGCTATTTAAAATTTATTTAGTGAAAGTTGTTGACGATAGAACGATAATGTCTATAATGCGCGCCCACTAATGCGCAGCAGGATGTTGTGGCAGGCTGTTATTAGTTGGTTGAAGTATTGAGTAAGTTTCTTTTTGTTAATTATTGTTAATAACTAGTTGACACAAAGATTGAGGTGTATAGAATACGCCACCTCGTTTGAGCAGAGGCTTGAACTGTTGTTTAAAAAATGAGAACCAGAAAAACTTGTGTGGGTGCTTGTAGCTTGTGTTGTAACGCAAGAAGCAAGAATCCAAACGAGCGAAGTAACAATTCATTTATGGTAAGTACTTTACAGTATTG
>Ga0256839_1002345_pt1 | contig 21179 bp, 23 predicted proteins | sample 354166metaG_FD_185968 | JGI IMG/M metagenome (GOLD analysis project Ga0256839, IMG submission 185968) | Hydrothermal vent microbial communities from Mid Atlantic Ridge, Atlantic Ocean - 354-166 | ecosystem: Environmental > Aquatic > Marine > Hydrothermal vents | place: Atlantic Ocean: Mid... | reverse complement strand
GTTTGTTTCTTTTTGCGTCATGCTTCGAGGCTCGACGGCTGACTCTCGGCATGAGTATTTTCTACTCGCTATTCGCTATTCGCTACTCGCTATTTGTGTTGGTTTCTTTTTTGCTGGTCCTTACCTACTGAATAATCAGATCGGCGTGGATGGCGCCGGCGGATTTCATGGTGCGGATGATGTCGGCCATTTCCCGGGGGGAGACGCCGAGGGCGTTTAACCCGGCGATTAAATCCGTGAGGGTGACATTTTCCTCAAGTTCGGCCAGCGAGCCATTGCCGGTTTCGGTGACGGTGATGGTGGAGCGCGGTACGACAATGGTTTCGCCGGTTTTGGAAAAAGGATTGGGCTGGGAGACAATCGGGGTCTCGGTGATTTTGATGGAGATATTGCCTTGGGCAATGGCCACGGTCGAGATTTTGACGTCTTGGCCAAGAACGATTGTGCCGGATTTCTCGTCAATGACAATGCGTGCCGTTTGTACCGGGGTGACGGTGAGGTTTTCTATCTGCGAGATTACCGCAGCGGGCGACGCCGTGCTGTGGGATAAATCCAGAGTGATGGTGCCGGAATCGCGCATTTTGGCCATGGGCATGTCCAAAGATTTATTGATGGCATATTCTATGCGGGCGGCGGTGGTGAAATCGGGATTGCGCAAAGCCAGATCGAGGCTGGTCTGGGTGCCGAAATCAAAAGCGATTTCGCGCTCTATGCGCGCCCCATTGGGAATGAGACCGCCGGTCGGGGTGCCCTGGGTCTGGCGCGCGCCTTCGGCGCGAGCGTCAACGCCGCTGACCAGAACACTGCCTTGCGCCACGGCGTAAATCTGGTTGTCGGCACCATTTAAGGGTGTGAGGACGAGCACACCGCCAGCCAGACTTTTGGCATCGCCAATTGAGGAGACGGTGACATCAATGGTCGATCCGGTGCGGGCAAAGGGGGGCAATTTTGCGGTGACCAGAACGGCGGCGACATTATTGGGTTTGATATCGTCGCCCAGAACATTGACCCCGAGGCGTTCCAGCAGATTGGACAGGGCATCTTCCGTATAGGGAGAGTTTTTAACCGAATCGCCGGTGCCATTGAGGCCGACGACAATACCATAGCCGATGAGATCGTTTTCCCGCACCCCTTCAATATCGACAATGTCCTTAATCCGCACTTCGGCGGCCCAAACCGGAAAAAAGGCCGGTGTAAATGCCGTCAGCAAAGCCAGAAGGGGCAGGAGGAAAGAAAAGCGTTTCATGAATCTATCTCAAATAGTTGAGGAGGGTGAGGGAGGATAATCTATTGGTTAGAATATAAGTGGCTTCCAGTTGAACCTCTAATTGTTTCAGCTCAATGGCTGCTTCGTTCTGGTCGCGCCCTGTCAGTTCGGTGAGGGTGGCGTTTAAAATCACCTGTTCCGAATCGAGGCGCTGTTTGTTTCTGGTCAGGGCTTCTTGTTCAATCCCCAGGCGGGCTTTCAAATTGGTGGTGCCATCGATGCCATTGCTGATAAAGCTGGCGGCCTCTGTGTAAACAGCGTTCAAGGCATTTTGCGAGAGGGGGGAACCATTGCCATTGGTCATGGCCAGCACCGCAAGGCCGCGTATGGTGTCCTTGAGGGCCGGATCAAGACCGGTGACATTGGAGGTTATGGCATCGGGGGCACCGCCTTGGTAAATCACGGTCTGGAACGGTCCGGCGGGATCGTCAAAATAGCTGTTCAGGGATGTTTGCAAATCGCTGGCATTGGCGGCGGTTGCGAAAATATTTTCAATATCGGCGAGCAGAGCCTCGGCGCTGCCAAAGGGGGGGCGGTCAGAGGCATCGCCGGAAAAAGCATAGCGCTCGCCAAAGCGAATATTCAAAAAATTGAACACCTGTCCCAAAGCCTGCCCGGCATCGGCCCCCACAAGAGAGAGATCAAGGCTTTTATTGCCGGTAATGGCGTCATAGGTCCGGATATCAAGGCCCAGCACTGTGTCGCTGACGCTGGACAGGCTGTTTTGCATGGTATCGAGGCGACTATTGCGCAAGGCAATTTCCGACATTTCGCGAATGACATCATTCAAGGCCTTGTCGACCAGCATGGCTTGCCCGACCTTGCCTTTCAGAAAAGACACCACATCAGCGCGCCGTCCGGTGACCATTTCCTCGGAGGCCGCCTGCAATCTGACTTTCAGGTCAGCCGATTGCCGTGTCAGTCTTTGGGTCATTAAAATATCGGGGAGATTCACGCGTAACATGGCTATAGCTCCAGCAGGATTTGCATCATGTCATTGGCGACTTGAATGACCCGGGCATTGGCGGCATAGGCTTGTTCGATCAATAACAGGTCCTGCATTTCCTTGTCGGTATCAACGCCGGTTTTGGTTAAAACCAGATCGCTGACCAAAGTATATTGGGCGGTGTTGGAGGACTGGATCGATTCAAAGCGAATGCGGGCCTGACCAATTTGCGAGGAAAATCCGGCAACCAGCTCGGTTGCGGAGAACAGGCCGGCCAAGCCGCCGCCAAGATTGGTATTGCGCGCTGTGGTAAAAGCGTTGAGGAGATTAGTGGCAATGGCGCTTTGGCCTGCGGGGCCGGGGGTGGTCGCGCCAATACCGTCGCGCAGGCGCCATGCGGCGCCGCCAGCATCGGGGTCAATGGCGACGTTCAAAGCAAGCCGCGCTGCGACACCGGGATCGGTCAAGACACCGCTGACCGTGAACAGGCCCTGAGCGCCGGGGGGTTTGGTGGGGTCGATGGCGTCATCGGAAAAACGTTCGACCAGATCCACCGCCATGATATCGAGCTGGGTCATGAAATTCGGCATTTCGCTATCGCGCACTTCAAACAGGCCGGCAAAAGAACCGCTGCGCAAAGCGGCATAGCTTTGAATACCGGGCGTGATTTCCTGACCGTCGACAAAAAGCCCTGAAAGCTGACCGCCCGCCAGACTGGCGCTGCCATCGAAATCATTGCCGGGGGTGAAGCTCAAAGTGCGGGGCTGGCCGGCATAGAGGAACACGCCTTCCGGGGTCATCAGATCTATGGCGCCGCTATCTCTCGGCACGGTGACCACCGGCATATATTCGGCAATGACATCGACCACGCGGTTTCTTTGGTCCAGCAGGGCCGAGGCATCCGTGCTGCTACCATTGAGGGCGGTGATTTGTCTGTTGAGGGATTGCAAATCCTGCAAAGCCTGATTGACCACCCGAACGCCGTCATTGATGGCTTGATCGGATTGGGCGCGCAAATCTCTGGCGGCTTCATACAGCTTGCCAAGGGTGTCAATGATCTCGCGGCCATTATCGAGGACCGAAAACTGATTGGCGCTGGATTCAGGGGCTTGGGAAAAATTTTGCAGGGAGGTTTCAAACCCGGCAAAGGCCTGAAACAGGCCGAAGCCGGTATCCGCCGTGCCTAGCTGGGCCGATAGGGATTGATAGGCATTGGTGAGAACTGTGCTGCGGGCAAGCGATGCGCCCAGATCGCGCTGCTCGGCAAGCAGACGCAAATCTTCGGCGCGGACGATAGCCCGGGCATTTACCCCGGCCCCGCGTCCGGCCAGTATGCTTTCGCCCAGCAAAACCGAGCGGCGGACATAGCCCGGCGTTGTCGCATTGGAAATATTGCTGGCAACAAGATCGGCCCGCAGAGCATTTATCTGCAGGCCGGTTTGAGCATTGGTGATTGCGCGGGTTAAGCTCATCTTGCAGTGCCCTTAAACAGGTTACCGCTTCAGATTGGTGGTTTCCTGAAGCATTTCATCAACGGTTCTGATGATGGTCGCGTTAGAGGAATAGGCCCTCTGGGTTTCAATCAGATCGGTGAGCTCGGAAGCAACATCGGTGGTGGATTGCATCAGCGCAAAGCCCTCCATCGTACCCACGGGGCCGGTGCCGGCATCCCAGAAGTAAATGCTGCCACTGGCGGCCGAGACGCTGAAGGATTGGTCATCGCGGGGAATGAGACCGTTCAGATTGGGCACATCGCCCACCGGAATTTGATAAAGGGTGCGGCGGAAACCGGTGTCGTAAATGGCTTGCACGAAACCTTCTGAATCAATTTCAATCGTGCTGAGATCGCCAATCGGGGAGCCGTCCTTCGTCACCGAAGTTGGCGAGAAGGGGGCTGAAAATTGGGTCAGGCCGCCATCATCATTCAGCCGGCCGATAAAAGTATTGATCGGCCCGCTGGCAACATTGAGGCTAATTTCGCCACTTGCCGCATCATAAGCGCCGCCGGAAATAGCGGTGACGGCCGATATTTTGCCGCCATTGACGCTGTCATCGGCGAAGGTGACGGAAAATTCTGCGATCGAGACATTGGGATCGCCGGCGCCATCAAAAACTTCAATCGTCCATTGATTGCTGGCGCCTGTGGCCGGAACAATCGGTGTGAAGCGATAGGTCAAAGTCTGGGTGCGGCCAAGATTGTCGTAATAATCCGTTGGCAGATCAAAAGATTCCCCTAACTGGCCAGCGGCGGTTGCATCGGCGGGGAGATTGATGCCGAGATTGATCGTGCGGGTTGCCGAAGCGGTAAGTTGGTTGGCGGCAATATTGACCGGTTCGAGGCCGGTTGCACTATTGCGGCTGACATTGCCGATATTGCCATTGGTATCGGCGGGCCAGCCAAGCAGGAACAAGCCGCTTTGGGTGCGCAGATTGCCGTTCTGGTCAGCGAAGAAGGAACCGGTTGGCACCAATTGCAGGCTTCTTTCGGAGGCAAGGGCGTTGACCCCGCCCTGATTGGTAACCGGAATGAGGCCGCGCCCGGCAATGGCGATATCAGTGGCGTTGCCGGTCGATATTAACGATCCGTTTTCGTTTACGGCCTTGAAGGAGACGACCCGGACACCGCCGGCGGAATAGGCGTTTTCGCGCTGGTTCAGAACCATGCTGGAAAAGTCGACCTGACTGCGCTTATATCCATAAGTCCCTGAATTAGCTATGTTATCCGAGATGGTCGATAATCTGGCTGCGTTCACTGCAAGCCCCATAATACCGGCATTGAGGGAGGAGGAAATGCTCATAATGGTTGCCCTTTTAGGTTGATGCAACCACGGGTTGTATGGTGAGTGTGTTAACAAAATCCTAATGAAGTCTTAACCCCCCTTAACAAGGTGTTACGATCAAGGGGCGAAAAGCGGATGTTTTTTGGCCAGCCATGAAAGCAATCCCCCAAAATTACCAAGAGCCTTTTCGGTTTTGATGGAATCAAAACCGGGCTCTCAGTTTTTGTTTTAACGCGTTTCCGGACGGATAACCGGTATCCACTTATCCTGGAAACGCTCTAAGTCTTTGTTTTTGAGCACTTCTTATCCGAAAACCGGCCTCACCCTGAGGATCTGCGAAGCAGGGTCGCGAAGGGCCCACTTTTCGCAGAAGTGCTCAAGAGCCGCGACTATGGCTCCGGCGCCCATGCGCCGCGCGCATTGGCCCCGCATAAAGTGCGGGATCAGCCGTGAGCGTCCTTCGAGACGCCGCTTCGCGGCTCCTCGGGATGGGGAGGAGAACAATACTGCTATTTCAAAATGGTGATCGAGATGCGGCGGTTTTCCGGGGCCAGAGGGTCGGGATTTAGGGGCATGGTGTCGGCCTTGCCGGAGACCTCGATAATCTGATCATCGCGGAAACCGGAAGCGATCAGCAGCTTGCGCGCTGCGATCGCCCGGTCTGTTGACAGATTCCAGTTATCATAAGAAGCGCTTGCGGCGTAATGGCGTGAATCTGTATGGCCGACAATTTTTATTTCATTCTCAATGGAGGAGAAGGATTCGGCGACATAGCCGAGAATAGTGGTCAATAATTCAGATGGTTTGGATTCGCCGACGAGGAACAATACCCCGCCATCGGAATCGACAATTTCCAATACAATACCCTCGGGGGTAATCCGGACCTGCAAATGCTCGGAGATGTCATCGCCTGTAACCTGCAGGGCTTTTTGCAAGCTTTCGATTTCTTGCTGGAGCAGGGCATCGGTATCGGTATCGGTATCGGTATCAGCTTCAGCTTCGTCCTGTGTGCCGGATTTGCCCTTTTGGGCCTCGGCATCCACTTCGGAGGTGATGGAGATTTTTTTCGAAGCCCCGGTGCCTTCCTTAGCATAGGTCTGTTCGGTGAAAATCGAAGAGCCGCTCAACGCATCGGAACCGCCGCCGGAAATGCGGCTGACCGGAATGGTCGGGTTGAAATAATCGGCAATGCCTTTGCGCTGGTCTTCTGTGGTGGCGTTGAGTAGCCACATCAACAGGAAAAACGCCATCATCGCGGTCACGAAATCCGCATAGGCAACTTTCCACGCGCCGCCATGATGGCCGCCGCCTTTAACAATTTTCTTTTTCTTGATGATGGGAACAACCGCCGGGGCTGCTCTTAACGCCTGTACCATGACTTGTGCTGAAACTCCTTAACCATACCTGCCCTGACAGAAAAGAGTTCTACCGGAGGATTATAAAGATATGGTTAGCCACCTGAAGTGGTGGTTTTGTGCGGTGTTGCGCCTTGGCGTTAACCTTTTGTCAACCATTTAACTCAATCAATGGTTGTATTGCGTGGAGGCACAACCATGGATGATAAGTCCAGGCCATTTTTAGCACGAAAATTGAGAGCCGGGACGAAAGTGCCGAGCCAGATTTCGTCTATGACCGGCTTTTGGGAGGATGTTTCCAATGCTGTCGCGCAGACGATTGAAGGCGTTCTGGACAAATCCTGTCAGGTCAATCTGAAACAGCAGGAAATTGTCACCGGGCTTGAACATTGGGCCAATGATGAGACCTGTTTTGTTTATGATCTGGGGACTTCCGTGCGCGGTGTTCCATTGGTGATTGGCTGCCGCGAAGATTGGGCGCGTTTTCTTGCCGGTGAAATGCTCGGTGATAGTGAAGGCGCAAGCGAGCTTCCGCAAACGCTGGCTTTATTGCTGGGTGAGGAATTTGCAATCACCCTTGGGCAGGCGCTTGGTCCTTTGGTCAATCGGGTCGAGCTTGTTGGGGATGAAGAGCCGGAAATTGCTTTGCACAAAGCCAGTGTCGAGATCGGACAGTTTGACTATTTGAAAAAAACCAAATGTCTTGGCTCCAGCTTTGAAATTGCGCTGGAAGAAAAAACCTATGGGCTGACGGTTTTTATCGACTATGCGGTTTTGTTGAATATTTCGGCCGAGATGGCCGAGGCCGGAGAGGAGGGGCAGGCCCATGACGACCCCGACACCTTGAAACGCCTGCAATCGATTATTCATGGTACGCCGGTGCCGCTCAATGTTGTGTTGGAGCAATTACCGATGACGATTGGCGAATGCTCGCGCATTGAAGTTGGTGCCGAATTTGCCTTGCCGGGGGTCAGTCTTTCTGCGCTCAAGCTGTTTGCTGAAACCAGCAATGGTGATGTGGAAATTGCAACCGGGGCCCTTGGGGTCTGGAAGCAGTTTCGGGCCATCAAGCTAAATCAATCTGTAGACAAGAATTTCGTAATGACGATTGGGGACGGTCGATGAATACAATAATCGGTCTTGTTGTGACAACAGTCATGGTGTTTGGCGGCTATATTCTGGCTGGCGGCAAGATGAGCATTATCATGCACTCGCTGCCCTATGAGATGATGATGATTGGCGGTGCGGCCATTGGTGCGTTTCTGGCCGGCAATGATTTTTCCACGGTCAAGCATACATTGAGTGATTTGATGGCTGTCTTTAAGGGGCCGAAATGGAAGAAGGCGGATTATCAGCAATTGCTGTGCCTGATGAATGAATTATTGCTGGTCATGCGCGAAAGCCCGGTTGATATCGAAGCGCATATCGAGGCGCCGCAGGAATCAGAAATTTTCAGCAAATATCCGAAGATCCAGAAAGACAAAAAAGCGGTGGAGCTGATCAGCGATACCTTCCGCTCGATGATCATGAATTTCGACAATGTTTATCAGGTTGAGGAATTGCTGGAAAAGCAATTGGATGCGCAATTGGAAGAGCAGCTTCATGGCCACCATGCTTTGCAAAGCATGGCCGATGCCCTGCCGGCGCTTGGCATTGTGGCCGCCGTTCTGGGGGTTATCAAAACCATGGCGTCGATTGACAAGCCGCCGGAAGTTCTGGGCGGCATGATTGGCGGCGCGCTGGTCGGCACCTTTCTTGGGGTATTTCTCGCCTATGGTCTGGTCGGGCCTTTTGCCAACAAGGTGAAGGCCATTCGCGAAGAAGAGCATTTCTTTTACACACTTATTCGCGAAGTGCTGGTTTCCTCGCTGCATAAAAACCCTGTCCATATTTGTCTGGAAGTTGCCCGCCGCAATGCGCCGACGCGATTGCGCCCGTCTTTTGAAGATATTGAAAAAGCCCTTAAGGAGATGAAGCAAGCCGCATGAGGAGTGTTTTTCATATCAGCTTATTTTTGGTTCTGGTGCTGGGCATTGCTTTATTCCCGATGCTTGGGGACAAAGAGCGTGCGCAGGCCTCGACCCCGGAAGAAGAGGCGGCCCAGAACCGGCTTGGGGAATTTTTCAAAGAGGCTGAAAAACGCGGCTATATAACCATGCGCGAGAATGGCGCAGCTGAAGAAGGGGGCGACGCCGAAGCGTCGGGTGAGGCGGATCCGGATGTTGCCACCTCTGATTTTGAAGCAGATGGGCCGCCTGAAATTTTGTCGCCGGAATTACAGGCAGAAAAACAGCCGGAAAAGGTGCAAATAGAAGACATATTGGCGCAAGAAGCTCTGCTTTCGACATCGCAAGCGGCGCGTATGGATGCGGGGCCTTGCGAGTCTGTGTCCGGCTTTGATATGACAAGCCTGTCTGATTCTGTATCCTATAGTGATAGCTATCGCATTCGCGAAACCCTGCTCAATGAAGATGGCACGACCAATCAGGAAAAACTGGTTGAATTGTCACGGATTTATTTGAGTCTTGGTCTTGGCACGGAGGCGATTGCGGTTTCCAGCAGAGGCACCAGCGCGCAAGCGCGTCTGGCCCATCAAATGGCATTGACCCTGTCGCAGGATAGTGCGCGCCAGCCCAGCTTTTTTGCTGCCCTTGCGGCTTGCAATCCACAAGCGAGCCTGTGGCAGGCTTTGGCGCTGATCAATATTGATGATGCCAGCGCCGCGCAGAAATTCAAAGCCCATTTGGAAGCGGTCAATGCACTGCCTTTGCCAATCAAGAAACAGGTTATTGGATTGGTAGTGGATTTATTGTTGCGGCAATCGGATAGCGCGCTTGCGGCTCGCTATCTTGGGCTTTTGGATGATGACATCATTGAAACAGATTCCCAGCTTATTTTACAAAGGGCGTTGCTGGGGGCACGGATTGGTGACGAGGCGGCGGCCAGTGTGTTGAAGGATTTATCGCAATCAACAGACCCGATCCGCTATAAGGCGATGATGGCGCTTGAAGGCCATGGTCGCAACCCAGCCGAGACGAGGGATCTGTTTGACCGGATTGCGCTGGCCAATTCACCTTATGAAGCCTATGAGCTGGGCCGGGTTGTGGTCGAGGATTATCTGCATCAGGGGGCCATTTCCCAGGCAATTTTTGTCAGCCGGATGGAGGCGTTTTCTGAAAGCCAGACCAGAGAGAAGCTGGTCCGGAAAATTGTTGACCGCGTGCGGGCTGATCTCAATGGTGTGTCGTCCTTGCGGCAAATAGCAGCATTGGCGGCACTGGAAAATGAGCATGAATTCTTTTTGGCGACAAAAGAGCCGCAGGACATATTCTCCCTCGGGGTCAAAAAATCACTGGATATTGGATTTTATCCACTGGCTGAATCCTTGGCGCTCTATGTGCCGGCGCAAGACATGGAACCTCGCCTGATGGCGCGGCTTTTGTTTTATCGCCAAGGGGAGGACAAGGCGTTATATGATTTGGCCCTGGCCTTGCCGGAGGAGTCGCTGATTGCCGAACTCGCCTTGCGCCAAGCCATTGAATATAGGCGGGGGGATATTGTCCGTAAATTGGCGCGTCAATTACCGCCAACCGAAAGCAAGCTTTTGGCCATGGCCCGTCATGCCTATAGCCATCGTCAATGGCATGTGGCGGAAGGGTTTTTATCGGAAGCCCTGGTCACCAATATGGAAGAAGAACCAAGGATCTTGCTGTCTGATGTGCAGTTCATGAGTGGTGGCGAAATAAAAAAACCGCTTAAAATTTTTAGTCCCAACCATGTCTCAGCGGCGCTTGCCCAAAGCAAGGCGCAATTAGCCAAAATGAACGGGAGATTGCGTGATGGGTGATTCCACCTATGTTTTATTGGGCCGCCAGCAGGGACTTTTGAAAGAGCTTCAGGTTGTCGCCAATAATGTTGCCAATAGCGCGACAACCGGTTTTCGCAGAAGCGAAGGTATTTTCGCCGAATATATGAAAGCGCGGGGGATGACCGAAGACAGTCTTTCCATGGGCACTTTGGCCGGGCATTCCATCTCCCTTGAACAGGGGGCGCTGAAACAGACCGGTGGGCGTTTTGACCTGGCGGTTGAGGGCGACGGATTTTTTCTGGTGGAAACACCGCAAGGCGAGCGCCTGACCCGTGACGGGCATTTTCAGATAAATGTTGAAAATACGCTGGTGGACGCCCGGGGAAATCCGGTTCTGGCGGAAGGGTCGAGCCCGATAACCTTTCCGGAAAACCCCGAAAATATCCAAATAGCCCGTGATGGAACGGTTTCTGTCAATGGTGCGCCGATTGCGCGTATTGCGCTGGTGGATGCCGATCCAACGGATTTGCAACATGCGGGTAATAATTATCTTGTGGCTAGAAATGGTTATGAGCCGCTTACCGAAGGCAGGGTTTTGCAGGGGTTTTTGGAAGGATCCAATGTTGTTCCCGTTTCTGAAATTGCCCGGCTTATTGAAGTGCAGCGCGCTTATGAGGCCGGACAGACATTGCTCGAGAAGGAAAATGAGCGGATTTCACAAGTGATCCGCACCATTCGTCAGGGGTAAATAACGCCCGTGACATCAGGCCCGGAAGGCCATAACGACAAAGGAGTTGTCGATGAAAGTTTTACAAATAGCTGCCACAGGCATGGCCGCACAGCAAACCCGTGTCGAGGTTATTTCCAATAATATCGCCAATATGAGCACCACCGCCTATCGTCCGCGGGTCGCCGAATTTGCCGATCTTATGTATCAGCAATATCAGACTCCCGGCTCGATCACATCGCAAACGGGGACATTGGTGCCGGCGGGGATTCAACTGGGCACGGGGGTGCGGCCAACCACGGTTTCGATGGAAATCACGCAAGGCAATTTGCGACAAACCGGCGGGGACCTTGATCTGGCGATTGAAGGCACGGGATTTTTTGAGATTATCCTGCCTTCGGGGGAGCGGGCTTATACCCGCGACGGGAATTTTAATCGCTCTGCCCAAGGGGAGATGGTGACCATGGAAGGCTATCCTTTGGCGGACAGCATCACCATTCCTGTTGAAACGCGCCGTCTTACGATTAGTAGTGATGGCGAAGTGACCGCTTATTTCAATGATGCCGTCGAGGGTCAGCAGATTGGAACCATTTTCCTCACCCGCTTTGTCAACGAGAAGGGGCTGGAGGCCATTGGTGGCAATATGTTCCGGCCAACGGAAGCCTCTGGCACCGCCAATACTTTTATTCCGGGAACCGAAGGCGTTGGCACTATGCGGCAGGGTTATATTGAAAGCTCGGCGGTCGATGTTGTGCGGGAAATTTCCGATTTGATCGAAGCGCAACGGGGCTATGAGTTGAATTCCAAAGTTATTACCGCAGCCGATGAGATGTTGGCTGCAACAACGCGGATACGATAGGGGGATAGGGTCATGTTTGCTTCTCTTTATTTTTTACTCGCCGCCTTTATGGCCGAGCCGGTACAGGCAACCCAAACCCTGAAGGCAGGCGATGCGCTGCATGCGGGGGATCTGGCCTATATGGCCAATGGTGCCATTGTTATGGAGCATGAATTTTTGGGGCAGGCGCTGATTCGGACCGTTTATGCGGGGCAAGAGGTGAGGGGGGACAATATTCGTCCTGCTATTCTGGTGAAACGCAATCAGATGGTGACTTTGCGCTATGTGCGCGGGGCGCTTGAAATTACCACCATGGGGCGCGCTTTAAGTCAGGGCTCTGCCGGGGATGTCATTACTGTTCTTAATCTTCAATCCAAACAGACCGTGCAGGGCGTTATTGATTCTGCCGGTCGGGTGCTCGTGTCATGAAAAAAAATTATCGCATTTTTGTTTTGGTATTTTTGATTGCAGCCCTTGGGGCTTGCGCGTCCAAACCCCGCGAGCAGGCGGGCTATCCCATGGTTTCGGGCATGGATTATATGGCGTCTGTTCCGGCTGCTGCGCCGGTGCCGGCGCAAACGGGGCCCTCCCTGTGGACGACCAATACCAATTCTCTGCTGGGCTTGCGGCAGGCTTCGGAAGTGGGGGATATTCTGACGGTGATTGTTGAAGTCAATGATACAGCGCAAATGCAGAGCACCCTGACGCGCCAACGCAAGAGCGCTGAATCCATGAATGTCAATGCTTTGCTGGGTTTGCCGGAATGGGCCAATGGGGTTTTGCCCGGTGGCGCGAGCCTGTCGCCAGCGGTGGATGTGGATCGGGATATGCGCTCGACCGGTAATGGGTCGGTTTTGCGCAAAGAGAAGATTACATTTCAACTGGCGGCGACGGTGATCGGGGTATTGCCCAATGGCAATCTGGTTATTGAAGGGCGACAGGTTACCAAAGTCTCCCAGGAATCGCGTCTGTTGCGGGTTGCCGGTGTTATTCGGCCGCAGGATATTACGCGGTTCAATACAATCGGGTATGAAAAAATCGCCAATGCCGATATTTCCTATCTTGGCAAGGGGGAGGTGAACAGTGCCACCAGTAGCAAATATGGCACCAAAATATTTGACAAGATTCTACCCTTTTAAGGACATCTCATGAAACAGATCATTCCCATCATCATGGTTCTTATCTTTGTTGCTGCGGGGGCGCTTGGCGGCTCCTTGTTGAAGGCTGGCGGTTCGGCCGGCCCATCCGTAGAGAAGCAGGCCAAAGAAAATGGACATGGGGCGGATAAGGGGGCGGATAAGAAAGAAAGCAAGGGGGACCATGGCGGCGATAAAAAGGACAAGAAAGATAAAAAGAAGAAAACGAAAGGCGATCATGGTAAATCCGACGGGCCTGTCAGCGAGGTTTCGTTTTACAAATTCTCGCGGGAGTTTGTTGTTCCGATCATTCGCGATTCCAGAGTGGATGCTTTGGTGATTTTAAACATCAGCCTCGAGGTGGAAGGTGATACGGCGCAAAAACTCTTTACCCTTGATCCCAAGCTTCGTGATAATATCATGTCGACCCTGATTGTATTGAGCAATGAGCCGGGACTGTTCGACAATATGACCCAAGTGGAAAATTACGAGCGGATCCGTAGCGCCGTTCTGGAGAATTTGCGGAATGTGATTCCCGAAGGTATCAATAATGTGCTTATTCTTGATTTTGCCAAACAGGATACACCAAAATAATTTACAGCCTCTTGGCCTAAAGTCTCTTGGCCTGGGTGGCATAGACACCAAATTTGTCGTCGGTGATGAGTCTGAGGCGGCCATTTTCAACGGCCACATCCGTTACATTTGAAATCAGGCGCGGCGCAAGGCTGCCGAGCAGAACATTATCGGCATTATAAATTTCTATCCGCATTTGCAAAAGCGATCCGGCAGCGACAGCATCGCCATTGGCGGCAATGCCATTCCAGTTCCACGAGGATTGGCCAAGGTCGAGTTCGTCGCTATCGAGAAGATTGCCATCATTGTCATAGACTTGCAGCACGGCACGATCGGCCTGATCGGGTATTTCAAATTCAAAATTGACATCATTGCCGTCAAAGGGCACGTAAACGGATTCAACCGATATGGTTTCGCCAATCCAGTCGCTGGCGATAATGGCGAAGAGATCCGACATCATGCTTGCGATCTGGGTCAGGCTCTGATTGGATTGCACTTGCTGTTCGAGATTGGAAAAAGTTGCCAATTGCTCCACAAATTGCGTTGAATCCATGGGGGCCATTGGGTCCTGATTGCGCACTTGCGCGGTGAGCAGGCGGATGAAATTGTCAAATTCCTGTCCAATCTCCTGGGTGTTCTGGCTTTGGCCCGTCTGGCCTTGTGCATTGGCCTGAGGGTGTTGGGTTGCGGAAATATCCATAAGGTTGAAGCTCCTTCAGGCGCGTATGTCGAGATGATCAAGGGAAAGCAGGTGATGATTGCGTGCTGTTGATGTGCCATCGGCCATCGCCATATTTATGATGTCGCCATCGGGAGATGGGGTATGGGCGAGCAGGGTTTTTTCATTGCGATCCATAAAGGGATTATGGTTCTGGCGCTGATTTTCAAAAGAAAGAGACGCATCGCCAAATCCGCTATCGGTTAATATCTGGCTGAGAAGGGCACCCTGCCGTTTCAGGAATTGCTGCATTTCCGGCGTATCGGAAATGACATGAACCGCTTGCAAGCGATTGCCATCAAATATGAAATCCAGATTAAGCCTGCCAAGTTCCGGTGGATCAAGCTGAACGCTGACGCGATCTCCCATGCCCGACTGGGTCATGATGATGCGGGCAAGAGCATTGGCGGCTTGCGCGGGCTCTTGCATGGAAAGGGTCAGGAGAGGGCGCACTGCCCCGCTATGGTCAAGCAAGGAAGGGGAAATTGCTTGAAACATGGCAGCGCTGGCAAGGTTGGGGGTGATCGGTGCATCGCTCATAATTGCAGGAGCTGAGCTTGCTTCCCTCATCGGAGACTGCATGAGGGGGATCGTGGAGCTATCTTTGCCAGTGGTTGGTGCTATGGGCGTGTTGCCCTCTCCTTTACGCGGGCTTTCGCCCTCGTTTCTCGTTTCAATTTTTATGGGTGTTTCTTCTGTGGGGGTGGCATCGGAGTTTCCCTCGACCATGTTTTCAGCCTTGTCGGTGCCGGTATGGATGGCGGGGGTGGATGGTGGGGACATTGCCGGCGCAGTAGAGCCGGGCCGTTCCGGAGAAACTTTATGGGTCGCAACGGCTATCGGGGCGGTCTGTCCTGTGCCCAGCAAACCCTCGGGGCGCAAAGGGTTGATGATTGTGTCGGGGGGTGATTCGTTTTGGGAGAGGGGCGTTCCGGTCTTGTCGGCGGGGGGATCGGTTTCAATCATGCCAAGCAGCGCCCCGTCATTCGAGACAAGCGTAAGAGCCTCGTCCGGTCTTGTGGTCTGGGGCAGGGAGGGGGATAAACCCTGTTCTGTTTCAATGGGTTGGTCGGTATTTATCGAAGAAGTTTCGAGCATGGCAGCACGAAATTTCCGGTCGGAAACCGGGGATTTCCCGCTATCAGCCTTGGGCTGATCCGACATGGCAGTATCTGTCTGCAAAGAAATTACGGGCATCACAATCCTAGTGAAACTATTTGTTAACGAAATTACAACTAAAAGTAGTAAATATATGGTTAACAACCATTTGGCGCTATCTGGGCGCTACCAAAAAGCACAGGATGGCCAAAGCACAGGATGGCAATGGTGATGACAGGCATAAGTTCGATCGCGGGATTACAGGCGCCGGATATATCCACGGCAAAGGATTCGCAAAGGTCTGATAGTGAAAAAGCAGAAGCGGCGGCCAAGGCCGGGGCGGAATTCGAGGCTTTGTTCATTGCTCAAATGTTGGAATATTCCGGCCTCAGCAAAGCTTTGACCATGAATGGTGGTGAGGGCGTTGAGGCCTTTTCGCGTTTTATGATTGAGCAATTGGCCGAAGATCTGGTCGAGCAGGGTGGATTTGGCTTGTCCGAATCTATCACGCAATCGCTTTTATCGCAGCAAGATTCACCAATATCTGCAAAGGAATAGGCGATGATGGAGGCAATATCAAAGTCCGGGTCTGATATATTTGGCAATCTTCTCGATATTTTACAGCAGGAAAACCGGTTTCTGAAAGAAGGCAGGCTGCGTGAAGCGGCGGGGCTGGCAACCCGAAAAATCGAGGCATTGGATCTGTTTGATGCCAGCCTGGGGGGGCAATCTCTGCAACAAATGGGTGCGCAGCACAAGCAGACCCTGAAGCAAATAGTGTTGCTGTCCGAGGAAAATGCGGCGCATTTTGTGGCGGTTCGAAACGGGCTGAAATCTGTGATTGCAAGGCTGGAACGATTGGAGCGGTCCGAATCCAGTGTCGGGGCTTATGACCGGCTGGGGGGCAAGGTTGAGTTCCAGTCTCAAGGGGGGAAGTTAACAAAAAGGCTCTAAGTTTTTGTTTTTGAGCACTTCTTATCCGAAAACCGGCCTCATCCTGAGCCTGTCGAAGGACCCGCTTTTCGCAGAAGTGCTCTGGCCGTTAACCTTTTATACACCAATAAGTTGCAGTGTTGGCCATAGCAGCTAAGACGTGTTGCCGCTGGGGGGGATATCCCCGGAGTGTCAGGATGACGAATGATGAGTTCCATAAGGCCTGATGAAACCGGCCAAACACTTCCGAGGAAAAGATTATGTCAAGTATTCTAACCAATAACAGCGCGATGGTAGCGCTCGAGACTTTGCGGGGGATCAATCGCAATCTCGAATCCATTCAAAGCCAAATTTCAACCGGCCGGAAAATCTCCTCTGCCAAAGACAATGCGGCGATCTGGGCGATTTCAACGGTGATGTCGACCGATGTTTCCAGCTTCAAGCAAATTACGGACAGCTTGAATCTTGGGTCTTCGACCGTGGGCGTTGCCCGTGCGGCGTCCGAGCAGGTCACCAATATGCTTCAGGAAATGAAAAACCTGATCGTGTCGGCGCAAGAGCAAAATGTTGATCGCGCCAAAATCCAGACAGATATTGTTCAGGTGCGTGCCCAAATCACTTCGATTGTGGATGCCGCCCAGTTTAACGGTCAGAACCTTCTCAAAGGGGCCGGTTCCATTTCGGTTCTGTCTTCTCTGGACCGTGCGGCTGACCAGACTGTAACCGCTTCGACCATTACCGTTGCGCGTATTGACCTGCAGGCCACTGCCGAGGCTCTGGGTACAACCGCGTTGAATACAGGGGCCGGTTCTTCTGCAGTTGGTGCCGCAACCATTGCCGATACTGCTACCGGGACTTATACCCTGACGGCCGGTGCCATCTCCGAAGGCTACAGCTATCAGCTGACCATTGGCACGGATACGGTGCAATATGTCGCCAAAGCCAATGAAACACTGAACGATGTTGCCGGCGCTCTGAAAACAGCCTTTGACGCTCTTGGCGTCACCGGTGTTGCCTTGACCGTCAATACAGCGACGGATCCAACGGCAACGGATGTGACCATTTCGGTTGCCAACACTACCGGTGCATCACTGGCCTTTTCGGAAGCCTCCTTTACCGGCGGTACGGCCGCTGGTGGTCTGCAGGCTGTGGCTTCTATTGATGTGACCACCAATGCCGGTGCTGCGGCGGCGCTCAGCTCCATCGAGGGCGTTTTGCAAACGGCTATTGATGCGGCGGCCTCTTTTGGTTCGACGCAAAAGCGGATTGGCTATCAGGCCGAGTTTGTCACTACCTTGATTGACAGCCTGACCAGTGGTGTTGGCGCCATGGTCGATGCCGATATCGAAGCGGCATCTGCCCGTCTGCAAGCCCTGCAGGTTCAGCAGCAGCTTGGTATTCAGGCCCTGTCGATTGCCAATCAGCAGCCACAATCCTTGTTGTCGCTGTTCAGATAAGTTTTTGAAAAGGCGGGCGGGTAAACCGCTCGCCTTTTTTATTTTGATTTTAAGGGAGACCGATCTTGAGCGCGCTGGCTTATAAAGCATATAAAAACACCATGCAGCACACTGCTTCGCCGCGGGATATTGAACTTCAGGTCTTCAAACGCATTACCGCAACATTGCGCGCCATCGATACCACCCGTCCCGGTGGTTTTTCTGATTTGGCAAGCGCGCTACAGGAAAATCTGACCCTGTGGCAGACGCTGATGATTGATGTTATCGATCCGGAAAATCCGCACCCGCAAGAATTAAAAGCAGGCATTGCCAATCTTGCCGAATTTGTGCGCCAGCAAACCCACAAGATCATGGCCGGGGAGGGCGATCTCGAAGCGCTGCTCGATGTCAATGATATCATCATTACCGGCTTGCAGGCGCAGGCGGAGACGAGTCCTGAAACGGGTGCAGAGGAGAATGTCGCATGAGCGGTCTGGTGTTGAAGCTTCGCCCCAATGAAAAATTTATCATCAATGGCGTGGTGATTGAAAATGGCCCCAAGGCGCATCGCATCAGAATTTGCGACGATGATGCGCGGGTTTTGCGGTGTTCTGATGCAATCAAGCCGGAGCAGGCGACGACACCGGTGAAGAAGCTTTATTATGGTATTCAGCTTTTGATTACCGGAGATTTGCCGCAAGATGCCGAGACTTTGGCGGCGGTCGAAAAAGAAATTACCGTTCTGGAAACCGCCTTTAGCGGTATCGGGCAGGATGTGTTCCGCAATATCAAAGCTGCCATGGCGCAAAACCGTTATTATTCTGCCTTGTGTTCGCTCAAACGCCTTGTTCTCATCGAGAACACATTGCTTGATGTGAAAACGGAGCAAATCGACAGGCAAAAAGTTGCATAACAGGCCATGTTCCTTCCGACCATACCTCTGAACGGATATGCGGGCTGGAAGTTCCTGCAAACCACGCTTGATCGCCAGCAGGAGGCTTTCAATAATAATTCTTCGCTGAAAAATGATATTGCCTATTTTTCGGACAGGTTGAAAGACCCTATAAGTCTTGATGATTTTATCGCTGATCGGCGATTATTACGGATTACAGTCACGGCCTTCGGTCTTGCCGGAGAAGAAAACAAGGGCGCGCTGGTCAAGCGGGTTTTGAAAGAAGGCGTGCTTGATGAGCAGGCCCTTGTCTATCGTCTCGGCAATCCGAAATATACGGCTTTGGCCACGGCGATACCGGTTATTGATGGCGAGATTTTTATCAATTCCGAAGCGCGGGCAAAAATGATTGCCAATTTCCAGAAGGAAAGCTTCAATATTGCTGTTGGCGAAGTGAATAATAATATGCGTTTGGCGCTGAATTATTCTCAGGAAATGACCGATATCGTCAACCGGTCACAATCGGATGATGCCATCTGGTATTCCATTCTCGGCAGCACGCCGGTACGCACCGTATTGGAGGGGGCTTTGAGCCTGCCATCGGAGTTTCGGCGGCTTGATGTTGACAAGCAGGTGGATATTCTAAAGACGCGTGCGGCGTCTTTTTTGAAAATATCTTCGCCACAGGATTTGATTGATCCGGCGGTGATGGAAAAAGCCATTCAGCGGTTCCAGATTACCGAGCAGGTAAAGCTTGGGCCCAATCTGTCGACGCCGGGCTATGCGGGCATATTGCTATTGCAATCTTCTAACCTTTATTAGAGCCTATTGGTCGGGCGGGTTTTCGCTTTGACTATTTCGTTGTCCTTGTGGGGCATTGGCTTTGCCCTCGCTCAATATCTCGCCAAGGTGGATAAAGGCATCGCTTAAAGCGGATTTGTTTTCTCCGGCAATAAATGCGTCAAGGGCTGGCCAGATGCGCAAGGCCCGATCGGTTTCCGGGTCAATCCCTTCTTCATAGAGACCTGCTTTTATCATCGGCGCCGCTTGCTCATGGACTGCAAGAATTTTGCGCGCTTCGCTCAGCAATGCCAATTCTTCGGCTGTGCCTGCTTTTGGCAGGGCGCGTGATACGCTTTGCAGGACATCAATGGCCGGATAACGTCCGCGCTCGGCAATGGCGCGGGATAAAACCACATGGCCATCCAATATGCCTCTAATCATATCGGCAACCGGCTCTTCCATATTGGAGCCGGCAACCAGCACCGAAAAAATCGCGGTAATGTCACCAGTGCTGCCGGCGCCGGGGCCGGCGCGCTCGGCCAATTCCGCGATGGCCCGCACGGTGGAAGGCGGGAAAGCATGGAGGGCAGGGGTTTCGCCTGCCAGCAAAGCCGTTTCGCGATGGGCTTCGGCAAAGCGGGTGATCGAATCAAAAACAAGCAGGACATGTTTGCCCTTGTCGCGGAAATATTCGGCAAGGGTCATGGCGCAATAGGCGGCGCGTTTCTTGACCGCCGGACTTTCGCCGGATGTGGCGGTGACGACAATGGCGCGCTTCAGGCCTTCAGGGCCAAGACCCGATTGGACAAATTCGGCGACTTCGCGGCTGCGCTCGCCAATCAGGGCGACAATCACAATATCGGCCTCGACCCGCCGGGCCATGGAAGCGAGAAAGGTGGATTTGCCAACGCCGGATCCGGCAAACAGACCGATTCGCTGGCCATGGCAGAGCGGCAGCAATGTATCCATGCAAAGCCAGCCAGTATTTAGCCGTGGCCCGAGGGCATGGCGCAGGGAGGCCGGGGGGGGCAAAGCGTATAGGCTGCGCTCTTCTGGCCCCTGGGGAATCGAATCACCCAATTCCGACTGGCCTCGGAAGTTAACTATTTTGCCAATCCAGTCATCGCAGGGGCGGATGCTCAAGGGGGGGCAAATATTGACCCGGTCGCCGACTTTGATGCCCGCACCGGATTGAAAAAGCAGGCCTTTTGTGTGCTGCATATCCGTGGTCAGGATTTCGCCACATGGCTTATCACCTTGATTTTCAATGGTAAACTCATCCCCCACATGGACCAGACCGCTGACCCCTCTGAGTTCTACAGAAGTTTCAGTTACCGCGGATACGGTGCCCCAGACCCGCTTGGGGCCATGGCGCAGTCCCGCCTGAAGGCTTTCGGTGAGGGCCATAAGAGATCGCTTCTTTAAGGTGTCGTTAACCATTTGTTCAACTTATACGGGCATTTTATGGTTTTGTTAACCAAGGTGAATAAATCATGATTGGAAACATGAAAATTTTGCAGATGTACAGCGCCATGGCCGGTCATGCTGCCAAGTCTCATGCCACCATCGCTGAAAATCTCGCCAATGCCGATACGCCGGGATATCGGGCCAAAGAGGTCGAAAGCTTCCAGAGCTTTGTGCTGCGCGCCAGTGAGGCTGATGGGGTGCAAAAGCTGGATTTGAACAATTTACGCATTCTGGACGCCAATGGCCCGCAATCTCCTAATGGCAATACCGTCTCCCTTGAGGAGCAGGTTTTGAAATCGGCCGAGGTCAGCAATCAACACGCGCTTGCCTTGAATGTCTATCGCAAATCACTCGATTTGCTGCGGATCTCTCTTGGTCGGCAATAAACCAGAAAAGTCTTTGCAGGCTTTTTTTGAACTGTT
>Ga0256839_1002344_pt1 | contig 21183 bp, 12 predicted proteins | sample 354166metaG_FD_185968 | JGI IMG/M metagenome (GOLD analysis project Ga0256839, IMG submission 185968) | Hydrothermal vent microbial communities from Mid Atlantic Ridge, Atlantic Ocean - 354-166 | ecosystem: Environmental > Aquatic > Marine > Hydrothermal vents | place: Atlantic Ocean: Mid... | reverse complement strand
TGCTGTCACTTCGTCTAGTTCCACTGTACCACTACCATCGGTGTCAACTAACGTGACGGTTGTTCCATCAAATATAATTGTATTATTGATAGCTTCTGATCCTGCAAAGGTAACATTAGTCACTTCTACCGCTGCAAGCACTGCATCGGTACCAGCAGCACCAGTTACGACCGTTGGTGAACTTGAAGTACCCAATGTTTCAGTGACGACGATAGGTGCTCTATCCGCAAGAGTAGCAGAAGCAATATTATCAAAAATAAAACTGACACTCCCATCAAGGTTATCAACAATAGCACCACCATTTAATGGATCAAATTCAGCAGAACCTACTGGATCACCAGCTACAGTTGCCGCTACAGCTGCCGCTACTGCAATAGCTGATAAGTTAGGACCAAGCGCCACTGTTGCACCATTGACGACAATACTTCCCCCAGCCGCTGTTGTGCCTGAAAAAGTCAGTGTTTGCACTTCATTAATGGCATTCGCCGCGACACCGATACCATCATTGTTGGCATAAACCGTATCATTACCGGAATCACCATTGATTCTGAAATCACCGGCACCACGTGTATTGATGGTATCATCGCCTGCACCCCCGTTAACGGTTAAGTTAGCGTTGATTTTGCTGTTGACATACCAATTAGTGGTATCAGGTACAACGCCTGTTTCAATGGTCGTTGTAATCGTATCATTACCGCCATTACCATTCACATTCAGATAAAAATCTTCACGTGTGGTGGTGCCCGCTGCCGCTAAGTTAGCGTTAGAAATTAATAAATCCAGATTATCGTCATTCGTCCCTAAATCGTACATAAAACCACGATTATCAGCCGCCGCATTCGTGGCAACATCTTTTAGGTCTAAATATTTTGCAACAACATTGCTAGAAAGCTCAGCATCTAAATCGACTTTACCTTCCATTGCTGAGGCATCTAATACGCGAACATCCAAAAACCCAGACCTATTGGCATCTGACCCTGGTAGATCTTCTTGATCAGCAGCAAGGCCTAGCCCTGTGTCACCGTTAACTACCAAATCCCCTTTCGTATCGCCATTGACGATATACACTTCTTCTAAAGTATTATTGGTTGATTGGATTTCTTGTAATTGGCTGCTACGTTCTACTTTGATATTGAACTGCTCAACGCCTTTAGAATTAGAGGTGCCTTCACCTTGAATGTCGCCAGTACCGATAGACATACCACCAACAATCAAGTCACCGCCCATTGAACCACGGCCAACATCATCTAGGATGATTTCAGAGGTAATCAAGTTGCTGGTAATAGTGACATCACCTTGAACAACCCGTGCTGAGAACGCGTTGTTGGAAGGCAAGCCACCTGTTGCACTCCAACCAATATCAGACGGTGTAATATCACCTTGCTCAATGGTCATTAAAAATTCATCTGCATTACGCAGTACACCATCTCGGCTAAAGAAAGTGTCTGTACCGATAGAGCGCGTTAAGGTTACATTGCTTAGCAATGCGCTATAATCGCCAGCCGCTTTAGCATCATCAAAAGCCGCTTGGAAAACAGTCCATAATTGGTCGTAGGTTTCTACGCCGGTTAGGTCTAGTGCAAGAATAACTTGCTCACCGCCGACTAAGAAACCGACATTATTGTAAGGGATGTCTTTTAAAGGTGCTGCAGCATCAAAATCAGGCTCTTCAATTTGGTTACCAATGGTAAATGTAATTGAGTTGCTTTGGCTGTCGCCTTCGTTAACTAATGAATGTTGGTCAAAGTAAACACCTAAATCCACATTACCCGGATCAGTAGAAACCATGGCAATGGTGACATCTGATGTGATTTGGTTGCTGTCATCACCGTAAGCGTCAGTACGTAAGATACGTACATCTTCAATGGTGACATCAGCACGAGAATTGTTAGTTTCGTACCAATTTGTGCCAACCATGCGTTCAGCGTCAATTTGTACGCCGTTGGACATGTTGTTTTCGTTGGCATCAAAATCAACCGTTTGCGCACGTACTTGCAATTTTTCAACACTGTTTGTTTGCGGGGTAATGGCAAATGCTTGTGAGTTACCAATATCAGCAAACAAGGTATCCATACCTGCACCACCGTCAATACTGTCGCCGGATTGCAGTGTGTTTTGGTTGTCGAAGATAAAGGCATTGAACTGATCGTTAGCATCTGTGCCTGTTAAGGTATCTTGGTCAACCGTTAAGTTAACTGCGTCACCTGTTACCGGTGCCCCGTCAGGATCACGTACATCAGGATTGTTAGGATTGGCTGAGTAAACAAGCGAGGCAACAACCGCATCGTTAAATTTAACCGCTGATTCACCTAATAGTGGGTCGGTCCACATATTGGCATATTGGTTGGTGATGTCTAGGATTTTTGAACCCCAGTTTTCTTGTGCTGTCGCGTTTAATTGGGCTGTGATGTAAGTTTCCATCAAAGCCAATACATTTTCGCCGGTATCCGTTTCTAATGCAGGATCTATTTGGTAGTTACCGGAAACAGCTTTCGCTAAATCTTCTGCACTACCGCCGGCATAAGGGGCAAGTGCATCAGCAAATTGCTCAATGCTAGTCGCAGCCGTGTAGTCTTGAAAGTTTGTATAGAAAACATTGCCGGGTTGTACACCGAACAATGCTTCAACCATGCGAATAATTTTTGCATTGGTTCCTAATAAAGGTAAATCACCCATGGGGTTCTCCGAAAATAAGTTATAAAAAAATTAAAAGTTTTTAGTCGACTAAATACTCTTACAAGAATGAAAATGTTTGTCATTCTGCTGAGTGGCCTGTATGAACAAGTCACTCAGCACAATGGCAACGGTTTAATTTAGCGTATCCGTGGCAGTATAATATATAAAAACCACTATAGACATTGTGACTTCAATCACAGCGAACCGGCATTTATTTATCATGATACTATTTTAGGGTATTTTTTTTATATTTCAATTGCTTTAGCTTATTTGCTACCAAATCACTTCAATACCAATCCACGATTCCAGTGAATTAAATTCAAAGAGTTGGATATTACTGTACTGCCTTTGCCAAGCAATATTGACAACACCGAACCAATAACCGTAACGCCGGCTGATAGGCCAACGGTATTGTGCGCCAAGGTTTAGGCGGTGCAAGCGGCGAATGGCGTTGTTTTCTAATATAGGGCTATAGCCTGATTGGTCTTGTTGATAATCAAAACTAAAGTAGGTATTGAGGTTGGATTGTGCAATCAGCCAGTTAATTTGCTTAGTATGTACCAGCTGCACATTCAGCTGAGTTTGGTTGCCGCCGGGGTTGTTGTGCAGTGCCCAGTCACTGCCGACGCCCAATTGCAGGCTGTAAACGCCGCTACTGAATTGACAGTGCAGGCTGGTATGCAGGCCGGTATAGACTTGATCAAAGACTTTGTTATTGAGTTGGTGCTGCCATTGCAGGTCTATGCCGATTTGCGGCTGACAGGTAGGACTACGCCGCCAGCGATAGCGTGATTGTATATCGACGGCATAAAACTGACTGCCGTTGTCATAGCGAATAAAATCTGCATAGGTGGCGATACTGATTGCATCTTGATTGGCAAGAGCGTGTTGTACGCTAAAGCCGCCATTGAGGTCGATATAGTCGGTAAAATTGGAACGATTGGTACTGCGGTGTTGAAATTGGCTTTGTAGGGTAAGTAAAGTTCGAGGATTGAGCAAGGTGTTGGCTTGTAATTGCCCATAGCTTGCAATGCCGTAACCGGCTTGCGGTAGCTGATTTTTGGCCAGTTCTAAAATATCCTGTTGATAGGCAGGGCCGCGGTTAAGGTTATTACCGCCGCCTATTTTTGCTCCGAGTAATGCTTGTATATTCCATTTTGGGGGCGGCTCCATCGTGGGTTGATGGCTTTCGTGTTGCAAGGACATTAACTGTAACACTTGCTGATAAGCGACAGCCGCCCCTTCAGTGTCAGGTGCGAGCATTAAAATACGTTCTAAAATATCCGCGGCGGCTTGATAGTTTTGTTGCTGTATCAGTTGCTGTGTCTGGCTTAATAAGTGCTGTATTTCATTTTCGGTCGCGTAGGATACGCCGGCGGGGAGTAAGCTTAAACTTAATAGCACCCAGCCGATAAAGCGTTTCCTTACTCGCATTTATATCCTTAGAAAAAAATGTAGGGGCAATTCCTTGTGATTGCCCTAACGAACGGCTAATGATTAATTTGCTTAATTGTCCTAATTATTGGAGCCAAGAGCAAGCATTAGGCGGGAGTGAAAATTTCCATACCCTGGCTTAGCCCTGTAAACATAAATTTGCCTTGCGTTTCCAGTGGGGTGTTAGCCTGCCATGCAGCGGCGGCTTGCTCGCCAATCAGAATGGGCAGTGCCAGCTCTGTGGTCATTTCTTGTAGTTGGATGGCGGTGGAGACCGTTTTGCCCAATATGGCGTATTCACGTCGCTGTGCAGGACCAAAAGAGCCGGCTAAGATTTCGCCTTGTTCAATGCCGATGCCGATGCCTAGCGGGGGTAAGTTTGGATTATGCGCTTGTTCACCGAAGAGTTGTTCAATATCTTGCAGTAGTTGTTGTGCGGCCGGCAGCATGCCGGTGTCATGCTCTCGCCAGACAGCTAGCACGGCATCGCCGATATATTTTTCCGTTTGCCCGCCATGTTGATTTACCGTGGCGGTGACCAGTTTGTAAAAACTGTGCAAAATAGCGCCGATTTGTTCCGCAGGCAGTTGTTCGCACCAGTTGGAAAAATTGCGCAAATCAACATACATGACAAATACTTGTTCATGATGCGCGGCTATGGTGCTGATAGGGTCTTGTGCGGCAATGCGTTTAGCCGCTTTCTGGGGTAAATAGCTGCTTAGGTTTTTATATAAACGCTGGTTTTCAGCCCACGTTTCTACATAGCCTTTAATGGCTAAAAAACAGCCTAATAACAGCGTGTAAAGCATCACCTGCAACAGGCTAAGATTAATGTGCTGGTGTTTTAAGAGCAAGGCTTGCAGCCATAAACTGATAAGGACTAACAGCAGGCCGGATAAGGGCGGCGCATAAATGGCGAGACGACCTTTTAGCAAGAGCAATAAGGCCATGCAAACGGTTATAGCCAGCATCCACAGAGCTTGTAAATACACTGCGCCTTGTGGTTGATAGGGAATTTTATTATCCAGTAATGCTGCGAGCAATTGCACATGTACTTCGACCCCTGCGGCAATTTTTGTTTGCGGAGTGGCCACGGTATCACCGATACCAAAGGCACTGGAGCCGATAATCACCCATGCGCCTTGTAAAAGTTCATCGTTGAGAGTGCCGGCGAGAATATCAGCGGCAGATACCGAGGTTAAGGCCGTGCGAGGTAACCACCAGGGAAGTAAAATATCATAGTCGGCACTGAGTGGAATATCGATTTCCGGCAGGGCAGGGTGTTGCAGGTGGTAAGGAGCTTGTAGCCAGCTGTGATTCGCTTGCAACTGAAACATGGCCTGCGTGCCAATACCGGTGGCTAAGGCAGAGAGTGCCAGAGCAGGATAGGCTTGTTCCGCATAGCAAATAAAGGCCGGTAAACGACGCACAATGCCATCATTATCAATTCGGGGGGTAATATGTCCTGCAAACGGTGTAGCGGTCGCTAAGAGGCTATTATTGGCGATATAGGCATTGGCAACAGGGTATTGTTGCTTGCAGTGCTCTGTGGCTTTTCCGGCCATCAGTGTGCCCATTTGCGTGCTGTCATCGGCATTCAGTGCCAATATTTGCGCTAAAACGCTGGCTTGCTGTTTTAATTGCGCGGCAAGTTGGATATCTTCCGGTTGCGAGGCGGCAAAAATCATATCGAAAATTTGCAAGGCAGCCCCTAAGGCATGAATGCCTTGTGTTAAGCGGGCGATTTGCGCTCTTGACCAGGGCCAAGTGCCATATTTTTCTAAGCTGGCTTCGTCAATATCGACAATGATAATACGGCGTTCAGCAGGTTTATCGTTTGCAATCCATTGCCAAGTTTTGTCGTTAAATTGAGCTTCTGTACGTTGTAAAAAGTCATCAGCAAGCCATAGCAATAGAAAACTAACGCCAAATGCACCGATAAAGGGCCATATTATTTTAATGCCTTTTGCATTCATGGTTGTTGCCACGTACTGATGCCGTTAAAGCGGCCATTAGCCAGCGGTTTTTCAAACATCATCCCCGCTTGCTTGCCGGTGCTGGAAACAGCACCAGCTATTTTGCCGGCACCGTTAGAGCCAACAAAAATGCCATTGTTGTTAATCTTGCCGGTGACATTAAGTTGCGTGGCACTAATGCTTGGGGTTGACATTTCCAATTGGGTACTGACTTGGCGTTTGCCAAAATCAATTTGCAAAGCCGATTTGTTTAAAGTGCCGGTTTCTGCATTGGCCCAGGTTTGCCCTGGGCGAATAAAGACCACCTGACTTTTTTGCAGATTAAAATTAAATACACCGGTTTGCGGGCGACGGTCTGCCACTGAACCTGTATCTCTGAATAAGCCGGCATATTGGTTACCGACGGTTATTTTTTGATTTTTAGTCACTGCGGATTGTGTTTGACTGAGGGTATCATCGGCTTGTTTTGCACTTGCCCAACGTGCCCAAGTAAAAATGGGAGCCGTTTGTTCCGGTGCAGAAGATAGTTGTGCATCAGGTGTGGTTGTCGCTTCTCGGGTGATCGGTGTTGTGCCTAATCTGGCTTTACTGGCTAAATCATTGTTGGTTACGCTGGTTGTATCAGTGAGCCGTATATCATCGGAGGTATTTTGATTAGCAACGACATCCGTATTGTCAGTGGTATTATCCGCTTGTTTTATTTTTGTAGCCGTATTGGCCTTGCTGGTGTCGATTAGCGTTCCGGTTTGCGATTGCACTTTTAATTGCGATTTTTTTTCGCCTAAGTTGACCTCCAGATAGCGGTTTCTCATATCGGCCGTTAAAATCGTTGCACTTGCACAAGCACCCAATCCGGAATTGGAACAACCGTAATTAATCGGCGATAACGCAATACTGCCGCTATAAACGGCCGCCAGCGTCCTCTGAGAGCTTGTCCTGACCACGTAATCAGTTCCGAGTACCCCAAGTGCGGCAACGGGCGTATTCATCCTGTAGCGGTCGTGAGCGGCTTCTGTGGCCTTTCCGGAAATACTGCGCAATACGCCTTTTTCCAGAAAAAAGCGAATAGCACTGTTTTTGGGGGTGTCTTGGTCGTAAACATAGGATTCTATATGCAATCTGCTTTCCGGGCGGATGCTGATACGGCCGTCGTCAATAAATTTAATATGCAGGTGCGAGCTTTGGTTGGTTTCGATAATGTCGCCGACAAAAATAGCATCTTGGCGTTTAAGCAGTCTGGCTTCACCTTGAGCATTGGTTGCTTGCGTTTGTCCAATGACCAGCGTTACCGTGCCTACCGAGGCTTGTTGCATGGCATGGCTAGGGCTGATATAAAACAATGCGATGATGAAAAATAAATGTATTGATTTGCCGGTCATTTTGTTACCTCACTGGCTGAGTTTACCATGATACGGCCTACTGCCTTTTTGGCATGTGCGTATAATCACATTGCCATGGAAAAATTTAATTTATAGTGATTTTTCCTATCCCGTCTCTTTTTCGCTAACCCAGAGCATTAATGTCGATAGCTACGGTCACACTTAAGCAGTTTACGTTATTTAATACTTTACCCGATAAAGTGATTGCTCAACTTAGTCAACATGCTTCATTAGCTGAAGTGCCACGGCGCAAAATAGTGATGCAAAAAGGGGAAGTGGCGCATTCTTTAGGTTTGTTGTTAGAAGGACGTTTGCAAGGCGTTGATATGACTTTAGACGGTCATGAAGCAGGATTGTATTTTATTGAACCGAACGATTTTTTTGGTGAGTTGTCGGTGATTGATCGCTTGCCGGCCCCTGAGTTTGTTGTCGCGCTGTCCGTTGCACGTTTTATCATGATTCCGGCAAATATTATTCAGCAGTTGGTGCAAGTGTCGCCGGAAATAGCAGCGATTATCAATAATCGTTTAGCACAGCGTTTGCGTGAGTCGATTGCACAGCGTTCTTTGTTGTCGATGCCAACGCCCTTACAACGCATTTGTGCGCAGTTATTGAAAATGAGCCATCCTGCTAAAGATGGCAGTATTGTTATTACCCATATTCCAACCCATCAAGAATTAGCGATTATGATTAATGTCACTCGCGAAACTGTGACCCGTGCTTTTCAGAAATTACAAAAAAATCAGATTATCAAACGCGATGGTGCAATTTTGATTATTAAAAATATTAATTACATTAGCGATATTGCTAAGGGGGTTAATGAGTCGAATGAATGATAAATATTTATTGAAAAAAAAAGGGTGTGTCGTTTAATTATTTTTTTTAATGTATTTGAGTGACTTTTTTAGGTGTAAAAATTAGTTTTTATTTTTGGCTTGTCGATAATAGTTATCCACAGGCGGCAAAACAAGAATAAATATTTAAAGATTAAATAAAGAAAAGAATAGGGATTTTTTACCTAGCAATATTATTATATTTTTCATGTGGTTATAAGAGAAAATTTGTTTTAACTGAGGGGTGTACTGTCTACTTCGGCCTAAAATTTGCAAAAAAAACCTCATTTTAGGTGTTAACTGAGGGGTGTACTGTCTACTACTGAGGGGTGTACTGTCTACTTTTGGCTACTTACTGAGGGGTGTACTGTCTACTTGTGAGTAAAATTTAACCAAATTTAGCGAAAATTATTAGCATAATATTGACCAATTTTTGTACTGAGGCGTACACTGTCTACTTACTGAGGGGTGTACTGTCTACTTTTTTGGGGCTTACTGAGGGGTCTACTGTCTACTTTTGTCGGAGTTATCCACAAGCAAAATGCCTTTTTTGGCAGCCGTTTCTTGGATAAGAGAGTGGCGTTTATTGGCCGCTTTTTGTTCTTGAATAAATTCCTGTGTGGGGGTGACGGTATATTTAATATCGACTATTTTGCGGCCATCCATTTTTTCTTCTAGTTCATAAGTTGAGATAGCGCCGGTGGCTTTTAATTCATTTAATGCCTTGATAACTTTTTTTCTATTGTCGCTTCCTAATTTTGCTCTTAAAAGACTGCTTTCCTGTTTTATGGTCGAAAACAAAAAATGGTGGCTGGTAATAATGCTGGCATAAGTGAAGCGATTAATTAAACGTCTTAATAACCATTGACTTAACTGCTCTTTACAGCTCATTAACCTTTTATAGTTGTATTGTCTAAATTGGAAAGTATTAACGGCACGCGATATAAAGAGGGATAGACGGGCAACATGTAGCGCATCGGTATCAATCAGATACTTAGAGCGGTCAACACTGCAATAATCTTGCAAAATGGCACCGGTGTAGATTTCTTCATTGGCATCGGATACGGTTAATATGCATTTGCTCATGATTTCCAATGATTGCTTGATTTGTTTAAAGGTGCGGCTGCAATTATTTTTTCTAAGCTCTTTATCAATCATGCAATAGCTGAATTTAACCCAGCTTTCTGTGTTTTTGGTATCGTGTATGCCTAAATCTTGCTCTGTAAATATTTTTTTAAGCACTTCTTCTATGATTTCTTCAGATTTTCCCGGAAAAAAGGCTTTATAGTCGCCGTCGTCTTGTTCGATTAAAGCAGGTTGAATAGTTACATTATAAAATAATGGCTCGCCATTAGGGCCGCGTAATGTGTAGGCTTGTGAATAAGGTTTGGCTAAGCCTTCAGCGGTTCTGAGCGTTTTTTGCTCTTGTGGCGATAAAAAATATTTAGGAATACTTTCCCATAAATCGACCGTGTTGGAGAGTTCATTTTCACCTGTCATTAAAAAATCGGAGAATAATTCATGCTCAAGGCTTTTAATGGGGTTACGTGGGGGTGTTTTGATGACTTTTAATGATTTTTTGGTTGTAGGTTTGTTGTTATCATTTTGCATTTTGGGCGACCTTAAACTGTTAGTGTTGGCAAATAAAGACTGATTCTAATCCTAGAATACATATTTTGATATAATCAAATTAAGTCTAGTGCTGATTGAAATAGTCACTAACCATTCTTTTGCTTGTTGCCTTCCCTTAACTTTTATCCTTAAAAGCTGTCTGCCTAATGTCCTTTTTGTTTGGTTTTGTTTTGTGCCTTAAACAACACGCCCCTTTAATTTTGCGGATGATTAAACGTGAGGTAATCGGCCGGTATCGTGGCTCATTTTTTGGTTTGCTATGGTCATTTATTACACCGATTATTATGCTGAGCATTTATACCTTTGTGTTTAGCATTGTGTTTAAAGCCCGTTGGGGTGTGGGCGGTTCTGACCCTTATGAATTTGCGGTCATGCTGTTTTCGGGGCTGATTGTGTTTAATCTTTTTTCTGAAAGCATTACGCAAGCCCCTTTACTGATTTTGAATAATGTTAACTATGTTAAAAAGGTTATTTTTCCGCTGGAAATATTGCCTTGGGTCACTTTAGGCAGCGCCGTTTTTCATGCGGCAATCAGTTTTTTGGTGTTGTTTATTTTTTTGGCCATTTTGGGACACCCTTTTAGTTTGTCCATGCTTTGGTTGCCCGTGATTATGTTGCCGTTTTTATTATTAATTATGGGATTGTCGTGGTTTTTAGCGTCTTTAGGCGTGTTTATACGCGATATTGGCCAGGTTATCGGCATGTTGATGACGGTGTTATTGTTTATGTGTCCTATTTTTTATTCTTTATCTGCCCTGCCTGACTCCATTGCACAGTATTTATACCTGAATCCGTTAACCCTGATTGTGGATCAGGTGCGGACGGTGTTAATCAGCGCCGGCCAACCGGATTGGCTTAAATTGGCTTATTACAGTGTTGTGGCGCTGATGGTGGCTTGGAGCGGCTGGTTTTGGTTTAGTAAAACACGCAAGGGGTTTGCTGATGTCTTGTGAGCCTATCATTAACTTGCAAGCAGTTGATAAATGTTATCAGTTATATGCCCAGCCTGTTGATCGTTTAAAACAGTTTATTTGGCGGGGTAGGCGTAATTTTTACCAAGATTTTTGGGCTTTGCGACATATTGATTTACAGGTCAATGCCGGTGAGGTGGTGGGGATTGTCGGCTGTAACGGAGCAGGTAAATCAACTTTATTACAATTGATTTGCGGCACTTTAACAGCCAGCGCGGGAGATATTCAGGTAAGGGGCAGAATTGCGGCATTGCTGGAACTTGGCGCTGGCTTTAACCCTGAGTTCAGCGGCCGGGAAAATGTGTGGATGAATGCGGCGATTTTAGGCTTGTCGGATGCTGAAATTGGCGAGCGTTTTGCTGAGATTGTCGAATTTGCAGGCATTGCCGACTTTATTGACCAGCCGGTTAAAACTTATTCCAGTGGGATGTATGTACGCTTAGCGTTTGCGGTGGCAACCAGTGTCGATCCGGATATTTTGATTATTGATGAGGCGTTATCGGTCGGCGATGGTGCTTTTGCCCGTAAATCCTTTGATCGCATTATGCAATTAAAAGAGGCGGGTAAAACCATTTTATTTTGCTCACATTCTTTGTACCACATCGAGGCAATTTGCGACCGAGCCATTTGGCTAAATCGTGGCGTTATTGAAAAATCAGGTTATCCTGCAGAAGTCATTAGTGCGTATGATTTATTTTTGGCAGGACAAGACACCCCGCCGGAAGCAGAACGCGATCCCCGGCAAAGCACGGTAACCGCTCCCCCTGGCAGTGCCAGAATTACCCAAGTAACGTGCTGGAGCGATGCACAAACCGGTAACAAGCTGGCCTTGCAATCTTTGCAAAGCACCTTAAGTATTAAAGTCGCTTTTGTAGGCGATTTGAGTTTAGAACCCCCTTCGGTCGCCGTGGCGATTGTGACTAAAAACGAGACCTTAATTGCCAGTGCCAGCTCTAAAAATGACGCAGTAACGCTGACACGCGCGGCCGATGGTTCAGGGATGGCGATCGTGGTGTTTCCAAACTGCCCTTTATTAAAAGGGGAATACTATATCAATGTATTTTTAGCCTGCGAACAGGCGTTGCATGTTTACGATCATGCCCAACATGTGGCTGAACTTTATGTGTCGCAATCAGGCCTTGAACAAGGTTTTGTTAGTTTACCGCATCGCTGGGAAGTCTAAACAATGGATTTAAATAAGCTGGGGCGTGCTTATCGCCGGTTTTTACGTTGTATGGCTGTGCTTGCAAAATTCCCCATCACATTAGGCTATCTTAGTGCCCCTTGGCTGGCTTATATAGGTTTAAGCCCCATTAAGCAAGAGGCGGCAGGTTTTCGGCAAGCATTAGAGGATGCAGGCAAGCGGTTTTCTGATGCTGACTGGTTGTCGATATGGCGCAAACGCTTGGCCGATCAGGCTATTTTTTGTTTGCATATTTTTAAGCAACCTAAATGTGATGCAAAATGGGTTAAACAACGGATTACTGTTGACCTGGCACAGCTGGAAACATTACTGCAAGCGCAGGGAAGCGTTTTATTTTTAACTTACCATCATGCTTACCAACACACTTTATGTGCCGCTTTAGGGGCGGCAGGCTTGCCTTTAAATGCATTGGCCGCCCCTGAAGAGTCCTCCCCTCTGTTTGCTTTTATCGGCACTTATATTAAACAACTGCATCGAGGATGCGCCCTGCATTTTAACGGCGGCAAGTATTTGTTTTTTGACCGCGATATGGCGGGGGCTAGAATGGCTAAGCGAGCCTTAGCGAACGGTGGTATTTTAATTTCGTTAAACGATTTTTCCGGATCGCAGGAAAAATGCCCTGCGGTGCCTGTTTTTAATCGCCGGATAACCGCCCCTACCGGCAGTGTTAAGTTAGCCTGCCGCCTAGGTATTCCCATTGTGGCAGGCGGTATGTTGCGCGATGGCAAGCATTATCAAATCGTGATGCGGCAGATAGATAATACGCAAAATATCACCTGCATTATGCGTGATTATTTTGCTTTTTTGGAAGAAATCAGCGCAGATGCGCCGCATTTTTGGGATGGCTGGAACTGGTTTTCAGGCTTACCTCATGACTCTGTAGAGACTCTTAATGACTCAAGCTCTTAATTTAACTAGGCTATGGCATAAAGCACATAGCCATTTACAACCTTTTGCTACACATTTGCCCATCACGGGACATACCGCTTTCAAGTGTCCTATTTGTCTGGGGAAACAGGCTTTTAAAATAGTAGCGCAAATACGTTTTGGCTCGCAAAATTGGGAGCGAGGCGAGCCGATTTATTGTCCCGATTGTCAGGAATATAGCTTATTGGATGTATCTAGCCGGGCATTACCCATTACCGCTGTCGATGCACGATTGTGGTTTACGGAACCGACGTTTTTAAATATTGAGCCGACAACGCGCTGTAATTTTAATTGCTGGTATTGTGTGGGACGGCATATGCAGCAAGAAGATATAACGGTCGCAAGGTTCGCGCAGGTTTTAGATAACTTCCCCAGCGTTAAAACCATTGCCTTGGTGGGTGAAGGGGAGCCGCTGATGCATAAAGGTTTTTTTGATATGGCGCAGCTGGCTAAAGCGCGTGGTATTCGCGTGATGATTATTTCCAATGGCTCTACGTTAAGTCAGAGTATTGTTGAAAAACTTTGTGCGGCAGAAATTGCTTATGTCGGCATTTCCATTGATTCAATTGACCCGGAAGTGTTTGCCAGCTCGCGGATTGACGGTAAATTAGAAAAAATCTGGCAAGGTATCCAGCGTTTACGCGAGTATCGCGATGCCAAGGGTTTGCAATACCCTAAAATCGGCTTAAAAGGGACGCTGTTTTCCTACAATAAAACCGAATTGCCTGCTATTGTGGCCAAGGCTAAATCCTATGGCGTGGAGATATTCGAGTCCTTTCAGGCTTTAAACCCGATGAGCACCTATATCCCCATTTATCCTAACAGCGCGCGCAGTGAAATCCCGCATATTAACGAGGTGGCGGAGCGTATTTTGCAAGACAGCGAGCAAGCCAAGCAGCAATTACAGCCCTTTGCTGATTTTTGTGCTGCTGAAGGCATTGCCATTGATAAAAATGGCACGCCCAATGGCTTACGCAGTAATTGCGATGAACAGTGGATTTATGCGTTGCTCAGCGGTGATATAACCCCCTGCTGTCAAATTAAAACCCCTGTCAGTCCAACGTGGAATGTAAGCCGGCATACTTTAGCGTCTATTTTAAGCGACCGGCAATATGAAAATACGCGTTTTAATCTGTGGAACGGCATTTTTCCAACATATTGCGCCGGCTGCTGGAAAACGCCGTGCTAGATTTATTATTAGCTGAACTGCCGGCAGCCCCTAGCCGTTTAGTCACCGATAACCTCCCCTTAGCCGCTGACTTGGGCTACCAGAACTTTGCTTTAAAAGATTTACAAGACCCCGACAAGCCATTAAGTAATATTCATGCCATTGTCTTATATAAGCCGGATAAAGTACCTGACCCTTTAATATTATTTAATCAGGCTTTAGAGGCGCTTGAATCTGATGGCGTACTGTTAATTGTCGCGACCTTTGCCGACCGTTTTACAGGGGCAGGCAATAGTGAGCTGATTTTGTTAAGTGATTTTTTAGCTTTGGCAGAGCGGTTTAATTTCCGGCAGAGTATTCACCAGGTTTTAAGCAGCAATGCACAGACACAACAAAGCGAAGTTTTTTTAAAACTGAGAAAAGGCGATTACCCTAAATGGCGGCTTGCTTATTTAGATACATCCGATACTGAGCGTATGTTGCGTTTATTTGCGGATACTTTTCATCAGCAGATGTCACAGGCTTTACGGCAATGGAAATATGCCGACCCGCAGGCACTGACCGTCTGCGTTTGGGAACAAGATACCTTAATCGGTTCTTTAGGCGGTATGCCGCGGAAAATATTATTTTTTGGCAAACCCCAAACAGCCGTACAAATTGGTGATGTGATGGTCGATGCGCATAAACGCGGTATTCTGACACGCACCGGGCCTTTTTTCCGCATGACGGCCACATTTTTAGAGTGCTGTGCAGGGTTTGGCAAGCCTTTTTTACTTATTTTTGGGTTTCCTAATGAACGCCATATGCGTTTGGCAGAGCATTTACATTTTTATAAACAAGTAGGCAGTTTATTGGAATTTTCATGGCCTGCTGTAGATAAAGCACCTGATTTCTGGACGTATTTAACACCGGTCGATCAGAATAATATTCAGTCATTAGGAACTAACATAAATAATCTATGGCATTTAATGGCAGCTGATTTGCAACAGCATGTGATTGGCATTCGCGATTGGCACTATTTATTAACTCGATATTTGCAGCATCCGGAAAACCGCTATCAAATTTTTTTAATCAAGCATAAATTGACGCGCAAAATTACAGGACTCATTGTGGTCGAAGTGCAAGAGACTCGCTGTCATTTAATGGATGTGATTAGTCCTGTTGCGAATATTCCCGCGTTAGTGCGTCAGGCTCGGCATTTAAGCAGTACCTTAGGCTGTGAGCGTTTATTCTGCCAAATATCCAATACTTTTGCCGACCATTTTAAAATAGGGGCTTATCGGCAAGAGGCCGTGAATATCCCTATTGCCAAAGATACTTGGGGAGCAGGGCCGCAATATAAGGACTTAATCAATGCTTGGTGGTTAATGAGTGGCGATATGGATTTTAGGTAAGTGATTGACACTAAAAACAAGCTGTATAAGTTTTATACAATTGCTTGCAGGCCTTATTTTTCTAGTGCTGTCAGAGTTACACAAAAAATATACACAATGTTATCCACAGAAAATGTGCATAACTAACCGCAAAGTTGATTAACACTTGTTGATAGCATTGTGCATGTGTAAGTTGCCCACAGATTATGCAAGTTTATTACACAGGTTTATCAAGTGGGTTTAAGCCTGTTAATAAAAGGCTTCTAAGCAGTTATACAGCTTAAAGCGGCCGTTTAATAATAATTATTAACACAAATCACTTTGTCGCGAGTCGCTTTGTTTTAAAGGGTTGTAGAGGCGATATCGGTGCTAAAATATGCTATTGTGAGCATTTTTTGTTCTACCTAGCACTTAAGCTAATCGTCTTTGATTGCCCATAAAATGCCTATTACCAATGAATCGTCTTATCTCCCTTTTAAAGCGTCACCTATCCCGCCCGGCTCTTGGTTAGTATTAGCTCCTCATCCTGATGATGAAACCTTTGGTATGGGTGGCACCTTATTATTAGCGCAAGCCGCTGGTATTACGGTGGATATTATTTTTGTCACCGATGGCGGCCAAGGCGGTGAACAAACCGAAGATTTACCCAAAATACGTGCACAAGAAGCCAGGCGGGTGGCTGATAAATTAGGTATTCGGAATATTTATTTTTGGCATGAGCCTGATCGTGAACTTAAACCTTCACAACACCTAATTACGCGCTTAAGCGATTTTATTAAACAATGGCAACCGGCTTGCGTTTTTTTTCCTACGCCGTCAGAGCCGCACCCCGATCACCGCACAACGGCGGTACTGGCTTGGGAAAGCTTACGCTTAAGTGATTTTCCTGCAACACCCATTAGTTATGATATTTCGGTACAAGGACACAGTAATTTCCTAATTGATATCAGTGACGTTATCCAAGCTAAACGTGCCTTAATGGCAGACTATAAAAGCCAATTATCTGAAAACCTTTATATTGAACGTCTGATTGCCTTAAATAAAGCACGTACTTGGTCTTTACCGCAGTCTGTAGACTATGCGGAATCGTTTTATCAATGGCCCAAAAAAGATATGCCATTGAATGCCTTAGTTTTAAGTGTGGCAACGCAGGTAGCATCATTACAAGCTTTACCGGAGAGCTTACCACTCATCTCAGTGATTACCCGCACTCAAAACCGGCCGGAATTGTTACAAACCGCCATTCGCTCAGTTGCAGCGCAATCTTACCCCAATATTGAGCTGATTGTGGTCAATGACGGTGGCAAAAATTGCGAGGCTCTGGTACAAGAAGCTGCACAGGGAAATATTCAACAATTGCATTATCAACATTTGCCCAAAAATTTAGGTCGTTCAGCGGCGGCTAATAAAGGACTACAAAAAAGTCAGGGGCAATTTATTATTTTTTTAGATGATGATGATTGGTTTGAACCACATCATATAGAAACGCTTTATGCACGCTTAACAAGCGATAAAGGCGCTATTGCCGCCTATGCAGCCGTGCGTTGTCTTAATGCAGCGGGAGAAGTGATTAAAGTCTATGCAGATGCTTTTGACTCGGTACAGCTTTGTATTGAGAACTTTATACCGATTCATGCCATTTTGTTTAAACGCAGCGTACTCGCAAAAGGCTGTGCATTTGATGAGAGTCTCTCTTTATGTGAAGACTGGGATTTTTGGTTGCAAGTACAACAATATGGGCGGTTTTCTTTTGTCCCCCAAATAGGTGCAAATTATTTGGTACATGATCTAGGTTCTGGATTATGGGGTAATTATGAGGCGAGTAAGAAGGTATATACTAAATGGCTATCTATTTGGCCAACCGATACCCTTTCGGGTATTTTTGAATCTGCGCGTTATAAAAAATACTTCCTTGAAAAAGAGCAGGAGCTAGCACAGAAAAATCAATTACTGACTGAAACAGAGCAGGAGCTAGCACAGAAAAATCAATTATTGACCGAAACAGAGCAAGAGCTTAATCAGCAATATACGCAACAACGACATGACCAGAAAAAAAATGCTGATTTAGCCTCCCAAATAACTGTATTGAATAATGTTATTGCATGCCTTGAACAAGAAAAAGAAGCGCTTTACAACAGCCGTTCATGGCGACTTACCCAGCCACTTAGACAAACTAAACAGACGCTGGCATTGACGACTCAACAACCTATGAAACGATTTGCTTATTTATTATGGTCTTCTCTCCCGCTGAATATTCATCAACGTATTCGCATAAAAACAAGCCTTGTTACACAATTTCCCATGCTCAATAATTTATTGGATCTAACACCAATACCGGAGACGCAAATAGAATGGCAAGAATCTGTTGATACCCCACAAACAGACTCGCAAACGGATGCACTATACAGCACGGAATACTATATTAGACTAGATGCAGCCCGCAACAACACCCCATTAGACTATGTTCCTTTAGCCGGCGATAGTATTGATAAATCCAGAACCCGTGTTAAGGTCATTGCCTTTTATTTGCCGCAGTTTCACCCGATTCCTGAAAATGATAAAGAATGGGGGCGAGGTTTTACCGAATGGACCAATGTCAGCAAAGCGATTCCGCAATTTGTGGGTCATTATCAACCCCGACTGCCGGGAGAATTAGGCTATTATGATTTACGCTTAAAATCAGTACAGCAACGTCAAATAGAGTTGGCTAAACAATATGGTATCGATGGCTTTTGTTATCATCATTATTGGTTTGCCGGTAAAAGAGTGCTGGAAAAACCGTTTCAACAAATTTTGGATGATCCTAGTTTGGATTTACCTTTTTGCCTTTGTTGGGCAAATGAAAACTGGACGCGGCGCTGGGATGGTAGCGATGAGGAAATTATTTTAGAACAACATCACTCCCCGGAAGATGATATTGCTTTTATTAAAGATATTACTCCCGCTTTAAAAGACAAGCGTTATATTCGCATTAATAATAAACCGCTATTAATTGTTTATCGCCCGGGATTATTGCCGGATCCGGCAGCAACTGCCGCACGATGGCGAGCCTATGCACAAGCGGAAGGTATTGGCGATTTACATATTGTCTCTGCCGCTACCTTTGGCTTTAAAGACTTTGCCAGCATTAATTACGATGGTTTGGTGCAGTTCCCGCCGCATAATATTCCGGCCTCAAATATTACAGGACAAGCTACACTGCTGAATGTTGAATACGAAGGGCATGTATTTGATTTTAAAGAATTCAGTATTAATGCCATAAAAGAACTATCGGGCGCAAAACATACCTTTCCTTGTGTGATGATGAATTGGGATAACGAGGCCAGAAAACCCGGCAAAGGTCATACTTTTTATGGCGGCACGCCGGAAAATTATAAAAAATGGCTTGATGCCGGTTTTGATTTCGTGCAAGAAAATAACGCCGAAGCTGAACAAATCGTTTTTATCAATGCTTGGAATGAATGGGCAGAAGGCACTTATCTAGAACCTGATAGACGTTATGGATATGCGTACCTACATGCCACCGCCAATAGCATTAGAGCGCATTATCAAATGCCTGATTTAAACGAGGTGCAAGCACATAATGCCGGTTTTAAGAAAAGTAGCCATACTGCCGTCATCATACATTTATATTACCCTGATATTGCCGATGAATTGCTGCGCTATATCGAATCGACAGAGGGTGTCGATTACTTTATCAATATGCCCGATCATATTGACCCTGAAATAATGCAAACATTTTGCGAATCAAAACAGAATACTTATATTACGCTGATGCCCAATAAAGGCCGCGATATACTGCCTTTTCTTAGCGTATTGGATAAAGTTTCGGCTTTAGGTTATGACTATTTATTAAAAATTCATTCTAAAAAAACCACATACCGCAAAGATGGAGAGCAATTAAGAGTCGCTTTATTTAACGACTTATTAGGTAAATTCAGCCTAGATGACATAATCAAACACTTTGAAAAGCGGCCAAAAATAGGCTTTATTGCCCCTGCAAACAGTATTGTTTCATTATCTAACCCCGTTTATTTAAAAAATAATCAACAACATGTGCAAGCCTTATTAAATAAAGCAGGTTATGGCAATTTACCTTTAGATTTTGATTTTATTGCTGGCTCGATGTTTTGGGCTCGCGTCCAGGCATTACAGCCGCTTTTAGCACTGAATTTACAGCCCGCCGATTTTGAAGAAGAGCTAGGACAAATAGATGGCACTTTAGCTCATGCTATCGAACGCTTAAGCAGTGTTCTTGCCGCTCAGGCAGGTTATACGACCGTTACCTTAGACACGCTGTAAATTGAATGAGTATTAGCGTTATTATCGTCAATTGGAATGGCGGTGATTTATTACTAGATTGTTTACAACATTTAAGACAACAAACTTTACCCCCTGATGCAATATTACTGATGGACAATGGCAGTACCGATGGTTCTGCCGTAAAAGCTGCACGTATTCCCGGCGTAGACGTGCATTTTTTGCAAGATAACTTAGGCTTTGCCAAAGCCAATAATATTGCGGTACAACGCTGCCATACCGATTGGGTGGCCTTATTAAATCCGGATGCATTGGCGGAGCCGGATTGGTTGTTGCATTTAATGACGGCAACAAAAAACCAGCCTGATATTAGCGTATTTGGCTCACAGCAACGTTTATTAAACCAACCGGATAAATTAGATGGCGTAGGTGATAATTATCATATATCAGGCTTAATATGGCGTTCAGGGCACGGTAAGCATTATCGTGACCATAAGGTACCTAATAACGATATCTTCTCTCCTTGCGCCTGTGCCGCGCTTTATAAGCGTAGTGCATTTAATGCCGTGGGCGGGTTTGATGAAGATTTCTTCTGTTATGCAGAAGATGTCGATTTAGGTTTTCGCTTGCAACTGCATCATTATCCAGCGCGTTATGTGCCGGAAGCGATTGTTTATCACGCCGGCTCTGCGAGTACCGGCGGTAAACACAGCAAATTTTCCTTATATCACGGCCACCGCAATTTAGTCTGGACTTTTATCAAAAATATGCCGCCATTATTATTTTGGTCTTTATTACCTTTGCATTTGGCCTTAAATCTGATTTCCATCGTTTATTTTGCGTTAAAGGGTCATGGTCGCGTTATTGTAAAAGCAAAATATGATGCGTTATTAGGTATTCCCAAAATGTGGCGTAAACGACGCTCTATTCAAAGACATAAAAAAGCATCCGATTTTAATATTTGGTTATTGCTTAATAAAAAAATATTTTTTAAATAATCGTTTTTTTGCTTTTTTAGTTCAGTTCGAGAATGATTAAAAATTTAAATAGTCTTTAAAAACTCACTAAAAATAGCGTGATTTTAAAAGAAAAACACCTAAAAAGTTATCCACAAGGCGACTGAGTTTAGACGCTACAGTTAAATATAGATTAAGAAAAGATTAGCAAAAAAACGTGAAACGCTGAAAGCCTTTAAATATATAGCTTACAGCGTTTTTTTTAAAGTGCCACCCTTGGTGCTATGCCGTGCCACCCTTGGTGCTATGCCGTGCCACCCTTGGTGCTATGCCGTGCCACCCTTGGTGCTATGCCGTGCCACCCTTGGTGCTATGCCGTGCCACCCTTGGTGCT
>Ga0256839_1002343_pt1 | contig 21188 bp, 19 predicted proteins | sample 354166metaG_FD_185968 | JGI IMG/M metagenome (GOLD analysis project Ga0256839, IMG submission 185968) | Hydrothermal vent microbial communities from Mid Atlantic Ridge, Atlantic Ocean - 354-166 | ecosystem: Environmental > Aquatic > Marine > Hydrothermal vents | place: Atlantic Ocean: Mid... | reverse complement strand
TCATGGGAGACTGCGTAATCTGCGTCCTCGCATCGTCCGTGGGTGGAGGGACCGGCGGCTCCCAAGGGGTCACCGTGGGGTCGAGCCATGGCACGAAGCGTTCCAGATCGACGGCGTTTTCCGTCTTACCCTGGCCCGTGGGCCCCTTGGACTCCGAGCAAGCCTTCGCCAGCTCGACGATGTTGTCCAGGTTGTTCGACGCCTCGGAGAGGTTGTCGCGGGAGACCCGGCGATCGGCCACCGAAGCCCCTGGCTCCAGCACGCGCTTGATCTCCGGCACGACGACCTCTTCCAGAAGCTTTGCGGCCCGCTCCTGCTTCTCCCGAATGCAGGCCAAGCGCGCCTTTTCGTTGTTCTGCTTGGCCTCCTGTTCGAGGGCCTTGAGCGTCTTGATGTCATCGAGCATGTGGGACCGAAGCCCCTTGATATCCCGCATGATGGCGTCGAGATCGCCGGCGGTGGCCTTCTTGGCGGCCCCATCGTTCGATTCGGCCGGACCCGCGGCCGCGGACGCGGCCACGACGCCGGACAGCGCGACGAGCAGGAGGGACGAAAAGATGATTGGACGACGCGTGGACATGACGGACCCCTTCGATTACTTGCTTCCAGAGAATACTACGGAGAAGGTGACCTCCGCGGGCTCTTCGGCCCCCTTCATGGGGAACCGCCAGCCCTTGATCTTGGCCACGGTACATCCCTTGACCGCGCCACTGCCGAGGGTGTCTTCCTCGACCACGACCTTCGTGACGGTCCCCATCACACTGATGTTGATCGTGTAAGTCATCTTACCCGAAAGATTGGGCTGCGTACGAAGCGCCTTTTCGTAGCAGTGCTGCAGGGCACCCATCCGGCGGCGGATCGTGGCTTGCACCATCTTCTTGTCCACGTCGCCGAAGACGTCCGTGCCGGTGGTCTTGAGCTTGCCACGGACCTTCTTTTCCTTCTTTTTCGCCTTGGCGGTTTCCACCTCGGGCCCCTGCCCCGTCTCGAGCCCCTCGTTTTTCGCCATCGCCCCATGGGCGGTGATGCCCTCGCCGCCCGGCACGAACGGGCTGATATCCCCACCGTCGGCCATCACGGTGGTCGTCATGCCCTGGGCGAAGAGTTCACCCAGTTGGTTCTCCGTCTGTTGGATGACGTCCACCACGGTCCCCTCGCCGGGGCCGCCGTACGTACCCAGCACGCGCGCCACGCCCACCCCCCGAGCCTTCTTCATGGCCTGTTCCGAGTACTTTTGCGGCTTCTCGGCCAGTTCCTTGGGCTCGGGCTCCGGCTCGTCCTCCTTCTTTTCCACCTTTTCCTCCTCCTCCTGCGCCAGGACCTCCTCCTGCTGCTCCTCCTCCGGCGGCGTTTCTTCCGGCTCCGGGCGCTGGATCCCCATCACCTGCAAAAACCGCTCGTCGATGTCATCCACGCCGAACGACGAGTCCACCTCCTTGTTGGCCGCCCACGTAAAGTACGATCCGAGCACCAGGGCCGCCGACGCGAGGCTCGCCGCGTCCTCCCGGCTGAGCATCTGGTCGAGACGTGGCCGAAACTCGACGGGGAACGGCAGCTTCTTGGGGACGGGCTTGGGCTTGTCGAACTGGAACAGCAGCGTCGTCTCACCCAGGCTCAGCTTGCCCTTCGCGTTCTTGGGGAGCTCGATACGAAGATCCCCAGACGTTACCCCAAATTTCTTCCGAAGCTGCGATACCGAATATTTCTTCTTCCCGAGAACCACCTTCCCCTTGGTCTTCTCGGGCAGATCCAGATAGTAGCGCCCCTTGCGGTAATCGAAGACGCGGTGGCGCGGGGGGACCTCCGGACCGAAGGCCAGCACGTCACTGTCCACGCGGCTCCCGACCGTAATGGGGCCGGGGCAGCTTTGGTGGACGTCGTCACAGACGATGTCGTCAACGACCGCGACGACGCGGAGGACTCGTTCGGCTTGGCGTGCGGTGGCCATGATGGGTGGAGGGTCTCATCGAGGGGGAGCTGGACGGGCTGCCACGGCGGTCCTGCTACCTGCATCAGCATAGAGGACTGGGTGCTTGAGAACCAAACCAATTCTAGCTTGGCCCGAAAGGGTGCGATCCGTGAAGCGGACGGCCCCCTGGATGAAAACCGGGGAGGCCCTGCCGCCTTTGCCGCCATCGCAGCCCCGCTTTGGCGACGTGGCCGCTCCAAATGCCGACCGGCGCGTCGCCCACATCGTGGACCGGCACGCCGGCGCGAAACTGCGCGTATGCCGCAGGCTAACCCGTCTTGATGACGCAGAACGCGTACTCGCGATACTCAGCGCGGCCGGCCGTGAACAGCACGTCCACGAGTGCCGAGAACTTGAGGTTCTGATCGCCGACCACGATCACGCGCCCCTCCCATTCGACCCCTCGGGCCTCCGCCATCTGCTTGGCCTTGTCGGCCTCCTCGCTCATGGCGTCGAACAGGGGACCGATGAGATGGTTCTTCACTGCCGCCGGATCGATCTCCCCGTCGCTCGTAAGCTGCACGATCTTCTTGTCGCCGAAGGTGATGTCCCGCGTCGAGATGTAGACGGGCACCCCGTCCTGAATGGGCGAATCGGCCTTGGAAAAGGGGATCTTCTGACCTGCCGTCGGCGTGATGACGATCGGGTCCGATCCGTAGCTCTTGAGCAGGTAGACGACGATGATGGACACGATATCCATCAGCGACGTCATCGTAAGCTCGCCCTCTTCTTCCGCCTTGTTGCGACGCGCCGCCTTTTTCGCGGCCTTCTTCTTCAAAAACAGTTCCTCGGGGGTCATGACGGTCTCCTCGGGGCGTGCATCAGCCAGCGCCGGCTTCCACGATGGGCTGCCAGAAGTAGCACTCGGGGGGCGGTTCTTCGCCCTGCGCGATCTTGAGCAGCTTGCACTCGGTACCGCGCAACGCGTCCATGGTGCTGACCAGCACCTGCATCGGGATCGTGTTCTCCGCGGAGACCGTCACGACCGTCTCGTGCGGGAACTGCTGCTTGAACTTCTTGGCCTGGGCCTCGAGCGCGGCGTAGTCGTAGCGTTCGAAGTCGTCGAGGGGCGCACCAGGCTTGGCCAAGGGGATCGTCGGTCGGGTGGAGTCTGCGGACTTCCCCGCCTCCGCGCCCACCTGCTGGCCCTGGGCGCTGACCCGGTAGCCGTCCTCCATGATGAAGACCTTGAGGTTGAGCGGCTCTTCCTTCTTTTCATCTTCCTTCTTCTGGTCCGCCGTGGCCGCGAACTTCGGGGGGCTTACGTTGACCGCGGCAAACGAGGCGACCTCCATCGCCAGCAGGAGGGCCGGGATCAGAAGAAGCATGATGTTCATGATGGGGATGAGGTTCGCTTCGACGTCACCTTCATCCGTTGCCTTCTTCTTGCGCTTTGGCATGGGAACCCTTCGGGGGAAACGAGTGTTGCGGCGAGCAACGAGGAGGGCCCGGAGGCCGCCCCCGTGGGACGGCCGTCCGGATCCACGAGACGATCAGCCCTGGCGGACGCGGGCTGCCAGCAGGTTCTCGAGCTTGACCGCGTAGAGGTCCACCTCGTCCGAGATCTTCTTGGCGAGGCTCGAGATGAACACGTGCGAGGCGAGCAGCGGGATCGCGACCATCAGGCCGAAACCGGTGGTGTTGATGGCGATACCGATGCCCTTGGCCAGCGCCTGCGAGCGCTGGTCGGCAGCCACGGTGGCGACGGCGCGGAAGGCCTCGATCATGCCGAAGATGGTGCCGAGTAGACCGAGCAACGTGGCGATGTTCGCCAGCGCCGAGATCATCGGCACGCGCTTCGAGATGGCCGGGCCGACCTCGAGCATGGCCTCTTCGATGGCGGCGGCGATGTCGGCCTCGCTCTTGTTCGCGCGGGTCAGGCCCGCCTTGATGACGCGGGCGAGCGCCACCTTGTCCGCGGCGTTGCAGAGCTTGATCGCGCGGTCGATGTTGTTGGCCATCACCAGCTTCTGGATCTGGTTGAAGAACTGCGGGCCGTTGACGTTCGCGCGGAAGAACAGATAGATGAAGCGCTCAATCATGACGCCGGCGCCGAGCACGGCGGTCAGCGCGATGGCGTGCATGAAGCCGCCGCCCTCTTGGTAGAACTGTGCGAAATTGTCCATGGTGTCGGTGTCCTCCTCGTCCGTGGCGATGCACGGAAAGTTGTCGGGTTGGGCGATGGTGCAGCCCCTTGGGGCGTTGGGTCGATAGTCTACAGGGAAATGAGGTTCATGGGGGGTGCGTGGGAAGGTGGTCGCCGGTCGCACGTGCGCGGGGCGCAGCGTCGCGGCCGGTTTCTAAAACAAGGGATCTTGGACCGATTCGAGCACGAGTGGGATGAACCGGGCGTCGAGCCGCGCCCAGTCGTAGTCGATGGACGAGCGGCGAAGGACGTAGAAGGCGCTCGGTTTTTCGAGCTTTCCCTCCACGAGGAAGTCTTCATCGAGCGCGATGCGGCGCTTTCCCTTGGGGCGTGTTTTCTGCTTCTTGTCCGCCTTGCCCTGGGCGGGCGCAGCCGCCTTCGATGGGGGGGCAGACCAAGCCGGAGCCGCCTGCAGCATCACGACGGCTGCGAGCGCCGCACAGACCGCGGTACGACGCGGGCGGGCGTTCGACAACGGAAGCGGTCGGGGGGAGGCGATCGTCGATCCGGTACGCATGACGGAGCTGGGCGAGCCGTTTGTGGGCATCATGGAGGGTACACGGGAACGGGGGCGCAGGACAACCGTTTTTCCCGGCTTTTTCGCCAGGGGCGGCGGTGCGGTGCGGCACGTTCGCAGCCCGGTCGGCAGATCGTTTCGCGCCCGCGCGGCTTGGGGTTGCGAGGCCGGGGCGAGACGGCTTCGACAGAGGGCGCAAGGTGGGGCCGAGGGCGGCTCGTGATGGCTTTTGCGGCGATCGGCAATGCGGCTGGCCGAACGGGATGAAGCTGCGATCGCTGCTTCGCGCCCCGCCAGGAAACCGAGGTTTCGGGCAACCAGGAGGCCACCGCGACACCACCACCGCGACGCCGCCCTTCGTCAGGAGAGGGCTTTTTCCCGGACACGCGGGTTTTCCGCACATCCTGCCGGGAACCTATCCCTTGGGCGTCTTCGGCTTCTTGGGTTCCGGCTTCTTGGGTTCGGGCTTCTTGGGTTCCGGCTTCTTGGGTTCGGGCTTCTTGGGTTCGGGCTTCTTGGGTTCCGGCTTCTTGGGTTCCGGCTTCTTGGGTTCCGGCTTCTTGGGGTCGGGCTTCTTGGACTCGGGCTTTTTGCCCTCGGGCGCGGTCTGCGACCCGCCCTGTTCGCCCGAGGGCTCGCCGCCGGTCTTCGCCTCGGCGCCCGCCGCTTCCTTTTGCTTCTTTGCAGCCCGCTCCTTGCGTTTCTTCTCCCGTTCGAGCCGACGCTTCTCGCGCTCGATGCCCTTTTTCGCCACGATGATGTAGGCCTCGGCGCGTTCGACGCTGACGGGCTCGGGTGCCTGTTTGCCGCGGCCCACCGCCGGCGGCCGCCTCGGCGGCCCCTGTGGAGGATGCTGCGTCACGAGCTCGCGGTACTTCGTAAGGTGCGAGATCGCCTTTTCGAGCCGCGCCATGGTCCCGAGCCCGGGGAACGGGTCGGCGTCGAGGTAGAGCAACCCGAGATTGAAGTGCGCGAGCGGGTCGTCCGGCTTGCGCTCGAGGGCCTTGATGAACTGCGCCTGTGCGTCCTGCCATCTGCGCGCCGCGCGGTAGGCCGCCCCGAGGTTGAGCCGCGCCTTGTACGAGGCCGGATCCAACTCCACCGCGTATTCGAGCACCGAGATGGCCGTCTTGATGTCGCCCCGCCGGATGTAGCGTGCCCCCAGATTGTTCCAGGCCGCGACGTTCGTGGCGTCGGCCTCGGCGGCCGCTCGAAAGGACTTCGTCGCCGCCTCGGGGCGGCCCAGCTCCAACAGCGTAAACCCGCGCAGGTTGTGGGCCTCCGACAGCTCCCGCGCAGGCACGACCTTCTTGTCCACGCTCAGGATGGTCGAGGTGACGGTCTGCGCCAGCTCGAACTTGCCCTGTTTGTAGAACACTTCGGCCAGCACCAGCATCGCCTCGGTGTTGAGCTCGTGAATGCGAAGCGCCTCACGGGCCTGCAACAGCGCGTCGTCGAGCTTGCCCTGGCGCAGGAGCTTGCGCGCCTTGGCGCTCGTCTGCCGCGACAGCGACATCTTGCGCTTCTCCTCCTCCGGGTCCCGATCCTGCACGGAAGGCTGGATCGGTTCGGGCGCCTGCTGCCCCACCGACGGCGCCGGCGCCTCCTCGCCAGACGGTCCCAGGGACGGCGGCTTCGGCGCCTTTTCGGTGGCTCCCCCCCCCTCGTCCGGAAGCTTCGGCGGCTCGGGCGCCGCCTCGGGCTTGCAGGCCGAAAGCGACACGCCGGCCAGGCACGCCGCCACCACGAAACGCACGACCTTGCGGCGCATCATGGTGCCGGGGCCTCCAGTTCGAGGGCCACCGCAGGCTCACGCAGCAACGGGTACTCCTCGGGCTTGTAGATGTTGAGACGCTCGGTCGCCGCGCGCGTCCACTCGTTGGCGATGTTGTACTCCTTCGCCCGGGCCAGCGTCATCTCGTAGAAGCTGATCGCCTTGGCCTCGAACTGCGAGGCCGCCGCCGCCACGATGTCCTGATAGGCGAACCACGCCTCACTGTACGGCTTGAGCGACTTGGGCACGGGCGCCTCCCGCAGCTTGATCGCCGTCTGCTCGAAGGCGAACCCGGTCTTGTACGTGGCCGCCAGCGCCCAGTCCGCCCGGCGATAAGCCGCCACGGCCGTGTACGCCTTCGCCGCGGCCACCATCTTGTCGAGCAACGCCTTGGTCTCCTTTTCGAGGCGCTTGCCCGTGGACTTCAGGCGCACTCGAAGGTAGTCGTTCATCACGTACTCGGCGAGCTGGAACTGCGCCTCCGCAGCGAAGTCCGCCGGATCCGTCGCGGGCTGGAGGCCCCGCGCCGCGAACAAATCGACCACCATCTTGTAGGCCTTCTTCGCCTTCGATCGCTTTTTGAGCCCGTCGTAGGTGTGCCCGATGCGAAGATAGGCTTCGAGCACGCGTGGCGCCTGCTCCGGGTCGTTTTTGTACTTCTTGATGAAGTCGCGAAACGCCTTGATCGTCGCGCCGGAGCTGCCGGTCTTCGCGGTCACCTCGGCCGCTCGGAACAGGGCTTCCGCGGCCTTTTCGGCGTCGTCCGTCTTGGCCGCGAACTTGCGAAACAGGCTCGCGGACTTCTTGTACTTTTGCAGGTTGTCGGCGAGGTCCGCCGCGTTCCACAGCGCGATCTCCCGAAACTCGCTGTCCTTGTACCGCGGGTCCTCGGCCAGCACGAGATACAGCTCGATGGCCTGCGAGAACTCGAAGAAGCGGATGTGGTTGAAGCCGCTTCGCAACAGGGCGTCGTCGGCGAACTCACTGTCCGGATAGTCCGTGTAGATCCGCTGGTACGTCTTGCTGGCGGAGGCGAAGCGTCCGATCTTCTCGTAGGCCACCGCCGCGTTGTTGAGCGCCCGGTCCGCTTGCGGGTCGTCGGGCACCTCGTCCACCAGCGCCACGAACCGGTCGGCCGCCGCCTCGTACTGGCCGGCCTCGTACAGCATCATCGCCTCCTGGAACCGGACCGCGTGCTTGAGGCTCTTGAGCTCGCCGGCAAACTTCGTGCCCTCTTCACCCTCGCCACACCCCATGGCCATGAGCTTCTCCGTCCACGCCTGGGTGTTCGCGAGATCCTCGCGCGCGACGTATCCATCGATGATGAGCTTGCCGGCGTTGATGGCCACATTCTCGTCGCAGTGCTCTTCGAGCACCCGCGACAGCCGTTTCTCCGCGTCCTTGAAGTGCAAGAAGCGCTGGCTGATCTCGCCGCTCAAGTAGGCGAACGTGGCCGCGTCCTCCCCGTCGGGCTCGACCTCCAGGTACCGATCGTAGGCCCGCTGCAACGCCAGGATCGGCTCGGGGATGTCCTTGGGCTCGAACGGCCCTTTCATGCCCTTCTTCGGCAGATCCGGCCATGGAAGCCGCCCCTCGGCCACCTCCTTTTCCACATACGCCTCCCAGGCGGCCACGGCCCCGAGCGCCGCGTCCACCTGGAGCCGGTTGTCGAGGTTCGAATCACGCACCTCCTCGTACTGGATCGCCGCCGCCTGGAACTGCTCGCTGTAGAACAGCGCCTCGGCGTAGTTGTAGCGGTACTGGTAGGAGCTTTCCGAGTCGGGGAAGCGCTCAAGGTACGCGGCATAGGCCTTGGCCGCGATGGCGTACTCCTCCCGCGCCAGTGGATCCCCCGACGAGCGCAATTGCTGTGCACGCTGGTGGTGGTCGAGCGCCGTCGCGACGAGCGCTTCCTCGGCGAGCTTTTGGGCCGCCTCGATGACGTCCGGATCGTGCTCGTTGGCGTAGTACCACTTCGTGCCGCGAAGGTAACTCGTCGCGAGCCGGTCCCGCGCCCGCATCGCGCCTTCTTCGTCTTGCAGCATCGTATAGGCCTGAAGGACCTTGAGCTGGATCTGCGGCGCGGTGGGAGCCAGCGGCCATGTTCGCAAGGCCAGCTCCCAGATCTCGATGGCGAGTTGATAATCCGTCTGGTAGGCGTACAAGTCGCCGAGCGCCGAGTAGATCTCGGGCACGTGCGGTTCGTCCTTGCGGTCCGCGTAGTCGCGGTTGAGCCGATCGAGACCGGACACGCGGTCCCGGCGCCCGTCCTGGTTCCAGTCCTCTTCGGCGTAGATCTTGGCGATGTACTTGAGGGCCTCGTCGCGAAGCTGCACGGCGCCTTCCAGGTCGCCTTTTTCGCGACGCTCGTCCGCATAACGCACGAACTTGTCCAGCGTCTTGGCGGCGTCCGCGAAACGGGCCATGAGGTACTCGGTCCAGCCCAGGCGGATGAGCGCTTCGTCGTACAGGTCACCCTCGGGATCGGCCGCCACGAGGGTGTACGCCGCAAGCGCGGCGTCGAGTTCGTCGAAGTCGTAGTGCATCTCGCCGATGCGAAGCCACGCCTCCGCCACGTACTTGCTGCCCTCTTTCCAGGGGGTGCAGGCCTCGTAGTCGCCCGGCTCGTACGCCTTGACCGTGGGAAACTCCTCGGCCAGATCGGGCGGGTCGAACTTGTTCTTGCAGGCGAGCGACAGGTACGCAAGCCGTGCCCGGTCGAAGTCTTCCTGCTCCGAAAGCAGCGTCCCGAGCATGTAAAGCGCTGCGTCGCCGAACGCGTAGTTCGGGAACCGCTCGACCACCTGGGCGAACAACCCGATGGGCTTGTCGTAGGCCGGCTGCGGGGGCACCGGCGCCTCGGCCTCCGGATCCTCCTTCAGGCGCTCCTGGTAGGCCTCCAGCGCCTTCTCGTACGCCTCCTCCTGGCGAATGAAGCGCTCGTTGGCGGCCTCGAATTCGAGTTCGGCGTACCGGAACAGGATCTCGGGCGTCCAGGTCGGATCGTCCGGGTGCAACTCCAGGAACCTCTGATAGCGCACGATGGCCTGCGCCCGCAGCTTGCGCGCCTTGGCCGAGTGCTCGTCGATCGCCCGCTCGTACCGCGCCCGCATCGCGCGGCGCCCTTGCACGTGCCCGATGACCATCAGGTCGGCCACCGTGGACTCGAACTCCTCGGCGCCGCGGGCGAACCGGACCGACAACACCTCGACCTCCCGCAACGCCTGGGCCTCCTTCGGGCTTCGCGGCCGTATCGGCAGCGGGGCGCGCAACCGGTTTTGATCGGGTGCATGGAGCGGACGATCCAGGGGCACCCCGGAGCCGGGTTCACCGGGCCGACCGGGTGCCTCCCCGGGTCCCGCCGGGGCCGTCGCTTCCCTCCCCGCGCCCTCCGGCGATGCGGCGCGCTCGGAGCCCGAACCCGCCGCGCTCTCCTTGGGCGCCCCGCCGCCTTCCGGCGCCGCCTTACCTGCGCCCTTCGAGCCCGCCCCGCCGCCATCGGCGTCCGCCTCGGGCAAGGCGGGCGGTTGTTCGGGCGTCCGGCGGGGCCGCGGCGCCGAGGCCAGCGCGACGGAAGGCGAAAGCAGCGCGACGACGCACCACCGGCCAACCGAACGCCACGACCCGACGGAGGCCCCGCGACGGTCGAGCAGCGAACGCCGACGCCCCCCGGTCACCGGCCGAGTTCCTCCAAGCCCGCCTCCAGCAGACGGTCGAGTTCTTGCAGATTGCGGGTCTGCTCCTGCTCCAGGCGCTCCACGGCTTTTTGTTCGACCTCCTTCATCGCCCAGGCGACATCGAGCAACCCCACCTCGCTGCGCAGGACGAGCGTACGCAACTCGCGGACCACGTCTCGGTAGCCTGCGGCGAGCACCGTGGACACGAGATCCGTGGCCTTTGCTTCGAGGGCCTCGAACTCCACGAGGTACGCGTCGAGGTTCGCCCGCTCCTCGGCCAGCACCCGCATCGCGTACGTAAGGCGCACGCCGGCGGCTCGGTCGAGGGCGCCGCGGGCCTCGTCGGCCGCGGCGAGCAACGCGCGGGCTCGCCTCCAGAGCGTCTTCGTCTCCGGATCGGCCGCCTCGCCCAGCGCCGCGAAGGCCTGGTCGACGAACGCCACGAAGCCCGCCTTGGCCCGCGCCCGGACGTCGTACAGCGGATCGTCGTAGCGAAGGCGCGTTTCGGCGCGCACGAGCTCGGCCTCGAGGGCCTGGGCCCGCTGCTCCAGGGCCACGATGCGGCTGCGGACGTCCGCCGCCTGGCGCAAGAACCCCTCGTGGTCGATCTTCTGGTCTCGGCGCGTCGTTTCGTAGTAGCGCTCCGCCGCCACGGCCTGGGCGCGATAGGCCTGGATTTGCTGCCGCAGCCGGTGCACCCGGCGCCCCATGGCCTGCAACCGCGCGAGCACCTCGGCCCGCGTGCGGCCCTTGCTTCCGGGAGGACGGTCGATCGTGTCCACCCACGTGCGGGCGCGGCTCGCCCACGTCGTCGCATTCCGGCCGGCGCGCGTGGCGACCCGGGCCAGCAGGTTGGCAAGCACCCCGACCACGTCACGCTCGGCCGTATCGACCGCCGACAGGTGGGCGCCCAGGTCGGTGAAGAGCCGGGCCCGCTCTCGCGCACGCACCGCCTCCTCCATGCGCGCGAGCATGTCCCTCGTCTCGCGCAGTTCCTCGCGCAACGTCCCGGCCGCCCGGGCGAGGTCCTCGGCGTGGGTCAGGCGCCGGATCCCGTTCGCCACCGGAAGGGCCGCCACCGGCAGCACACGGTCCAGCGTAAAGTGGGCCATGTCGTCGCCGAGCACCGCACCAAAGTAGATGGTCGCCTCGTCGGTCTGGGCCAGACGCCCTTCGAGGCCACCGGCGAGCCGGTCGAACGCCCGGCGCATGGCCAGGAACTCCTTTTCGGCCGCCGGATAGTCCTTGCGCTGGATCTTGACCTTGCCGCGAAGCTGGCGGATCTCCGCCGCGACGGGGGAGTTCGGGTCGTGCAGGAGCAGAAGGTCGAGGGCGCGCTCGGCCTCGTCGAAGCGGCCGCCCCGAAGGTACGTCCATGCCAGCTCGTACAGCGCCTCCGAAAAGAAGGGTGAGTCGCGGCCGATGTTGCGATAGGCGGCCTCGGCCTCGCCGTAGTCTCCCTCATCGTGGTGGATCCGCGCCACCGCGAGCCAGCCGAGCTCGGCGATCCGCTGCCCCTCCTTGCTCGTGGCCCGCGCCTGCGCCACGCGGGCGAACCGTTTCTTCGCCTCCTCGATCCGGCCATCGGCCAGCAGGGCCGCGGCGGCAAAATACGCCGCTTGCAGCCGCAAGCGCTCACCCGAGTCCACGAACTCCGCCAGCGCCGTGGGCACGTCGGGCCGCCCGACGCGGTCGAGTTCCTCGACGGCTTCGGCGTATCGCTCCGAAAAGTAGAGGAATCGGCCGTAGGCATACGCCAGCTCGGGTACGCGGTTTTCCGGGGCAAACGTCTGCGCCCACCGTTCGAGGCGCTCGGCGTCGGCATCCCCCACCGGGCCCTTGGGCGGCCGGCGGCGCGTGGTGGGCAGGCCCAGCGAGGCCAGGCGCGCCCGCCCCTCCGGCGTGGCCGATAGCCCCGGCACCCGGGCAAAGCCCGCCTCCCGCCGCAGGTAGCGCAGGTCGAACAACGCCGCGACCGACTGCTGGTGAAACATGCGGGCCCGCGGTCGATCGTCGGCCAGGTTGCGCGAAAAGACCTCCGCCGCCCACCGCAACATCCCAAGCTGGGTCAACGCGCGCCCCAAGTCGTAGACGGCCTGGATGCCCGCCGGCGTGTCGCCATGGTGCTCGATGAGATCCAGGAACAAGATCGCCGCCGCCTCGGCGTCGCCGAGGGCGAGCTTGTATTCCCCGTCCACCAGCTTCTTCGCCAGTTGCTCCGGCGTGGGTTCGGTCACCACACCGGCGGCACGCTCGGCATCGACGATGGCGCGCTCCGACTCCCGCAGCACCTCGACGATCTGGTCGAGATCGGTGGCCCCGCGCCGCTTCTTCACTCTGGAAGGCCCACGGGCTGCGACCGGAAACGGCGAAGCCGTGATTGCCAACGCACCCGCGAGCACGCATGCCCCAAGGCGCAGAGCCGAGGCACGCGGAGCGTGCGAGGCGGTGGGCCGGCCGAAGATCATCGTCCCTTCGAGGTCTTGCCGGACGTGGCCTTGGCGGGACGTGCCTTGCGCGCCGCGGTGGGGATCGGCCGCCCCAGGGCATCGAGGGGCACGATCTGCCAATCCACGGCGGGACGGTCCTTCATCTCGGTGGTCATGTTGCCGCGCTCGTAGCCCACGCTCGTCACCTTCACCGCGGCATTTTCCGGCGCCGTGAAGGTGTACGTGCTGCGCGACTCGAAGGTATAGGCGTTGAGGTAGGCAAAAAGCCCGAACCCGTGCCCGCGATAAACCAGCTCGACCGTGGCGGTGTGGGCCCCGGGCGGCAGGTTTCCGTCGAAGACGGTGATCTCGTCCTCTTCGTCGAGCGATCCGCTGTCGTCGCTACGGGCGAAGATCTGGGCGCCGTCGAGAACGTAGACGATCTTGACGAGGCGAAAGCTCGCACCCATGCGGTTGCGGTGGGCGAGGATGACGCGGCTGCCCGCCATGACGCCGCGCAGCACCGTCTCCTTGAGCAGTGCAAGCCGCGCCTTGCTGCGGAACACCTTGTCCTTGAGGGCTTCGATCTCCTTGTCGAGGGCGTCGAGCCGATCCCCGTAGATCTCGGATTCACGCACGTTCGTCCGGATCGAGCCCCCGGCCGGCTCACCACCGGCCCCGGCCGCTGGCTTCTTGGCCCCGGCCGCCGGTGGCGAGCCGGGCTCGTTCGCCGCGGCGGCATCGTCTGGCGCCTTCTTGCCCGCGGGTGCCGGTGTCTTCTTCCGGGGTGACTGCGGCGGCGGGGAAGGCGACGAAGCCGGTGCGGCGCGCGAGATCCCCAAAGCGGTCTCGACCGCCGCCGCCGGTCGAGGCGAAACAACCACGAACAGCGCGACGAAAATCGTCCAGACGAGGCAAGTGAAGTTGTGCGGAGAGGTCCGGCGCATCGATTCCGGCACGGTGGGCAACGTACCAAGCGAATTTGGCCGCGACCACCCGGGATCCGTGACCTCTTCGAATGCGCTTTTTGCGCACCCGGGCCGACCGGGGTGCCGGCCCGGCCCGTTGGGCCCTGCGAGCCGGATCCGCAGGACGCAAGGGCCCGCGCGCGTTGCCCCTTGCGTGCTCCGGATCACGCCTGCCATCGGCTCCGGGGCGGCGCAGACCCGCGGACGAACCGGTCCAATTCCTCCAGCAGCGACCGAACGCCCGCGCCCGTGACGGCACTGATCCGATGCAGCGGGATCCCTCGGACCCGCAAGGCGGCCTCGAGGTCAACCACCGCGCGGGCCTCGTCCTCGGTCCAGGCGTCCATCTTGTTGACGGCCACGACACGGGCCCGGTCTTCGAAGCCGCCGCGGCGCGCGAGCTCCCGCTCGAGGACAGCAAGGTCGCGGGCGGGGTCGCGGTTTGGGCCCGGCTCGAAGGACAGCAGGAACAAGAGCACCTTCGTGCGCTCGAGGTGCCGCAAGAACGCGTGCCCGAGCCCGCGCCCGTCGCTCGCCCCCTCGATGAGCCCCGGCACGTCCGCCAGCACCATCGAGCGCTCCTCGTCGAGCCGCACGAGCCCAAGGTTCGGCCGCACCGTGGTGAACGGATAATCCGCGATCTTCGGACGCGCGCGGGAGACGGAGGCCAGCAGGGTGGACTTGCCGGCGTTCGGAAACCCGACGATCCCCACGTCGGCGAGCAGCTTGAGCTCGAGTCGAACCCACCTCGCCTCGCCCGGGGTGCCCGGCTCGGCCTCGTCGGGCGCCTGCCGCGTGGGCCCTCGAAAGTGGATGTTGCCACGCCCCCCACGGCCGCCGCGGGCGACGACGAGCCGCTGGCCATGCCGCAGCACCTCCCCGAGCACCCGCGGCGCAGACCCCGGGCGCGGGGGCGCTTCGTCGCCACCCGGCGACAGGTCCTCCTCGCAGATCACGACCGTCCCGAGGGGCACGCGCACCTCGAGGTCTCGTCCGGCGCGCCCATGGCGGTCCTTCGAGGCCCCCGGCCGCCCGGCCTCGGCGCGCAGGTGCTTGCGGTACCGCAGGTCGAGCAGGGTCGAAAGCCCTGCATCGCCCACGAGCACGACGTCCCCGCCGTCGCCCCCATCCCCACCGGAGGGGCCGCCGCGCGGCACGTGCGCCTCGCGGCGAAAGGCCACCGCCCCGGCGCCGCCCTTGCCCGCCTCCACGTAGACGCGGACGCGATCGACGAACGACGTCATGGGCGGGTGCTCCGGCCAACGAGGCCGGGGCTACGACTCGGTCGAGGCCACCGGATCGACGGCCACGAACGCCCGGCGCGTGCGGCCGCGGCGGAAGAAGCGGACGTTCCCGTCGCACAGCGCGAACAGGGTAAAGTCCTTGCCCATGCCCACGTTGGGGCCGGCCTTGACCGACGCCCCGACCTGCCGCACGAGGATGTTGCCGGCGCGGACGAACTCGCCGCCAAAGCGCTTGACGCCACGAAACTGCGCGTTCGAGTCCCGGCCGTTCTTGATCGAACCTTGTCCTTTTTTGTGTGCCATGGTGCTCGGCTCCTGCTGGTCCTTCGTGTTCCTACGCCTCGATGCGCTCGATCGAAAGCTCCGTGTAGGGCTGCCGGTGCCCCCGGCGGCGGCGATAGTTCTTGCGGCGCCGAAACTTGTACACGATCACCTTGCGGCCGCGGCCCTGCGCCCGGACCTTGGCCACGACCTTCGCCCCGGCGACGGTCGGGGTCCCGACGGTCACCTGGTCCCCTCGCCCGGCGAGGAGGATGTCGGTCAGCTCCACCGTGGCGCCCGGCTCGGCATCGAGCTTCTCGACGCGAAGGACCATGCCCGGTTCGACGCGGTACTGTTTGCCGCCGGTGCGTACGACGGCTTGATCGAAGGTGCTCATGGAAGCGATGTCCTTGGCTGTTGGGCGCATACGCCCGCCCGCGCGGGGGCCGCGTGCGGCCGACCCCAGCCGTGCGTCCACCCGCGGACGCTGGGAGGGCGGCAAGGATAAGGATCTTGGCGCGGGGATCAACTCCCGCCATGCCGGGAATCTGCGCGGATTGCGCGGACTAAATGCGGCGGCGGATGCGCACCCAACCGGCCAGCAGCAGGAGCCCGGCCAGGCCCACCGGGCCGGAAGGACGCGCCGCCACGCTGCATCCGCCCTCCTCGCTGGAGGCCTCGCCACCCGTGCCGGAACCGCTTTCGATCCCACCGGTCCCAGCGGTGCCGTCGCCAGCGCCCGTCTCGCCCCCGCCGCCGGTGCCGCCACTGGTCCCCCCACCGGTCCCAGGATCTCCACCGCCGCCGGTCGCACCGACGCCGTCTCCCACGAAGAACGTCACCTCCCCGACGGTGATGTGGTCGGCGTGGTCCTCGGCCGTGACGCGGAACACGTACGTGCCCGGCTCGACCCCCGACAGGTTGATCGCCACGCGGTAGTTTTCGTCGAGCCACTCCTTCTTGTAGTCCACCTGGTCGAAGACCGCCTCGCCGTCCTTCTCCACGGTGATCTTCCAGCCGACGCCGCCGTAATCGTCATCCACCGTGGCCCGCAGCTCGACGTTGGCGCCGGGATCGAAGGTGTCGCCGTCGGCCGGCGAGACGATCTCGACCGTGGGCGGCACCATGTCCGGCTCGTTCGTTCCGAAGATGTAGGTAAGCTCCGCGTCCTCGTTTTGCTGGCCCGGCGGGCAGTACTTCTCGTGCGTGGGTTTGCACCCGGCGGCGCCCTGGCAGGCCTGCTCGCACAGGGGATCGCACGTGTCCGAAAAGGACTGATCCCCGCCGCCGCAGTAGGCCATCACGCTCTCACAGTTGGCGCTGTGATCGAGCCCCCAGGCGTGCCCCGCCTCCTGGGACGAGACGTTCGCGATCTGGAGCGACCCCCACGAGGCGTTCGCAAACGTGTAGACCACGTGGCGCTGGCCCAGCGCCTCGCAGTCCGTCCCGGGCGCAACGCCGCCGGCCGGGTCGCCGATGTTCGTGTCCTGCCAGCTTCCGCCGATCATGACCATCGTGTACGGAACGGTCTTGTTGGGCCGCTCCAGGTAGAGCACGCGGATGCCGTACTTGGCCACGTCGGCCTTGAAGGCCTCGATGGCCGCCAGGGCCTTCGTGTTGCCGCCCGTGTAGGTGGGGTAGACCCCTTGCTTGGCGAGCGTGGACTTGCTCTCGGCCGAGTTGTCGGCCCCCACGTAGAGCATCCCCCCGTTGAAGTTCAAGAAGACCGTGTGTTTGCGCGGGTACTTGTTGCCCGGCAGGTCCTCGACCCCCGGCAACGGCGGTGCGTCGGGGTTCGCGATCCGTTCGAGCTGCTCGGGCGAAAAAACCACGTCGCCCTGCTGCACCCACCCGTCCGGCAGCGCCCCGCCACCGGCGTCCCCCGGCGGCACCGCGGGCAGGTCCACGGCGTCCTCGGCCACCTCGTCGAGGCTCCAGAAGTCCGGCTGCTCCACCGTATGATCCGCGACGTAGCGCTCGACCAGCACCTGCGCGGGCTGGGACAGGTCGAGTACGAGCGGCCCGCGGGACCACCGGGGCACCGCGATGTCCTCCACCCCCGGCGGCGCGGCCGAGGCCGACGGCGCGGCGAAGGCGAGGGGCGAGAGCAAGACGACGGGGGCGAGGCGAAGCCGCATATTCCCGAAGATACCACTGGAAACGACCAATTCGAACGAGCAGACCCGAGGCGGCCTGTCTTGCGCACCACGCGCCGGCCCGGCGACGACGGTTCTGCCGATTCGTTGGCCCGCATGGCCGCCCCGTCTATCGTCACGACCGCCCCCTTGGGCGATCCCATGCACGGTGGAACGCACAGCATCCAAATTGCGCAATTGGCGCAGAAAGGCACCGCCGTCCTTGCGCTGGCAGCCCTCGTCGCCCTCGGATGCGGGCATCGCGCCCATGCGGACGGGCGGATCGACTGGTCCGCCGCCGCCCCCCCGGAAACGTCGCCCGCGGCCTCCGAGCGGATCGAGCGCTATGGCCCGCTCGTCGAGCGCGCAGCACGCGCCCATGGCCTGGACCCGGCCCTCGTCGCCGCCGTCGTCTGGACGGAGAGCCGCTTCGACCCGGCGGCCCGAAGCCCGGCGGGCGCCGTGGGCCTAATGCAATTGATGCCGGCCACCGCCCGGGGGATCGCGCGGCGCCTGGGCCGCCCGGTCCACCGGCGGCGCCCGGCGTCGAACCTCGAGGCCGGCTGCTACTACCTACGGCGCATGATCGACCGATTCGACGGGTCCGTGCGTTGGGGACTGGCAGCCTACCATGCCGGCCCCGGCAACGCGGCGCGCTACCGGCGCCGTGGCCGCCTCCCCGCAGCCACGGCACGCTACGTCCGCGCCGTGCTCGACGCCCGCGCCTCGTTCGCCCGGGGGCGCGATACTCGTTTCGCTCGCGGACCGGCGCGCCCCCGGCCCGACGGCCGCGACCGGTTTTGATTTTGATACGGTCCGCCGCATGGCCGCCACGCCCCCGGACCCCGACGCCACGCCCGGTCCGAACAGCCGCGACCTCGCCGCCCGCGCCGCCGCCGTGCTTCCGGGCGGGGTCAACAGCCCCGTGCGGGCGTTTCGCGCCGTGGACGAGCCGCCGCTGTTCGTCGAGCGGGCCGCAGGCCCCCACCTCGTGACGGCCGACGGCGCGCGGGTCATCGACTACATCGGAAGCTGGGGCCCCGCGATCCTGGGCCACGCCCCGCAGCCGGTGATCCACGCCGTGCGCCGGGCCGCCGAGGGCGGCCTTTCCTTCGGCGTCTCCACCGCGGCCGAGGTCGCGTTCGCCGAGCGGCTGTGCGCACTGCACCCGGCCCTCGAAGGCGGCCTCGTGCGCCTCGTAAACTCCGGCACGGAGGCCACCATGAGCGCGATCCGCCTCGCGCGCGGGGCCACCGGCCGCACGAAGATCGTCAAGATGGACGGGGGATACCACGGCCACGCCGACGCCCTGCTCGCCGCCGCGGGATCGGGCGCGGCCACCCTCGGGATCCCCGGCAGCGCGGGCGTACCCCCCGGCGCCGTCGCCGACACCGTCGTGATCCCCTACAACGATCTGGACGCCGCCCGGGCGGCCTTCGAGCGCCATGCGGGCGACGTGGCCGCCGTCCTCGTCGAGCCGGTCGCGGGCAACATGGGATGTATCCCTCCCGAACCGGGATACCTGCCCGGGCTGCGCGAGTTGTGCACCCAGTTCGGCGCCCTGCTCGTCTTCGACGAGGTGATGACCGGTTTTCGCCTGGCCCTCGGCGGCGCGGCCGAGCGGTTCGGCGTGCGGCCGGACCTGGTGTGCCTGGGGAAGATCGCCGGCGGCGGGATGCCCCTGGGCGCCTACGGCGGGCGGCGCGACGTCATGGAGCGGCTCGCCCCGGCCGGCCCCGTCTACCAGGCGGGCACCTTGAGCGGCAATCCCATCGCCGTGGCCGCGGGCCTTGCGACGCTCGAAGCGCTGTGCGACGCCCCGCCCTACGACCGCCTGCGGGCGGCCACCGAGCGCCTGGCCGACGGGATCACCCAGGCGGCGCGGGCCGCGGGCGTGCCGGTGGTCGTGCAGCGGTGCGAGTCCATGTGGACCGCCTTCTTCACGGACCGCCCGGTGCGAAACTACGACGACGCCAAGGCCACCGACACCCGGGCCTTCGCCCGGTTCCACGCGGCCATGCTGCGCCGCGGCGTGCTGCTGCCGCCGTCGGCCTTCGAGGCGTGCTTCGTGTCGGCGGCCCACGACGACGACGTCCTCGACCGCACCCTCGAGGCCGCGGCCGAGGCCCTGCGGGACCTGGCGGCATGACCCGGCGGGCCCCCTGGTTCCGGTACGCGCAGGCGTCCACGGTGGGGATCGAGATGGGGCTTTCGGTCGCGGTGGGCGTGTTCGGGGGGATCTACCTGGAGCGCCGCCTCGGCGGCGCGCCGTGGACGAGCCTGGCGGGCCTCGCCGTGGGGCTCGGGGCGGCCGTGCTGTCGGTCGTGCGGGCCGCCGGGCGCGTGCGCCGCCACGCGCGCGCCGAGGGAGCGAACGAGGGCGATCGGCCGGACCGCTGAGCATTCTCACCATGTCGGTCGAGCCGCCCCACGACCGCCACACCGCGGCGGACCACCACCGGGCCGTCCACGAAGCGCTCGTGGCACGGGCCCGGCGCCTCTTGCGAGATACCGCACGCCGGACCGGCCTCCTCGGCCTCGTGGCAGCGGGCGTCCTGGCGCCCGTGGACGCCGCGCTGGCGCTCGGGATCGTCGCCGGCTTGATCCTCGGGCTGGCCCACCTCGCCCTGCTTTCGCGCACCGCCGCCCGGCTCGCCGCCGGGGCGGCCGCGTTCGGATCGAACGGCGACCGCCCCCGATCGTTCGTGCCGTTTTTCTGGCTCAAATGGCCGCTTTGGGCGCTTGCACTGGGGGGGGTCCTCTGGTACATGCGCGCGCGACCCGAGGGGGTCGCGGCCGGGCTCATCCTCTCTTTGGCCGTCTTCGCCGTCTCGTCCCGCAAACACGTCTCATAGGGGCCGACCCACAACGCCGACCACCGACATGGGCGACCACGACACCTGGCTCTCCGTCCTCCTCCCGGACGCCTGGCGCGCGCTCGAAGCGCACTTCGCCGAGGGGCTCGCGCGCGACTGGACCTGGATGATGTTCCAGGCCACGCACTTTACGATGACCCACGTGGTGGCGGCGGTGATCGGGTGCCTGGTGATCCTCCTGGCAACCGCCCGCTACCGGGCCCACCTGGCCGCCTCGAACGGCGGCGTGCTGCCGCCGGCCAGGTTCACGCTCGCGGCCATGATCGACGGCTTCGTGGGGGCGTGCTATCGCTACTCGGCCGACGTCATGGGCGAGGAGGACGCCGAGCGCTTCCTGCCCTTCATCGGCACCTTGGCGCTGTTCATCTTCATGTGCAACATCCAGGGGCTCGTCCCCGGATTCCTGCCAGCCACGGACACCCTCAAGACGAACCTCGCCCTCGCCGTCATCGTCTTCGTCGTCTACAACGTGGTCGGCGTGTGGCGCAACGGGCTGTCGTACCTGGCCCACTTCCTGGGGCCCAAGATCGGCGGCTTCTACTGGATGGCACCCTTGATGCTGCCCATCGAGATCGTCAGCCACTTCGTGCGCCCGGTGTCGCTCGCCCTGCGGCTGATGGGTAACATCCTCGCCGACCACAAGGTCCTCGGGGTCGTGATGGGGCTGTTCGCCCTGGTGGTGCCGGTGCCGTTTTTGCTACTCGGCACCCTCGTCGCCATCGTGCAGACCCTCGTGTTCACCCTGCTGACCATCGTCTACATCGGGCTCGCGCTCGAGCACGCGGAGGACCACTAGGCTCCTGCCGCCCTCTCATCCCCAAACCTCCGTCTCCCCAAGTTTCCAAGAAAGAGGCACCTTCCATGAGCAAGCGCATCGCCACCTTCGCAACCCTGTTCGCGTCCATCTTCCTGGCGCCGTCCCTCGCGCTCGCGGCCGAGGGTCACAGCGGCCCCAACGACGGCATCTACGCCATCGCCATGGCCCTCGGGATGGGCCTGGCCGTCTTCGGCGGCGGCCTCGGTCAGGGCCGGGCGGCCTCGGCCGCGCTCGAGGGGATCTGCCGCAACCCGAACTCCGTCGAAAAGGTCTTCACGCCCATGCTGCTCGGCCTGGCGTTCGTGGAGTCCCTCGTCATCTTCATGTTCGTGACGGCCTTCCTCATCTACGGCAAGTTTGGCTTCTAGGCCGGCC
>Ga0256839_1002342_pt1 | contig 21190 bp, 20 predicted proteins | sample 354166metaG_FD_185968 | JGI IMG/M metagenome (GOLD analysis project Ga0256839, IMG submission 185968) | Hydrothermal vent microbial communities from Mid Atlantic Ridge, Atlantic Ocean - 354-166 | ecosystem: Environmental > Aquatic > Marine > Hydrothermal vents | place: Atlantic Ocean: Mid... | reverse complement strand
ATAAACGGGCGGGAGAGTCTCCCGTAAAACCTTTATAAAGCGATGGGATTTTGTAAATATGTCTATGTTGCAGGAAATAACGGAGAGTGAAGTTCCAAAAGACGTTGATATGCCGTGCGGAATACTCCCCAAGGTATCGCAGATAAAGCTTTTCCGGCAGCCTCTCCCGCCCCGCCGGCAATGTTTTAATGCCACTGTAAGAAGACTCAAATGAAAGGGGGATCGGGAAAATGGCGGAAGAAAAAAAACCGGAAATAACCGAATCAACGGCAACCCAGTTTGTCCTTCTGAGGGACGCGCAGGGCAGGGAATTTGTCTGCAGGATAAGCGACCTGAAAGACCCCTCAAAGCTTACGGATGAGGAGAAGAAGAGATGTTACGAAAACGTTGAGGATGCCCTGAAAGAAATGGAAGGACTGTAAACCTTATTGTTGCATGGAACCGGCAGGTCACTGCCGGTTCCATGCAACAATATAAATAAAGACGGCAGATAACTTAAAGAACAATCACCTTGTCAGCCTCGTGGGCCATGTTGGCATTATCAAACTGGCTTCCGCAACCGATCTCCTTCGGTACACCGTCGGTGGAAACCCCCATGCCCTTGGCGCTGTGGTCGCAGAAATTCATTGTAATGCCTTTTGTAGTGCATAATCCGGTAAATGAGGGGTTGCCCAGGAGTTTTGTCCCCTCATCCATACAGAATATAATGACTTCGTGACCCTTTGATACGGCTGATTTCGTAATTCCCAGGATATCATCAAGTCGCTTGTCGGTATTGACCAGGATTCCAAGTTTCATCTTTTGTCTTCCTCCTTAAAATAGAAAAGCTTCAGGATCACCAGGAAATGACCTTGTCACTTGACGCGATGGAATCAACAATCTCGTCGTAGTTTTTGTTCTCGTTGATGTTTATTACCGTAACATCGTTTGCTTTTTTATGCTCTTCGATGAATTTATTCAATGTATCATCGGTCTGTTTTACCAGGTACAGGATTTTCATTTTTGCCTCCTTAAATAGAGTTATCCGCTCCCGAATTTCTTTGCAGCTCTTTCCGGCACATAAAAACCGTATCAGTAAGGCAGTATATGATCGTATTCAAGGAGCTTCCGTGCTATTTCCCCGGTGGAGAGGTATTCCATGTTCTCATTCCCCTTGAAGTTGGTGAAAACCTTTATGTCCATATCGCCCATTGTCTCGAGGTTCATCACGTTGTCATCCGTCTTCTCCACCTCTCTGTCAAGCACATACACATCCACCGCATCATCAGCCAGTATCATACCCACTCCCATCCTGAGGGCCTCGCCCTGTCTGTCCCTGACCAGAACAGCGATTTTCTTTGCCATTTTTTATTTCACCTCCTTAATTATTTTCAGCGCCGGTGTCAGTGTCAGTGCAACCTTCCGACCGACACTGACGCCGGTTATCTGTCTTTTTATTTCTCTACGGGATATTTTGCGGGATCAAGATTCGACCACTCACCCCATGAGCCCACGTAGTTTCTCACCTTCGGATAACCAAGGAGATTCTTCAGTACAAAATAGGTATGCGCAGCGCGTATGCCTCCCTGGCAGTACGTGATGACTTCCTTGTCCTTCGTTACACCCTTCGATTCATAGAGGGCCTTCAGGGCGCTGGCCGGCTTGAAGGTGCCGTCCCTGTTGAGGTTGCTTGGATAGAAATTGAGGTTTACGGCGCCCGGTATATGCCCTGTCCTCTTGTTTATTTTCGGCTGCTCGTTTTTCACTCCCTTGTATGCATCGGCGCCGCGTGTATCCACTAATACGACTTTCGGATTCTTCAGGTTCTTCAGCACATAATCCGCGCTTGCATATATGGAAGCGTCGGGCGTGGCCTTATATGTTGCGGGGGTTATCTTTGTCGGAGTCCCGGTCGTGGGAAACTTTTCCCTCATCCACTTTGAAACGCCGCCGTTCAGGTAGCTCAGTTTTTCATGGCCGAAATACTGCATAAGCCAGAATGCGCTCGTGATAAAGGGGTTTCCGCCGCTGCCCCCTGAAACAATCACATGGGAGTCATTGCTGATACCCAGCCTGCCCATCAGGGCCTCGAACCCGGCCTTGTCGGGAGGAGCGCTGCCGTTGCCCAGGACACCCATCAGGCTGCCGATATCAAGATATACAGAGCCGGGAATGTGTTTGCTGTCAAAGTTTGCCTTGTCGTTCTGGACCATGCCGGCCATGTATATAATGCGTAATCCGGGTTTATCCAGGTTCCGGGCAAGCCACTGGGTTTCCACGAGGGGCGGGACGCCCGAACCGGCAAACGCGTTCTGGTAGCCCGCAGACAGGGCTGCAAACAAAAACAATGAGAAAACAACCGTAATAATTCTCTTGCCGACATTTTTGTCCTTTTCACGCCGAAATAACATTTAGACCCTCCTTTTTAAGTTGATATTTGTTAACCTTTACGGTTGCAGCGCCGGCGGCGGGGCGGACTCCTCCGCCCGTTTATGCAACATTAAGGTTAAGACGGTGGATGCACAGCTTACTTCAAGACAGTAAAGCTAAGACTATTAAATACTATGATGTCAACTTATGTCAATATAAAAATCTCAATCCGCAGATTTTTTTAATTTTTCATTTTACAGCGGCGTAAAAAACCGCCTGCGGGCGGAAGAGTCCGGCCGTTCATGTTCATGAAACATCAGGGTTAGCGCCCGTAACCGCTGCGAATTCCTCCGTGCTAAAGTTTCCCGCCGGAGAGCCGATAAGAAACTACAAAAAAGTAATGTCGGTTAATGAGGAGGTTTTCATGAAAAAAGTCACGCTCTTTTTATTAAGCGCAATTTTACTGGCCGGGACATTATACGCAGCGCAGTATGAGGTGGTTAAGAAAGCGGATGACCTGCAGATCAAAGTCATGATGGAGAATGACCCGCCGACAAAGGGTGAAAACGATATGAGGATTATTCTGACCGACCCGGAAGGCAATCCCGTGACAAAGGCGAGGATCAAGGTTGATTACAGCATGCCCCCGATGGAAAACATGCCCACGATGATTTACAAGACAAGGGCCAAATTCAACGGGGGGATGTACAGGGCGACAGTCAACTTTTCAATGTCCGGCCGCTGGGATATCCATGTCAGTGTAAAAAGGCCCGGCAAGTCCCTGGCCAAGGTCTCTTTCAGTGTAAACGTGTCGTAACTATCCATCTCCCCCGCCTTGCCTTCTCACAGGGATGGGTAGACACAAGGAGCGGAAATATGACCCTGAGAAAAAGTGTGGGCATAGGCGTAACAGTGATCATATCCCTGAGTGCCGTTATTGTCCTGAGCTTCGCCCTCGTGCTGTTTAAACTCGAAGACCTCGGCAAGAAAGAATTGCACTTGATAGAGGTAAACGACCATCTCAACAGGGGATACTTCGAGCTTATCGCCTGGACGGGCGAGATAAGCGACCACATCTTTGATGACTGGCCCTTCGAGGGCAGCCTGAACTACAGGGAAAGCCTCCTCGGAAAGTGGTTCGAAGAGCATAAGTCCATGGAGTCCATGAGCGCTGAAACCAAGAAAATGGTCGAGGATTTTGCCCGGAACACCGGGGCGCTCTTCCGGAGCGCGGCCAGGATCGTCGAAACGGATGATATTGAACGGAAAAAAGAGATATATTTCGATGAATTTCAGTCCTACGCACATGCAATAGAACCGCTGGTCGGTGGAATTACGAATTTTTACCATGGAAAACTGGCCGCCATCCGCGAGGAGCGCATGACCCTGCAGAGGAATATAGGATACTTTATAATAGTTGCGGCCTCAATCACCATTATAGCGATGGTCTTTGCAGGGCTGGGCGTCTTCAGGGGGGTTTTAAGGCCGCTTCACCATATCTCGCGCGAGATGACAGCCGTGGGCCGGGGTGACCTGCGGGTGAGTGTCAACTATGATAAAAACAACGAGATAGGCGATATCGCCCGCAATTTCAACAAGATGGTCGTGTCTTTCCGCGATATAATAAACGGCATCCTCGCATCATCCGGCAGGGTCGTATCCACCGTGGACGTGTTGAATGAGATGGCTCAGAAGACGGCGGAAGGGGCGCAGAACCAGCATAACCAGACAACACAGGCGGCCACCGCCACGGAAGAAATGAGCCAGACGATTACCGAAATAGCGCAAAACGCCGCAATGGCGGCTGAATCCTCTTCCGCCGCCATCGAGACGGCGGACAAGGGCAAGGAAGTGGCGAACGGGGCCGTGGAGACGATAAACCAGGTTTATACATCCACGGTTGGACTTGCCACGGAGATAGAAAAACTGAACAAAAGCGTGGCGGAGATAGGCGAGATAGTAACGGTAATAAACGGCATAGCCGACCAGACCAACCTCCTTGCGCTTAACGCGGCGATCGAGGCCGCAAGGGCCGGTGAGCAGGGAAGAGGCTTTGCGGTTGTCGCGGATGAGGTGAGGAAGCTCGCCGAAAATACCATAAAGGCGACAGCGGATATCTCGGAGAAAATAAGCGTGGTTCAGGAAGAGTCGGAGCGGACAACCAAGTCGATGGAGGCATCGTCGGTGGAAGTGACGAAGGCGACCGATTACATCAAAAACCTGGGGGATTCCCTGCACTCGATTGTGGAATCCGTCCAGAAGGTCCGCGACGAGGTGACCCATATAGCCACTGCCGTCGACGAGCAGTCATCGGCGGCCGGCGAGGTGTCGAGCAGCATAGAGCAGACGGCGATCATATCAAATGAGGTTGAAAAGATGTCCGAGGAAGTGCTGAACGAGGTCAATAACCTGACCCGCATAGCGGAAGAGCTGAAAAACTCCACGGCAGGCTTCAGGACCGGAGAAGAAACGGGCATCACCGCCGGTGACGGGACAGCGGAAGAACACGTCCACGAGCCGCCCGAAGGAAGCGGCGATATAGCGTAATAATACCGGGGGTTCGCTAATCACGCAGGGAATTCAGGATATCCCTGTACCGCCGCGCATCTTTCAATTTCCCCCGCTTTTCACACCCGTTAATCAGTATTTTCAGCTTTTCTGAAAGGACATGGATTATCTTCCGTTTATACTCCGGATGTGATTCAGCCTCGAGCAGACCGGCCAGGGACCTTACCCTGAACCTGTCCATCGCATGATACATGGACGACAGTTGATCACCGTGCCCGCCGTATTTGATTACGGAAGGGGACGGCTCAAGGCCGGCCGGATGCCGGCGCAGTATCCTGAGCCACAGGTCGTAATCCTCGCAGGCAGGCAGTGTTTCGTCAAAATTACCGTGCCGCTGCAGCAGGTCTTTTTTCACCAGGACGGCCGATGGAGAGACAAGGCACCTCCTGAGTGAAGGCTCCCATATCCAGCCTGCAGCCTTCCGGTGATACCTGCGGGGATTGACGCGCACGCCGTTTCTTATCCATATCTCCTCCGACTGCAGTATCTGGTAAAATGGATACCGTCCGAGATATTCAACCTGGTTTTTCAGTTTGTCCCTTTCCCAGAAGTCATCCGAATCAAGAAAGGCTATCCACTCAGTGCGCGCATTCTCTATGCCGCGGTTTCTTGCCGCCGAGGGACCCGAGTTGCGGGGAAGATAAATCCGGGTTATCCTGTCTCCGTAGCCCTCGAGTATTTCCCGGGTATCGTCTGTCGAACCGTCGTCGACCGCAATGACCTCCCCGGGCATGTACGACTGCGACAGGACGGAATCTATGGCGCGTTTAACGGTATGTCCCCGGTTGAATACGGGAATTATCGCCGTTATCCCGGGACGGCGCGAACCGGGGAAGTGAAGGAGCTTCATGAATTCCTCCCGGAACGGCACGAGGTTCTTATTGAATTCCGCCGTTGCATCGCGGCCGGAATAATCCGTGCCGAACTTCAGGCAGTGAAAACTGATGCCGGTATCCGCAAAGACCTCAGCCTGCGCGTAACATTCCATGTCAACGGAGTCATACGCCCTCCATGATTCCGGCGGATTACCGAGCACGGCCTTCTTAACGCTTACCAGCGAATGCACGTTCACCACGCCCGCGGGATAAGGCACTGGAAGCCTTGCATCCAGCTCCAGGCGCTTTCCGTCCCCGTTCAGCACAAATCGGGGCATTATCCACCTGCCGGGACGGTATCTGCGGTTCAGCAGGCCGCATGTCCCGACGTTCAACACATACAGAGGCTTCAAGTTCCCGCGTATCCAGCATGCAGCCTCCCTCCCCGCCTCCGGTCCCGCGCCGGTGATCAACACCAGGATGCCTGAGCGGCCGTCCTGCGGCCGTGCGCCGGATTTCAGGGCCGCAAGGGTATGGACCGGCACGCGGCGGGCCGCGGGCAGGTCCCGTGGTATCTCCTTTTTGAGGGCGACCGTGATGACAAGCTGTATGTCGGCGGGGTCTGTTCTCTTCATCCGGATATCATTGAATCATACATCATCGGTATCCCCATTCTCAAATGCAGGCAATGACAGGGAAGCTATAACCTTAATGTTGCATAAGTCTGCGGGAGAGAGAGGTCTCATACCTCATTGATACCAAAAGATTTCTCCCTCCGGTCGAAATGACACTTGCGGGCTTTCACACTTTATTCTCAAATGCAGGCAATGACAGGGAAGCTATAACCTTAATGTTGCATAAGCCTGCGGGAGAGAGAGGTCTCATACCTCATTGATACCAAAAGATTTCTCCCTCCGGTCGAAATGACACTTGCAGGCTTTCACACTTTTGCAGGAGGCTCAAACTAAAGAAAAACCCGTGAATATACGATACATATTCATACAGCATCCGCTCACCGCCGATGCTGATGCGGCAGGAGAGCCTGCCGTAAACGCTTTGAATAAAACGACGGGAAGACGCAATGAACATTTTCGTAATCATCACCGCATGGCTTTCCGCGGCGGTCTTTGCGGGGACGGCCGTTTACAGGTTTATAAAGTTCGCCGCCATGCCCCTGCACCTCCGGTGGGAGCTTTACCCCGTGGCGCATGAAAGCAGGGAAAAGCGGCGCTACGGAGGCTCATACATGGAAGAGGTCGACTGGGTGAAAATGCCCCGGCGCAGATCACCGGCGGGGGAGATATCTTCAATGCTGGCGGAGATATTCTTTCTCCACAGGGTGAAAAAACATAACCGGCACGGAATCTGGATATTCTCCATCTGCATGCACTGGGGGATTTACCTGTTTACGGCATGGATAGGCCTCCTTGCAGCAGGGAGCTTTCTTGAATCCGGGACCATGGCGAGGATTGCAAACATCACCGGCGTTGCCGCCTTTGTCACGGGCGCTTCCGGCTCGTTCATGCTTGCCGTTAAAAGACTCGCTGAAAGGGGCCTCAGGCTTTATACCGCGCCTGTTGATTATTTCAACCTCATGTTCCTCTTCGCCGTCTTCATTACGGGGCTGGTCTCGTGGTTCGCCGACCCCGCGCTCTCCGGCGCCCGCGCATACGTGAACGGCGTAATATCATTCACGCCGGTCTCCGTGCCGCCCGTCACCATACTGAACTTTATGCTGTTACAGCTCTTTCTCATTTACATGCCGTTTACGAAGATGCTTCATTACATTGCCAAGTACTTCACCTTTCATAAGGTTATGTGGGACGACGCCTTCAAGGTGAAAGGCTCTCCGGCGGACGGAAAGATAAGGGAACAGCTCTCATACAGGGTTACATGGGCCGGCCCCCATATAGCGCCGGACATGACATGGCTGCAGCAGGCGCAGATCACCGGCGTGCCTGAAGCGGAGGCGGCGGGGTCTCCTTCGGGCGGGATACCGGATACGGCCTCTCCCGAAGAACGGGATGCAGCCGGGGCGGGTGAGACGGGTGAGTGAAAAAAAGACCGCGAGACTGAGGGATATGGCCGCATTAACGGACGAGCCGCTTTACTCGCTGGAGCCCGGGGACCTGATTGAACTGCCTTTCCTGGAGAGTGAACCTCCCGTGATCCCTCTTCCGGAACATCTGCGAGCGGAATATGATCTTTCTTTTGACGGCTTTACTCCACTGGGCATGCCCCGTCCCGTATCAGACGACGACAAGAGGAGGCTGGTGGAGGGCTTTCTCAGCGGAATGAGAAAACTCCTCGACCCGCAGGACAACTGGCCGTTTCTGCAGATATTCAGACTCTCCCTGGACTACTGCACCAACTGCCAGACATGCGCCGAACAGTGCCATGTATACCTGGCAAGCGGCAGGCAGGAGATATACAGGCCGACCCACAGGACGGAGGTGCTGAGGAGGCTCTACAGGAGATATTTCACCGCAGGTGGAAGGATTCTCGGGCGTTTTGCAGGCGCGGACATAGAGCTCAACCACAAGACGGTGATAAGGCTGCTCGAGTCGTCTTACCGCTGCGGCCTGTGCAGGAGATGCGCGCAGGCATGTCCCGTGGGCGTGGATAACGCCCTGATAGCCAGGGAGATAAGAAAGCTCTTCAGCCAGGAGATGGGGATCGCGCCCCGCGAACTCTTCCAGAAAGGCACGCGCAAACATCTCATGGAAGGTTCAGCCGCGGGGATGACCGAAGCAGGCCTGAAGAACATAATTGAATTCATGGAGGAGGATATACACGAAAGGACGGGCAGGAAGCTCAGGATTCCCCTCGACAGAAAAGGGGCGGACATCCTCCTGTACCACAACGCGGGCGAGTTCATTTCATGGCCCGACAGCGTGGAGGCATTTGCAATACTCTTCGATGCGGCGGGAATAAACTACACCCTCAGCAGCGAGGCCATAGGAATGGATGCGGTAAACTACGGGCTCTTCTTCGACGACATCGAGCTGGCAAGGATAGGGCTCCGCCATCTCTCCATCGCCAGGGACCTGGGAGTGAAAAAGATAGTGGTTGGAGAGTGCGGCCATGCGCACAAGGTCTTCTGCGTGACAGGCGACAGGGTCTTTCCGGACGACCTCAGCCTTTCGGAGATACCGCGTGAGAGCTGTTTCCCGCTCTTCCGCGAGATAGCGGACAGCGGCGCCGTAAAGTTTGATCCCCTGAGGAACAATTTCCCGGTCACGCTCCAGGACCCGTGCAGCATAACACGCATGATGGGCATCGTCCGGCCGCAGAGGCATGTCATCAACAGGATATGCCCGCAGTTCAGGGAGATGGAGCCCCACGGCGTGAGAAACTACTGCTGCGGCGGGGGCTCGGGATTCGGCATCATGCGTTCCTGCAATTTCGACCAGTGGAAGATAAAGACGAGCCAGAGGCTGAAAACAAGGCAGGTGCTCGAGGTTTTTGAAGATGTGATCAACCCCGGGACCAGGAAATGTGTTATAGCCCCGTGTTCAAACTGCAAGGGAAGCATGCGGGAGATCATAAGCCACTACGGCCTCGGCGAAAAATTCAACATCTCATACACGGGGCTGGCCGAGCTGATGGTCAATGCAATGGCCGGACTCCCTGCATTCATCAGATGGGATGAAGAACAGCCGGGAGAGTGAGGCGCGATAAAGCCCCCTGGCGGAACTCCTCCCCCACCGGATATTTCAAGCCGGATGCCCGCAATAAATAATGTGAATTTTTTTATAATAGATTATCATAAAAGAGCCGGGTCAGGAATAAACCTTGATTGATTCCGCATAAACTCACGGCCCCGCCGGCGATGTTTTCCGCCGCTGTAAAACAGATCAGCGATGAAGATCAGAAAAGAACATTTGATATTGGCGGCCATCCTTTCAGCAGGTCTGGCGGTGAGAATCGTCTTTTTCAGGCATGAAGTATTCATCGGAAATAATCCCGCCTTTTTCGCACGCCTCGGAAAGAACTTAGTGGAAAACGGCGTGTATGCCTTCGGTGAGAACTACAACATGGGGCTTTTCTTCCCTCCGGGATATCCCGTGTTCGTCGGCCTGATGAACCTGTTCGTCAACGACCTTTTCCTTTCGGGCAAACTGGTATCCCTGATTGCCGGCGTCGTAACCATTGTCATTTTTTACAAGATCGGCAAAGAGATATACAACGGGCGGGCAGGCCTGTTCGCCGCTTTTGCACTCGCCGCCCTTCCGCTGGCGATTAAAATGTCGGTGGTCGGGCAGACGGATGCACTGTTCTACTGTTTTGCTTTCCTCTCCATTTATTTATTCATAATATCCGCCGGGAAAGACAACATCCTCATGCACATACCGGCCGGCATATTCACCGGCATGGCCTACCTGACAAGGCCGGAGGGACTGCTGTTGCTGCTGCTGCCGTTTCTGCTTTCGGACAGCCTGAATCCGTTCAGGAACAAAAGACAGCTTCTGAAGATCGCCATTGTATTTTCACTTTTCATGCTGGTCATATCGCCATACCTGCTGTTTATTAAAAACTCCACCGGAAAGTTCTCGCTGTCCGGCAAGTCGTCCACCGCCGCTTTCATTGCCGAGATGCCCGAGAGTTACCATGAATTGATGAGCGTGGAGGGGAACCCCGATTACGACAGTGCGCTCTATTCCCTGAATGCCGAAAAAAACCAGGTAAGGCTCTTTGACGAAAACTCGCAGGTCTCTTTTGCCGGCTTTGTGCTGAAACACCCGGCGTCATTCCTGAAGAAGTACGGAAAAAACATTATCGAAGAACAGAAAATTCTCGTCAAATTACTGGTGCCTATCATACTTCCACTGTTTTTTGCATTTTTCACGCGGGATCTCTTCAGGGCGGGAAGCAGGCTGATATTCATTCTGTTTCCGCTGATGTTCTTCCTGGTATATCCCGCCGTCCTGATAATGGAAAGACACGCCCTGCTTACGGTATTGTTCCTCATTATATTTTCCTCCGCCGGTTACGCCGATTCCGGCTACGCACTCTCCGTCATCCTTGACTTTTACGGGATCGCGAAAAACAGGCTTGCAGCGTTCGGCGTGAAAAACATCCGATATATAATAATCGCGGTCTTTATCCTGAGCACCCTGCCGTACCTTATGTTTTCCAATGCCGTTAAAACAGCCTTCCCGGTCGAAGCGGTCAACGCCGGCCGTTACCTGAAGAACAAAGTCTCGGATGAATATGAAAAACTCAATGTTATGAGCAGGCAGCCGTGGGTCAGTTTTTACAGTGACGCCAGATTCACGTGGCTCCCGTATGCGGACGTCGCCGATCTGGTCCATTTTGCAAAACTCTACAAGGTGGATTACATTGTCATTGATGAGCGCCTGCTGGGGAAATGGAAGTTTTACGACAGGCTGACCAGGATGGATAAATATTCCGGCGACGTCACCCTTGCGTATGAAGACCGTTCCGGAAGACTGATCAGGTTGTTCAGGGTAAACTATAAAAAATGGCAGGCCGTTTCATATAATCACCTTTAAGCCCGGCATTGAAACAGGGGGCATATGAATCGTGGATAAAACCTCTCCCGCAGGCTCTCCCGTCAGCCGGCAATATTTTAACGCCCCCGCGCTAAAATGGATGAAAGGAGAACGCGGACATGAAAAAACACACCCTGTGCGTACACAGCGGCACATATCGTGATAAAGAAACCCGCGGGGTGAACACCCCCGTGTTCACATCATCTGCGTTTGAATACCCCGACATGCCGCACAATATATATCCGAGATACTTCAACACACCCAACCAGATGGCTGTAGCCGCCAAGTTGTGCGCGCTGGAGAACGCGGAGGACGGCCTGATCTTCAGTTCGGGGATGGCTGCAATCAGCGCCGTGCTGCTTGCGTTTCTCGGCAGCGGAGACCATGCCGTTCTCCAGGGCGATATCTACGGGGGCACCCATCACTTTGTAACAGCCGAATTCCGGAGATTCGGAATCGATTATACATTTGTCTCCAATGAGGCTGAAGACATTGAACGGGCGGTAAAGGAAAACACCGGGATTATCTTTATCGAATCACCCTCCAACCCGCTGCTCAGGATAACCGACATCAGGGCCGTGGCCCGTATTGCCGGGGCCCGTAACATAATCACGGCCATAGACAACACCTTTGCGACACCGGTCAACCAGAACCCCATTGACCTGGGCATCGACATAGTACTGCACAGCGGAACGAAATACCTCGGAGGCCACAGCGACATCTGCTGCGGCGCCGCTGTAAGCTCAAGGTCCTTAATTGAAAAAATAAGGAATTCAGCCGCCAACCTCGGAGGCAGCCTGGACGCAAACGCCTGCTACCTGCTTGAAAGAAGCATGAAGACGCTTTGCATCCGCGTGGAAAAACAGTGCTCCAACGCCCGGCATATCGCCGAGGCCCTGGTGGACAACCCTTACATCGGCAGGGTTTACTACCCGGGGCTGAAAGACCATCCCGGCCATGACACGGCGAAAAGCCAGATGAAGGGTTTCGGAGCCATAGTATCCTTTGAATTGAACGAAAAGGCCGATCCGTCGAAATTCATCAGGAAACTGAATCTCATCAGGCCGGCCCTCAGTCTCGGCGGGGTCGAGAGCACCATCTGCGCGCCCGCCGTAACATCCCACCGGAAACTGACCCGCGAAGAGCGGGCGGCGCTCGGGATAACAGACGGTCTCTTCCGCCTGTCCGCCGGGATAGAAGACGCCGGAGACATTTTATCGGATATGGAACAGGCACTGTCCGCCGCCTGACGGCCCTGCCGGCGGATAACCTTGCAGCGGCATGAAAACGCCGCCCGAGGGCGGTGAGAGAAGGACGAGAACATCATCCGGCGGTTAGCGATTACATAAACAGTTTACGGGACAAACTGAAAATTAACCTTACAGTGGCATAAAAATGCCGCCCGTGGGCAGGGGAGTGCGGCGGAAAAGCTTTATCCGCGATACCTTGGAGAGTATTCCGCACGGCATATCGACATCCTTTGGAAATTCACTCTCCGTTACCTCCTGCAATAAAGACATATTTCCGATATCCCATCGCTTTATAAAGGTTTTACGCCGGACTCCCCTGCCGGCTTATGCAACATTAAGGTTAAAGCAGCAGAGGTGCGTCTGAAATCCGTGATTTCATCGGTCACGTACGGTGGATCAAGGTACAGGACATCCGCTCCGTAACGCCGGACCGCCTCGGCCGCGTCCAGATTGAACGCCTTGCATTCCTTCCCGTTGTCGAACACGAGATTGTTGAGCTGGCGAACGGAACGCTTGAACGACTCGATGAACTTCGACAGCGGGGGATTGGAAAGCTGGGACTGCTCAAGGCTCGCCACCGCCTCCAAGTCGGCTTTCCGGTTCATCTTGGAGCGGGAAAACTGACCGAAGGCGCTCTTGGCCTTCACGGTATTACCGAGCGCAGCCAGCGCCAGGTCCTTCTTGTATCCGGGCAGCTTCTGGATGTTGGCCCACACCTGGTCCAGCCAATGGAGCACCGGCTTGGTGTAGTAGCCGTAGAAGTGATCCACGATAAACGTGCCGGCGTCCCTGCCTGCGCCGCGCCCGAGTTTCCTCCCGTATCCAGGCATTGTGTCCGCGGCACGGCAGGCAGGCGGATTCGGCGCGAGGATTCCTTCTACGTCCTCCTCGGTGAGCTTCTCGTGGGAGTTCTCGATCACGGCCCTGGCCAAGTGATAGGGAAAACGCAACAGGTCATTGGCGATGACCTTCATGCCCTTGCGCTTGAAGTGGTAGGCCACGTTCGCCCCGCCGGAAAAGGCATCGACGACGGAATCCACCCCGTCCGGGGTGTGCTTCCATATCCAATCGACCAGCTTCCCGTGCCTGCCCCGCCCCGCTTGACAGCACTTTCTTTTGTAGATATATTTTGAGCATGTTTACGGTTTATGTGCTTAAATGTTCAGACGGTTCCTTATATATCGGGCACGCAGAGGACTTGCAGAAACGGCTCACGTACCACCGCGCTGGGAAGGTGGAATGGACGAAATCACGGCTTCCGGTGGAGGTTATCGATGCGGAAACATTCCACACGCGAAAGGAAGCTGCGACACGAGAGAAACAATTGAAAACCGGATGGGGCAGGCAATGGCTTAGGAAGAAAATGCGGGACGGGGCGGCAGGCAGGTGCTTCGACCCGATGTAGTTGGTGATGTACTTCGGCCGCTTCTCCGACGGCTGTTCTTCCGGGACCTCTCCCGCCAGTGCTTCGAGCGTCTCGAAGTCCAGGTCAAGAGCGGCGTCGGTCTCCAGCAGGAAAGCCAGCCGGTCACGGTCGGTTGCGAATAGCTCCATTCGGTTCTCCGGTCTTGCCTGCCTGCCGAAGCCTCGGCGCAGGCCTTGGTCTATCGACAGTCTTTGACCGCGATTACGCGTCCACCCAGGTAGCATCTTTTTGATTTGACATGAAGAGTGCCGGATGTTATCATTCTTTATCGTTTTTTGGCGCACTTGTAGCCATGGCGACATAGAGGTGGTTTATGGCTCAAGACAAGTGGTTGACAATAGATGAACTGGCCGAATACCTGAAGATGGGGCGAACCAAGCTTTATCGCATGGCCCAGGAGTGTGAAATTCCCGCTTCTAAAATCGGCAACCAATGGCGCTTTGACAGGGAAGAAATCGACGAGTGGATGAAAGGCCAAAGGCCTACGACATCAAATAATTCGGGCGAGGATGGAACATAATGGACTCGTCGATAGATATTAACCAACAGAAAAAGAACGAAAAGGCTGTACGACTGGTTGATTATCTCCTGCGACTGGCGTCTCTACGTACGAAGTTGGTCAGGGATATTTCTGAATACGAGAAGGTCCTCTGGGTTTCAGCGGTTCCACATAAGAGGGGCTGTTTCACGCAGGCATGGGGCCGAGATGAAGACTACGATTCTGATGTCTGGATTGAGGTTCAAACTCGGCGTGAACCCGAACTGCCAAGTATTCCCGATCAATGTAAGGATTGGGTTGACATTGGCGCTCTTCGAAATAAGGAAGACATTCCTGAACTGAAGACTGAGATCACCAGGCAGATCAAGAATCCGGAATGGCAAGAAGGGGCTGACCAACCGGAATATGTTTCAAGAACCGAACACCTTGAAGATTTTCCTGAAATTCAAAAAGCATGGGAACGCTATCTCGATAAACGATGGCTTCCATGGGTTGATGACCATAACGATTGGGAAAGCGTTCATAAGGTATACTCCGCGCTCTTTGCCATCCATCAAGAACAGCTTCGACTTGGCGAGGAGTATGAGCTTATTCTCGGCATAGGTCTGCTCACTTGGCGGACTCCAACCGGACAGCGTGTTCGTCGACACCTGCTTGTCGCAGATGCCATTCTTGGATTTGAAGCTCGCTTAGGAAAATTCACCGTTAGACCTCATACGGAAGGCACCAAACTTCGGCCGGAATTTGATATGTTGGATATCGAGGACCAACCGGCGCGCGCCGAAGAAACCGCGAAGGTCTCGCTGACCAAAGCCGGAGATGACCCTTGGGAGAAGGGCTGTGTTGAAGGCGTGCTTCAAGCCCTCGTTCATTCAATCAAGGCCGAGGGCGAATATGAAGAATCTTTGGAGGCAAAGGGTGTCAGGGCCTCCGAAAAACCTATCGTTGAATATGCCCCTGCCCTTATTCTGAGAAAGCGCTCCGCCAAGGGTCTTACCGAAACGCTGAAACAGATTAAGGAACGAATCGAAAATGGCGAAGACATCCCTGGCGAGTTCGCGGACCTTGCCGAGACTCGTCCAAAAGGAGATGTCGATCGGAGTGATACTTCGGGAGAAACGAACTGCTCGTTCGATGGCGAAGTATTTTTTCCAAAACCATCGAACAACGAGCAACGCTGTATCGTTGACAAAATTCGGACGGCAAGCGGCGTTCTGGTGCAGGGGCCGCCCGGCACGGGAAAGTCCCATACCATCGCAAACCTGATCTGCCATCTGCTGGCCACGGGCCAGCGAACGCTTATCACAGCCAAGACACCGCGCGCGCTTCAGGTCCTCGAAAGACTCGTTCCAGTTGAATTACGCCCTTTATGCATCAACCTGCTTGGAAGTGGTTTCGAAGAAAGGCGATCACTGGAATCCAGCGTTGGTGGCATTCTCCGTAAGAATGAGGAATGGAATGAAGAGCGTGCCAAACGAGAGCGCACGGAACTTGAAGAGCGTCTCCGAAAACTACGGGAGGAGAAGGCCAAGATCGATCGGCGGCTCCGCGACATCCGGGAATCCGAAACCCATTCACAATCCATTGCAGAAGGAACTTATCGAGGCACCGCAGCCCGAATCGCTGAGGCTGTCAACCTTCACAGAGGCGCTTACGACTGGTTTACGGATAACATCCCAATAGACAAAACCTGCCAGATGTCCGTAAGTAATCTGCGTAGCGTTCTCGCGGACCTTCGCCATTTCACAACAGAAAAACGTAGAGAATTGCACCTTGCATGGCCCGAAGCCTTACCAGCTCCAGAACGCTTTGCCAATCTTGTTCAGAACGAGGCAAAGGCGACCGAGGAAGAACATGGCTCGATGAGCGGAGCCGATGAACATATCGCCGAACTATTATCCAAGAGTAACGCAACGACCATTGAGGAAATACATAAGGCGCTTTCGGATTTTCAAGGCACTCGTAGAAACCTGGTGGCGTCACCGCACGGATGGATGCGCGATGCACTTCGCGATATCTTGGGGGGCAATTCATCCTTGTGGCGTGAGCTTTCCCGTGTCACAAGAGACGCTATCGCGTCAATCGAACCGTTAGTGGCTGTCGCGGACGATACAAGTATTGATTTCCCGGACACCACCAGCATCAGGACGCTGCATGAGGACGCCTGCAAACTGAAGCAGCATATGGAGAATGGTGGGAAACTGGGTTGGGGTCTGTTTCGTCCTAGAGTAGTCAGAGAGCGGCTTTACGTAATCAAGACTGTGCGCATTGGCGGATGTCCTTGTTCTACGGTCGAGCATTTCTCAGTTCTTTCCGATGCATTGCATGTCCGGATCGAGTGTGAAAGGGCATGGGGATTCTGGATTGGTCGCTCCGAACAGACGCAAGGTCCTTACGCTCTGCAGCTTGCCGTGCTCAAATCACTGTACGACGCTCTTGAAAACGCTTTGTATCTTGAAACGCTCATTAAAAAAAGCCGTGAGACCATACGGCAGTGTCCGGGCATAAGCGAACCTGTCTGGGCTGAAGAATCTGAGGTTGAAAGAATAATTGCATCGTGCCGCCTTGCACAAGCCCGTCAACGCAAACGGCTTGTCGCCGAAGAAATACAAGGAATTGAGGCTCTGGTATCATCTATTGCTGCCACGAACAATGCGCATGCGGTGACGAATGAATTGCTGCACGCGATTCGTAACCGCAACGTAGATGGATTCGCGAATGCCGCGAGTAAGGTTCAGGAGTTGAGAGAGGAACGTCAGCGCCTTCAGAGGGTGGATGAATACCTCTCGCAGTTACGCCGTCTGCTTCCAAGTCTTACGGATGAATTGAAGCGAACTTGCGACGAGCCATATTGGGACGAACGGCTTCAACATATCGGGGAAGCTTGGCATTGGGCACAAGCGCGTTATTGGATTGAAGAGTACATCCGCAAGGAGGATGTCCCGGCTCTCGCCAAGCATGCAAAACAGATTGAGGACGAGATCAACGACATTATTGCGAAACTCGCTTCGCTTCATGCTTGGTCATTCTGCTTTTCTCGACTCAAAGAAGATCATCGCCGCCACATGGAAGCGTGGCAGCAATCTATGCGGCGGCTTGGGAAAGGAACCGGTAAGCATGCGCCACGTCACAGACGCGAAGCCCAACAGCACCTCAACCAGTGCCGCAAGGCGGTTCCGGCATGGGTCATGCCGCTCCACCGGGTTTGGGACACGGTGGACCCCGCGCCGGGCATGTTCGATGTCATCATCATTGACGAGGCTTCGCAATGCGGTCTGGAAGGGCTTCCTCTGTTCTATTTGGGCAAAAAGGTGCTCATTGTGGGGGACGATAAGCAGATTAGCCCCGAAGCAGGGTTTATCGACAAGAATGCTGTGTTTCAGTTGATGGAGCAGTTCCTATATGACTTTGACCACAAGGATTCCTTTCATCGTGACGCAAGCCTGTTCGATCATGGGAAACTAAGGTATGGAACCCGGCGAATTACTTTGCGCGAGCATTTCCGCTGCATGCCGGAAATCATCCGCTTCAGCAACGATCTTTGCTATTCCGATACACCGTTGATCCCCCTGAGACAATATGGACCGGACCGGTTGACCCCACTTGAACACGTTTTCGTAAGTGGAGGATATCGCGAAGGGTCCAATAACCGCGCGATAAATAGGCCTGAAGCAGATGCCATCGTCGAACAGATTGTCAAGTTATGTAACGATAGGCGATACGAAGGCAAAACGATGGGTGTAGTTGTTCTCCAAGGCGAAGCGCAAGCTGGATTGATCGAGGGGCAATTACTTGAACGGTTGGGCGCTGAAGAGATGGAACGGAGGCGTCTTGTCTGCGGAAATCCTTACAGTTTTCAGGGCGACGAGCGCGACATCATGTTGCTGTCAATGGTTGCCGCCCCCAATGAGAGAATTGGCACGCTAACAAAAACGGCTGACGAACGACGCTTCAATGTAGCGGCAAGCCGTGCTCGGGACATGATGGTTCTTTTCCACTCCGTCACCTGCGATGATCTCAGCATCTCCTGTCTTCGGCGACGGTTGCTTGAGTTCTTCGAGAACACAAAGCCACAAATGATTGCAGGAATTGATCGGGATGAACTTGAACGGCGGGCATCCCAAGATAATCGAAGCGTTGTGAATCCCCCCCCGCCATTTGAAAGTTGGTTTGAAGTTGACGTTGCTTTGGAATTGCTCCGTAGGGATTTTATTGTACTTGCACAGCATAAAGTGGCTGGAAAGCGAATCGACCTCGTGGTTGAAGGTGGCCGGGCACGGCTGGCTGTCGAATGCGATGGTGACAAATGGCATGGGGCCGACCGTTACGAAGCGGACATGCAACGCCAACGGCAACTTGAACGTTGCGGATGGGAATTTTTCCGGGTGAGAGAATCCGCTTTCTACACAGATAAGGATGTTTCGCTTCAAGGGCTTTGGTCAATGCTCGAAGAGAGAGGCATTTCCCCCAAATCATTCTTTAGAGACCATCGCACCGAGAACACCGAGGGCGGACAGGAGACTGAGGATTTCGATGTTGACGAAGCTGAAGAAGACGAGCATTGCTACTATCATAAGGAGTCGCCCGGAGATGCTGAAGACGATCCAGACTCAGCAGGTCGTAGGGCAGAAGAAGTTACCGCAGCGGAAATCCAGAATGCCATAATCCATGTGTTGTCAAAATGTCCAAACCAGTCTTGTACTATGCACTCTTTAGCATCTCGTGTTCTCAAAGAGGTAGGGGTTTTGACACACGGGAACCCTCGTAAGGTCTTCGAGCGCCGCGTCATGCGCAGTGTTAATGCTCTGGAAGCCGAGTGTCTTATAGAAAAGTACAAAGCCAAGAATAATCGAATCAGACTTGTGAAATCTTAGATCTTGTTACAGCCTCGTCTTTTTCGGGAAGGTCCTTAGCAAGTCCTTTACACAGCTTTCTGCAGAAGAATACTCGTCCGTTTCGACCACCGGCCCGCGCATGCCGCGGTAAGGGGAAAGTGTGGATTGGTGGTAGGCCAGGAAATCTTCGGGCAGGGTCCTGACCTCGTTTTCCACCAGGCGGTTGATGATCCACTCGGCTTCCTCGCGGGCCTCGGCGTTCCCGGGCAGGAACTCAATCACAATATCCACATGAAAACGCCGCCCGCGGTCGTCCGTAAGATCGACCACAGCTCGTCCAGCGGGCTACGCGCCTTTGTCTTGAGTTCTCGCACGACGTGTGTATAGATCATCTTCGTTTCGAGACTCTTGCGTCCCAGAAGATCCTGGATTTCGCGGATATCAGTGCCGTTCATCAACAGGTGGGTTGCAAAGCTATGTCGAAGCGTGTGCGCCGAGGCGCGTTTAGTGATCCCGGCCCGCCGCACCGCCCGGCGGATGGCGCCTTGCAATGTCTTTTCGTAAACATGGTAGCGACGCATTTTTCCGTCTGCCGGGTCTGTTGCAATCTTGTTGGCAGGAAACACGTACTGCCAACCCCACTCCTTTCCTGCCTCCGGATACTTTCTCGCCAGGGCATCCGGAAGAGGAGCCTCTCCGTACCCTTTCGCCAGGTCGGCTTCGTACCATTCGCGAACCTTGGCCAGATGGACACGCAACTCTTCTCGCAAAGACTCGGGCAACAGAGTTGTCCGATCCTTGTCGCCTTTGCCCCCACGCACGGTTATGAGCCCTGCATCGAAGTCGATATCCATAACACCCACCATGCCATGTAAGGTTAATCGGTTCGGTGATCCGAGTCAAGGTATTTCCTGTGTATTTACTTGACAAGGCCCTATTTGCAGCCTAAAATATCAAACGGTTGGCAAGAACCGTTTGCCGGAGTGATGGAGATTGGGTAGAATAACAAGTCAGCGCTTAAACACAAATCGATGCAACAAACGCACAAGGGAGTCTGAAAATGGAATTAAAAGAAAAAATAAAAAAGGAGATCGATTTGATACCAGAGGAATATTTGCCTCAACTTGAACGATATCTTGAAACGATAAAAAGCGGCAAGCAAAAGCAAACACGTATCAAAACACTACATTTAAAAGGAAAATATGACAATTTGAACGTAAGAAAATTGGCATATGAATAATTATGGACAATTCAATACTGGTTGATACAAATGTACTGATTTATGCTGTTGATGCCGACTCTCGATTTCATGAGCAGGCAGTCAAGTTCTTGTCAGATCCAACATTGAAGCTCTTCACTACTTCTAAAAATATTTCTGAGTTTTTGGTTGTGTTGACCAGAAACGAGGAAATAAAACTCCCTGCAGCCGAATGTTTAGAGATCTTAAATAACATATTGCTTGATATTGTTGTTCTTTATCCCAATCCTATGACAATGAAGGTCTTCCAGGATCTCATCCGTAAACATAATCCTCGTGGTTTATGGATTCATGATGTAGAAATAGCCAGTATTGGTATAGCACATGGTATATCAGTGATTGCCACTAACAATACTGCTGATTTTAAGCGTATTGCAGAATTAGAAATTGTGGAAATATAAATATTGCGCTAATCGGATAAGCGGGAGGTTTTCCCTCCCGCTCTCCACAGCATTCTGCAAGCGGGTCCGCACAGGGCGCTTCCCAAAGCACGTCGGGCCGCAGGCGGACAATAATATCGGAGACATCACAAGATGCCCCTCTGGGACGAGCGATTCAACGATGCGCCGTGCGGTCACTTATCCGTTCGGATTCAATGTGCCTCACGAGCTGATTGAGACTCGCAATTCCCTGCTCCGGGTTCGGCCCTTCACCATGTCCCAAGCATTACCTCA
>Ga0256839_1002341_pt1 | contig 21205 bp, 21 predicted proteins | sample 354166metaG_FD_185968 | JGI IMG/M metagenome (GOLD analysis project Ga0256839, IMG submission 185968) | Hydrothermal vent microbial communities from Mid Atlantic Ridge, Atlantic Ocean - 354-166 | ecosystem: Environmental > Aquatic > Marine > Hydrothermal vents | place: Atlantic Ocean: Mid... | reverse complement strand
GCGGGACCGCACCCCGATTTATTGCCGCGATATCGAGGCCGACGGGGCGATGACGGTGCTGCTGCAGCAAGCCATGCAGCCCAATTTGGTGCAAACGCTGGAGAACAATCCGGCGCTGGTGCATGGGGGGCCGTTTGCCAATATCGCCCATGGCTGTAATTCGGTGGTGGCCACGCAAACGGCGCTGAAAATCAGTGAATATGTAGTGACGGAGGCGGGCTTCGGCGCGGACCTCGGGGCCGAGAAATTTATGAATATCAAGTGCCGTAAAGCGGGGCTTTCGCCAGATGTGGTGGTGCTGGTGGCCACGGTGCGGGCCAGTAAAATGAACGGCGGGGTGGCACGCGCCGACCTTGGCACGGAGGATGTGAATGCGGTGATTGAAGGCTGTGCCAACCTTGGGCGCCATATTGAAAATTTGAAGAGCTTTGGCGTGCCGGTGGTGGTGGCGATTAACCATTTCTCCACAGACACCGAGGGCGAGGTTGAAGCGATCAAGGCCTATGCACGGGATCATGCCTCGGAGGCTATTTTGTGCACCCATTGGGCTGATGGAAGCGCTGGAACCAAGCAGCTGGCAGAGCGGGTGGCGGAAATTGCCGAGTCCAAGGTTGCACAATTCGCACCTTTATACCCTGACGAGATGCCATTGTTTGAAAAAATCGAAACTATTGCCAAAAAAATCTATCGGGCGGAAGAAGTTTTGGCGGATAAGAAAATTCGCCAGCAGTTGCGCGAATGGGAGGCGGCGGGCTATGGCAACCTGCCGGTTTGCATGGCTAAAACACAGTATAGTTTCTCAACCGACCCTGATATGCGCGGCGCGCCCACAGGCTTCTCGCTGCCCATTCGGGAAGTGCGGCTTTCGGCGGGTGCCGGGTTTATTGTGGTGATCTGTGGTGCTATTATGACCATGCCGGGGCTGCCTCGCACACCGGCGGCGAAGAGCATTCGGCTTAATGATGTGGGCGAGATTGAAGGGTTGTTCTAGATGAGCGCTGACAGGATTGACGGCAAGGCCTTTGCGGCCACGGTGCGGGCAAAGGTGGCCACCCATGTGGCGCGGCTGAAAGAAGGAGGCATTACGCCCGGCCTAGCGGTGATACTGGTGGGCGAAGACCCGGCCTCCGAGGTGTATGTGCGCAACAAAGGCAGGCAAACCCTTGAGGTGGGCATGAACTCTTTTGAGCATAAGCTGCCCGCCGACACCCCACGCGAAGAGCTTTTGGCACTGATTAAGAAGCTGAATAACGATCCTACGGTGCATGGCATTCTGTGCCAGTTTCCGGTGCCGGACCATTTGGACGAGGCCGAGATTATTGCCGCGATTGCGCCAGAAAAAGATGTGGACGGGCTGCATGTGCTAAATGCAGGGCGATTAGCGACGGGGCAAAAGGGCTTGGTATCCTGCACGCCTTTGGGGTGCTTGATGCTGCTGCGAGATCGGCTCGGGAGCCTTTCGGGGCTGAATGCAGTGGTGGTTGGGCGCTCTAACTTAGTGGGCAAACCGCTGGCGCAGCTTTTGCTGCGGGATAGTTGCACCGTGACAATCGCGCATTCCCGAACGCGGAATATTGAAGCGCTTTGCCGTCGCGCAGACATTTTGGTGGCGGCCGTTGGGCGGGCGGAGATGATAAATGCAGATTGGATAAAGCCGGGGGCAACGGTAATTGATGTAGGCATTAACCGAATTGCCGCGCCCGAGCGCGGGGATGGCAAGATGCGCCTTGTGGGCGATGTGGATTTTGCCAGCGTTGCAGCCGTGGCGGGGGCCATTACCCCCGTGCCGGGCGGCGTGGGGCCAATGACGATCGCATGTTTGCTGGCCAATACTGTAACGGCCTGTTGCCGCTCCAACGGGCTGAAAGAGCCGGAAGGGCTAACCGCTTAAAGGCTGTTGTCGCTCTCGGTTATAAATAAGTGATCCCACGCACGCTCTACCAATCCGATCGACATTTGCGGGTCAATTCCCTCATACCGGCAGGCCGAAATCATTTGTTCTAACAAGAACTTAGGGTGGTAGGCTGCGTATTCATTGTCTACTTTTGGATAAAGCTCAACCAGCATATGGCTGAGAACCTCCTCTTTGAATTCGATGGGATACTGAGCAACCGTGAGTAGAAATATTTTAATAAACTCATCTCGGTCCGGATTCCCAACAAATATTTTATAGTGAACACGGCGCAGGGCGGCGGCGTCAAAAATTTTGTTGGGCGCGAAGTTGGTGGAAAACATCACCTTGGTATCAAACGGCACGGTAAACTTTTGCCCTGATTGCAGAGTAAGGATGTCAAAACCGGATTCCATCGGCACAATCCAGCGGTTGATAAGAGTTTGCGGCGGGGTGGATTGACGACCAAGATCATCCACAATAAACACCCCGCCAGAGGATTTGAGCTGAAGCGGCGCTTGATAGGTGCGCGAAACCGGATTAAAATTGAGGTCTAGCATATCCATTGTTAGCTCGCCGCCGGTGATCACGGTGGGGCGCTTGCATAGCAGATACCGCTTATCATGGCCGCTGCCAGCCAGCCGCAAGGCGCTTTGGTCTTGGGCCTCTTCTTCAATTTTAACGTGAATGAGCGGATCATATAGTGAGATGACATTGCCAGCGTATTCAATGAATTCTGGCACGTAAATATTGTCGGTATAAGCATTACGAATACCGTCAGCTATCGAGGATTTACCATTGCCGGGAGGGCCGTAAAATAGCACCGAGCGAGGGGAGTTCACGGCCGGGCCAAGCTGGCCAAACATGTGATCATTGAGAATCAAATGCTCCATGCTGTCCTCAAGTGCGGCACGGGGCACGGCAACATCTCTAATAGATTGTGCCTTAATTTGCACTTTATAAACTTCTAACGGCACAGGCACGGCACCATAATATTCTGACTGGGCAAGCGCATCCAGCGCAGTTTGCCGCCCCATCTCGGTGAGCTTATAGCGAAGTTGCTTAGGGTCATCAAAACGAGAGGCCCCCAAGGTTTCGATCATATTTTGCTCACGGGCGATTTCAACCAATTCTTGCGCAACGGGTATCGAAATACGCATAGCGTCTGCAATATCAAGGACATTTTCAAGATTGCGGCGCATCATTGTTTTGAGCAAGATTTCCCGCAAGAGGGTTATATCAATGCCTAGCTCTGCTAGCGTTCTGGGAGCGGTGGGCATCGGGGTGGTTTGGGTCATCGGAATTTCCCTGCTGTGAAAGGTATTTTTAGTTTAACGTGAGGTAAGACCTCAAGGCAAGCCAGTGATTTTCTTGAGGAAATGTTGCCGAGATTGAGGTTTGAATTTGCTATCATGTGTTATATTCTAACACAGAACCTAATGCGAGGGCAGGGCCATTTCACACAAACAATCGCTTAAACTCGGCGGATTTTTGCTGGCGTTTTTCGCCATTGACTTACTCCTGCTCATGCTGCCCTCCAAACTGATGATCACCGGGCATGAGGGCGACCTGATGCATCTGGCAGATGCGGCGCTCAGAATGGCATCTGGGGAACGCCCGCACATTGATTTTATGACCCCAATTGGCATTTTAGGGTTTGCGCCGGTGGCAGGGTTTTTGGCGCTCGGTGTTCCAATAGGCAAAGCGACATTGCTGGCGGGTGCCAGTATATTGGCGCTTATGCTTCCTATTATTTGGTGGGTTGCCGCTACGCGGTTTTCTAAAGGGCAAGCTTACTATTTTGCTTCGATTATGGTCATTACCATGATGGCGGTGGTGTATGGCGGCGGCTCGAACGCAATTTCTCTTTCGATGTATTATAACCGCTGGGGCTGGAGCATTGCCTTTTTAGTTTTGGCCACCATATTGTTTGCGCCACACCGAAAACTGGGGGAAACCTGGGTTGCGCCATTGGTGATCGGGCTGGGCATGGCCACGTTGGCGATGCTAAAAATGACGTTTTTTGTGCCGCTATTTTTGGCTTTGCCAATTATTTTATTGGCAAAAAAGCAAGGGCGGCTGTTGCTAAAAGCCGTGGTGGTTGGGCTAGTGGCTGGTGGTGCTGCGCTTTTGATACTTGGGCCAGATTTCTTTCTGGCCTATCTAGGAGACCTGTTGGCTGTCATGCGGCCAGAATCATCTAGGGTGAATACGGGTGTTAGTTTAAGCGATCTCGTGGCGAGTTCAAAAACGATTGTTACGTCGATCATATTGTTTGCGGCATTGATTTTATTCCGCAAAACCGGGCACATGCACCAAGGGCTGGTTGTGCTGGTGCTTGCGCCCACCTTTGCGTATATCACCTACCAAAACTGGGGGAATGACCCGAAATGGCTCCATTTGGTTATCCTATATATTTGGGTAAACCTGCCCAATGCGGATGCAAAAAATGTGTTTGGCCTGCCTGGCCGCCAAGGGGCATTGGCGCTTATTGTTGCGGCTATCACCATAAGTATTCCGTCTGTGTTTTCTATGGCCACGTCGCCGATCCGTGTGGCTTTGGCCCTTAAAACCGATGGGTTTATCAAGGTTGAAATGATCGATGGCACATCGGATATTTGGCTACCTGAACGGAAGGCAACAAATATTTATGGCGTTGAGGCCATGAGTGGATGGCCGACATTGTCCCCCCATTTGGAGCCGTTGATAATTGCAGGGCGCCAGTTTCCGGATTGCAGCCTCGAAGGCTCAACAATATTGGGGCTATATTCGGGAATGGCTGCGCAATTAGAAGCTTCGGAAAGTGTGCGCGGGCGGCCTGTTCTGGTGGCAGACGTTTTGAGTTTTTTGTGGATAATGGGAGACATTGACCGCGTAAAGGGGGCGGCACCTTGGTATTATGGCGATGATTCAGGTGTGGCAGGCGCGGAATTTATTGCCGTGCCATTTTGCCCGGCAAAGCCTGCTCTCCGTTCCGCTATGATGGGTGAAATTGAAAAAGGTGGGTATGAGCTAAGCGAAGTTTTGCAAACCGAATTGATGGTGCTTTACCGGATTTCTAAACCGGCTGAATGATATGCGCTGCCAAATAGGTAAGCAAGCCGCCAGAAAGGGCGTAGCCAACAGGGAACCTGCGTCGCCACCCACCGCCCTGCCAAGAGGCCCAATCTTTTGGCGCGAGGCCAAGCCAGCCAAAAATTAGATGCGTGAAAACAGCAGTTATGGCGGCCAGTGAAACAAACATGGCAAAGCTTAGCAGCTCTGTGGTGGCGACATATGGGATGATGGCGGTTGTGAACTTTAGGTCGCCGCCCGGGGCAACCCGAATGGCAAATAAAACGAGGCTGATAAGGAAGGCAATGAAGCCATAAAATAGGCGGGTGCCATATTCCCCCAAAGGGAGGACAATTGGGCCTATCAGGATAAATACCAGCACCAAAGACACCGGAACGATATTGGGTATTTTCAGGAATTTAAGGTCTGTCCATGTTGCATAAATGCAAAATGGGAAGGTGACCACCAGAAATACAATCGCCCAATCCGCCATGATTCAGAGGCCGACATTTGCAGAAAGTGCGGCAAGCGCGTCTACCGCTGCCCCAAAATGGCGCGGATGGGAATCTACGGCTTCTTGCAAAAGGCCCCGCGCGATATCGCGGTCATTTCGGTTAATGGCAACTTTGGCGGCTTCATAATAGAGCAGCGCGCGCTCCTCATCAGACATGGGAATAACGGGGAGCTGATATTCACCGCGCAACGCGCGGGTTTGCACGAGGTTAACTTTAGCCCGAAAGAGCGAGGGGTCCGCGCGCAAAGCTTGGCGGAAAAGCTTTTCGGCGTCTTCTATATCGCCCCGCAGGCGCTTAGAAAAACCCCAGTTATTAAGCGTATTTGCGGGGGCGGTGGTGAGGCCACGGGCAATATCGTAAAAGCTATCCGCCTTGCTCCACTCTTTGTTATGGTCGGCCACAATGGCCTCTAGGCGGTAGCGGTCATAGGTCTCATAAGTGGGGGGGATGGCATCCAGCGCGGCTTCGCCTTCCTCCCAACCACCATTGCGAATGTAAGCGTCGGCCATGGCGATGCGATCTTCTACAGTAAGGCCCCCCGCCTCTTGGATGGTTTCGTAAATGAGCACCGCCTCGGCGTGCTGGCCTGCGCGCGAAAGGGAAACCGCCAGGCCACGCTTAGAGTCTATCCGGCTTGGGTCTCGCGCTACGGCATTGCGGAAAAATATGACAGCTTCGTCCGGGTCAGCGAAATTTAGCATAATATCGCTAATGCCGGTGGCATCCAGAACGCCAAGATCGTCGCCCGGAAGCGCACGGTCTGCATCTGTAATTTCGCCGCCACATCCGGCCAGAAAACTGGCGAAAAGGAAAAGGCTTGCCTGAAGGGTGAATTTTGTGCTTCGCATCTTATCCCCGATTTTTTTACTGCCCAAGTAACAGATAGCGCCCATTGCCCCTCCGGACCAGTAAGAAATTGAAATTTTCGGGGATTTCCGCCGAAGTTAACGCTGCAAGTTGGTTTGCCAATATAAGGTTTTGGCGAATATCTTCAGAATTTCCGTTATCAAGAGCAAATGCCCGCCGAAAGCTGGCACGGGCTTTTATAAATTGGTTTGAATTGATCTGGGTTACGCCAAGGTTATTCCATGCTGGCACAAAGCCGGGGTCTTTCTCAACGGCGCGCAGCAAGAACCTTTCAGCCTGATTTAGGCGGCCAAGGCGCAGGTTGGCCGAGCCAATAGCACTAAGGACGTCAACATTTAGGCCATGGTCTGTGACAGCGCGGGTATAAGAATCTAAAGCAAGTTGAAATTCGCCCGCAACCATAAGGCGATGGCCAACAATGAGGCCGTCAACCGCTTCGGTTACGGAGGCCGTTCCCCGCGGCGGTGCGACCCCTTCACGGTTGTTGCTTAACGGTCCATTTACACCTTCACAGGCCGCGAGAGCAAAAACCAGCCCTAAAACCAACCGCCGCACTACTGGCCTCCGCCACCTAAGTTAACATAAATATCGTAAATCGAGGGGCCAACCAGAATTATAAGCAGAGGCGGCACTGTAAATAGCATGGTGCCAAGGGTCATTTTTGTGGGCAACTTATTGGCTTTTTCTTCCGCGCGCATGATGCGCTTGTCACGCATTTCAAAGGCGTAAATGCGAAGCGCGTCTGAGATGGAGGTACCAAAGTTTGCAGATTGCACGAGCACGGTCACAAACGAACTGATATCGGTAACACCGCAGCGCTCCCCAAGATCTCGTAATACAGAAACCCGTTCTTTACCGGCGCGCAACTCATTGGCAACGACGCCAAATTCCTCCGACAGCGCTTTATTTGAGTGTTTTATCTCTGTCGCCACACGCACAATGGATTGGTCAAGGGATTGACCTGCTTCAACACAAACCAACATGAGATCGAGCGCATCGGGAAAACCGTCTTCCAAGTCGCCTTGGCGCGTTTGCCGCCGCCGCTCTACCCAATAATTTGGAAGATAATAGCCGATTGCGCCGGGAAGAATTATATACAGAGTAACTTGTGCCGCAGACAATTCGCCACTCATTATAAGTGCGTAAAGCAGGCCAAAGGCTAAAAAAGTAAGGCCAAGAACCATCCGCAAAAAGTTAAAGTTGCCCACAGCGCCGCGTGAACGGTATCCTGCTTGCATTAGCTTTAGCCTTGCGGCTGTTAATTCGTCTGCATTTTGTGGGGTCAGGTAGGCTTCAAATTTAGCGAGGTTTAGTTTCCCGCTATCATATCTTAGGTTCATGCGAGATTTACCGCTGCCCCCATCTTTCTTTTTGAAGCCAGCGGCCGGAGTGTTACCTTTGCCCAGCTTGGCAAACGGGTCTTCCCCTTTATTGAGAATAACCGGCAGAGACAGCAATATTAGAAATAGCCCAAGCCCTCCGGCCACAATAACAGGGCCTAAAGGGCCAAGGACGGCTGTAATAAATTCAAGTGTTGAGCTGATCACGAGTGATCCTTTCTGAGTGGATTAGACCTTAAAATTAACCATCATTTGCATAAATATAATGTTGACTACTAAAAAAGCAAAAACCACAATGGCGAGGGGAAGAAACACGGGTGTGTTTTCCACGCCGTCATAATATCCGGGTTGTAAAATGTTAATTGCAACCAGCGCAATTATGGGGAAAAAAGACAAGAACCAGCCCGACCATTTTGCCTCGGCGGTAATGGCATCTACCCTGCGAAACAGCTTAAAGCGAGAGCGGATCACCTTGGCCAACCCATCCAGAACTTCGGCCAAGTTACCACCGGATTGAGATTGAATGGACACGGCAACGGCTAAAAACCGGAGGTCTTGCACATCTACCCGTTCTGTCATTTTACGCAGAGAGTCTGATATTTCGGCACCAAAATTGGCTTCGTCGACCAGAATTCCAAATTCGGTGCCTAATGGGTCCGGCATTTCTTGGGCAACAATATTAACCGAGCTTGTAAATGGGTGGCCCACGCGCAAACTTCGAACCATTAGCTCTACGGCATCGGGGAGCTGCTCCTCAAACATATCCATCCGCTTTTTGGCTTTGGAACTGAGCCACACATAAACCGCGCCATAACCCATAACAACGGACACAATGATCCGCATGGTTAGGTTGGCAGAGGTTGCAAATGTAAGGGCAGCAAAGGCGATTACGATGAGCAGGAGAACAACTGAAAGCAACGCATTTGGCGTAAACGCAATATTGGCGATAGAGGCCTTTTTTGACAGAATGCCGATAACAGGGAGGCGCAGGGTGCGGGTATGCTGCTCACGCTCTTTGCGCAAAGTGTCCATCACGGATTCACGGGTTCCGCCCTGTTCTAAAAGCTGCAACCGCCGGTTAACGCGGCTTTCAAGCCGCACGGATTTACCAAAGACCGCGAGGTAAATGCCTTCAATAAGGAATAAAACTGCGGCAAAGATGACCGCATAAATAAGGGGTTCAATACTCATAGATTAACCTCCGTATTATCGGCATAAACCGGTGTATCTGAAAAGAGCGAGACGGGGAGGTTGAAACCCCATTGCTGAAAGCGCTCCATAAAGGCAGAGCGCAGGCCTGTGCCCGTGAAATGGCCATGGATTTTACCGTCTTCATCAACATAATCGCGCTTAAACTTAAAGATCTCCTGCATGGAAATGATATCACCTTCCATACCCGTGATCTCTGTTATGGACACCATGCGGCGGGAGCCATCCGTCAGGCGCGAGACTTGCACAATCAGGTTAACCGCTGATGAAATTTGCCCGCGTGAGGCCTTAATCGGCATATCTACACCTGACATCGCAATCATATTTTCGAGCCGCGAAAGACTATCGCGCGCCGAGTTGGCGTGAATTGTGGTCATCGAACCATCATGGCCAGTGTTCATGGCTTGCAACATGTCGATCACCTCGTCACCACGGGTCTCGCCGACGATAATGCGGTCAGGGCGCATCCGCAGGGCGTTTCGCAGCAGGTCGCGCTGGGAAACCTCACCTTTGCCCTCCACGTTGGCGGGGCGGCTTTCCATCCGGCCCACATGGGCTTGCTGGAGCTGAAGTTCGGCCGTGTCCTCAATGGTTACGATCCGCTCTTTGGCCCCAATGAAGCCGGAAAGCGCGTTAAGCGTAGTGGTTTTACCGGAGCCTGTGCCGCCAGACACAATGATATTCAGGCGGGTGGCCACGGCAGCCTGTAGGTAGGTGGCCATTGGCTCGTTAAAGGCACCAAAGTTTATCAGCTCTTCAATCGAGAGCTTGTCCTTGGAGAATTTACGGATAGAAACCAGCGCGCCATCCACCGCACAGGGCGGGACCATGGCGTTAAAGCGCGAGCCATCCGAGAGCCGCGCATCCACGTAAGGGTGGCTTTCATCAACGCGGCGCCCAACGGCGGACACGATTTTATCAATCACGCGCAAGAGGTGGCGGTCATCCTTAAAGCGCACATTGGTGTGCTCAAGCTTGCCAAAACGCTCCACAAACACCTGAAACGGGCCGTTGATAAGGATATCGTTAACGGTTTCATCGCGCAAAAGCGGCTGAATGGGGCCAAGGCCCGTGACCTCGTCCATCAGGTCTTGCAGCAGTTCTTTTTGGTCTTGGCCGTTCAGCACCACCCCAAGCTCATGGATACTCTCACGGGCAATCGTCCCGATTTCACGGCGCAGGTCGGCTTCGGCGGCTTGGTCAATCGCGGATAGATTAAGGGTTTCAAGCAAGCGCTTATGCACCTCCATGCGCACATCCATCAGCTTGTCCAGCCGCTTTTGCTCCCGCTGGTGCGCGTCTTGCTCATCCACCGACATTTGGTTGCTGTCGGTCGGTCGGGCTTTCTGAATCACTTCCGGCTCAAGCGACAGCTCACCAATTATGGGTTGGGCCTCTGGCGCGGGCTGTTGATTTTGCTTGAAGCGTCCGAACATGCGTTTCTCCGTTTAGTCTACAACAGCCGCGCGGGCTTCTTTGGTAAGGTCTACCAAAGTCCCTGCGATTTTCTTAATCTCTTTGCGAAGCGGGTTTTTAGCCGCAGAAATGGCCAATGGCTCACCCTGATCACCCGCTTGTGTCACCGCCTTGCCGCCGTCAGGCAGCAAAATACCAATTTCAATCCCGAGACTCTCCGAAAAACGGCCAACGCGGGTTTTCCCGTTTAGGTCCGCAAAGCCCGGTGCGCGATTGAGAATATACTGGATTTTTTCACCCGGAAGATCTTCTCCGCGCAGCACCCGAAGGTAGCGCATTAGGTTTTGAGCTGAGCGCATATCAAGCTCTAGCAATGAAAAATAGGTTTCAGCGTTGGTCAGCACCGCGGCGGACCAATCGGTCAGCGCTTTTGGCAGATCAACGATAATGAAATCATAGCGCGCTTGCAGGAGCCGCAAAAGCTTTTCAATATAGTCTGAATTCACGATATCTAGCGGCATAACCTCTGGCGGAGAAGTCATAACGGCCAGCAATGACTTATAGGACGTCATGGCCTGTGAAAGCGTATCGCCCGCTAGGGTATCTGGCTCGGTTAGCAGATCAAACACCGTTTCGCGGCGGGCCATATCCAACAATGTGGCGACAGAGCCAAACTGGAAATCAAGGTCGATCAACGCAACGCGCATATCGTCTTTACGGGTCGCGATTGCCATCTCCCATGCCAGATTAACCGCAAAAGTTGAGCCGCCAACGCCGCCAGCAGCACCATAAACTGGGAGAATCACCCCACTACGGGCTTTTTTATGCGAAAGTTCTGTTGGGGCCGCATTCCGTTTATCCCTTAGGTTATTGAAAATATTTGAAAGTGCGTTATCGGGCAACGGGTAAGGCGCAAAATCATCAGCGCCAAGCTTAAGCAAGTGGTGCAGCGCGGTCGGAGACACATCTTTGGCGATCAGCACAACCGTAAACCCAGCCTTTTTGGCTGCGCGCACAAAGCTATCTATCGGCTCTAGGTTGTGCTCATCCTCTGATTCAACACATACAATAAGGGTTTCGTCGCCAATCATGGCCCCGCGGCCCAGCATCTCGCCAGCCGCCGCTACGGTAACATTGCCCCAGTTTTGCCCAAACAACCCATGAAGCTCACCATTTAGCTGCTCAAAGCTCGCAGGCCTTGAGGCCACGGCAAAGGCATCCATTTTTCGGTCCATTAATTTTAACAACGCCAACTGAGCACCTCAATGATTGTGTGAACGCAAATTTAACTGATTAAGTCAATCACATAGACTATTCGAATTATTAGGAAAACAAAAGTATTAGTGATTTAATGTTACCAACGAATGACATATGCGCGACAGGGATACAATTCGCTTTTGTCGCAATGCACAACACTTGTTAACCTATGCGCAAACAATTGCCGAGTGGCTTTTGCGCTTCGGTGACTATAGAAGGTTTAGTTTTGGAAGGCAAGTTACTATGCAGCAACAAAAAAACCCCTCCCGACATGGCCGGAAGGGGTTTGTTACCAAGATTTTAACCGGTAATCAGAGTTCTGATTCGCCAGCTATTGTGGCATCGCCTTCAACGTAGTTCCCATAAACAATCACAGCGCGTTTGCCATCAAAGTCTGAAGGGATCACCCTTGGGGCAAATCCAAACACGTCTGTCACGGTCCGCCGGTTGAGGCGCTCGCGATTTTCGGTGTTTACCACGGGTTGAGTTTCCCCGAGAGACGTGAACGCCTCTAACCGACTGCGCGGTGCCCCTTGTGAAACAAGGTAATTAACCGCAGCACGGGCGCGGCGCAAGCCAAGCCGGCGATTAAAGCTGTCAGAGCCAACTTTATCTGTATGGCCATATACCCGGAATTTAACCGTTGGGTGCGCCATAATCCAAGCTGCTTGCAGGTTCAATATCCGCTTCGCCTCTCCATCCAACTGGGTTGAATTGAAGTCAAAGTTGATCATGGTTGGCACTTCATCGCGGAATTGCTGCGACAAGCCTTGCAGATATGCGGCAGAGCCACCTTGGCCGGTTTGCACCAGATAGTTTTGGGTGCTTGCTTGAGAAAAGCTATTTTGGTTAGGCAGATTACCCGCCGTTTCCAAACAGCCACTCAAGGCCAAAATGGCGGAGATACCTATGATTTTGTTAAGTCGTTTCATGTCCTTACTCCATCACATATCCGGCAGAGCTATCAAAGCTCAGTTGCGTTATTGAGGCACCAGACCCCGCCGCACCTTCGGTCCGACCTGTCAAAAACAGCTCTGCTTCTGTTGGGATCCGCATCCGATCAGTTGGCAAAGACAGCGCGTCTGACGTTGTTGGCGTCACCAAATGTGGTGTCACAATGATCACCAATTCGGTTTGCCGGCGCTGAAACTCCGCTGAGCGAAAAAGCGCACCGAGGATTGGCACATCACCAAGCCAAGGCACTTGCCCGCTTTGATCTGTGAAATCATCCTGAAGCAAGCCGGCAATAGCAAAGCTTTGCCCGTCACGCATTTCGACAGTGGTACTTGCGCGGCGCACTTTGAAACCAGCAACCGATAAGCCGCCTCCGGTAACAAAGGATGTGTCTTGATCAATAGAGCTAACGGTTGTTTCAAGTTCAAGATTAATGAGATCGCCATCGATCACAGTTGGGAGGAAATTAAGCTCCACACCAAAAGCGCGATACTCAACTCTTATACCGCCGTCTGCTTGCTCCGTAGGGACGGGATATTCACCGCCAGCCAAAAAGCGAGCTGGCTGGCCTGAAATCGCCACGATATTTGGCTCCGCGAGTGTGCGGGCCATGCCCTTATTCTCAAGCGCTTCGATTAAAACATTGACGGCAATGCCGCCAATACCAAAGCCGATGCCGATTGAGCCAGCTGATGCTGCACCCGCTTGCACGGTGCCACCACCTGAAATAGGGATGCCTGCTGAGACGGCTCCCGTGCCGATGGCAATGCCATTTGAAACCGGAATGCCAGCCCCAACACCAACAGACGCGCCAAGGCTTTTGGCAACAGAGCGCTGCATTTCTGCAAACCTTACTTGCAGCATAACTTGCTGGGAGCCACCAACCACCATCATATTGGTAACAAGTTCGGGGCGGTCAGGGTCTACGTATAGCCGAGCTAGCTCCATGGCCCGTGCGACTTTGCGCGCGCCAGAAACTCGGCCCGAAAGCACAATCCCGTCATTGGCGGTGCGCACATCAATGCGCTCCCCCGGCAAGATTTGTGCCAAGCGTTCCTTGAATTCCACCAAATCTGGCGAAACCCGAACATCGACATTCGCGACAAGTTGCCCGTCTTGGTCAAAAATCGTAAGGGTGGTTGTCCCCGCGGATTTGCCCAAAACATAGATCGAACGATCTGAAAGCGACGCGATATCGGCAATTGCCGGATTGGCAACCGATAGTTCTGTAAAGGGACGGTCGATATCTACAACGACCGCTTTATTAATAGCTACGGATATTCTACTGGATACGGCCCCGCGCGATACTGAAAGCACCGCGTTTTGCGCAACAACCGAGCTGGCTGTTGGCGCTGTCAATACGAATCCACAAAGACTCGCTTGAATCAAGCTTTTTAGCTGCATGTGATCCTGCCTCTCAAAATCACCTATGAAAATCAATGAATGGATCTTTTGCCCATTCTTGCGCCCAGCATGCGGCAAATCGGATTCAATTGCAAGAATCAATATGTTAGCGGAGACTCTAAATGCGAATTTTGTGCTTTTAGAGGCAAAAAACGCGGCTCAAGGCCGCGTTTTTAAGGAGAAACAGAGGCGGGGCCTTGGAGAAAAACTATTCACATGGCACTTCGATGCTAACCACTTCCACCCCGCGCCGCTCGCGCCGGAAACACTTTTGAACGACCTCTACAGGTATGATTTCATTACCAATTAAGGAAGATGTATCCACTTCGATAGGGCCGGAAGTGGTGATGTCTGCGACCCCACGTAAGGAGAGCGTTAAACTGCCCGAAGATTGGAACTGTACCAAATTTGCAACAATGTCCGCAGAAACTTGCAATGTTATGGTTCTGGCAATGGTTGGCCGCAGGTTCTCTTGGCTGGATTGCTGGTCAATCGCGATAACTTTTACCTTTTCAATGATCAAACGCGTGACGGTTTGTTCGGCGCTGCGCCCTGTCCAGTAAATATCAACTTCATCACCGGGCTGAAGAAACCCAGAAACGCCAGACGCGACATCAACGCGAATGGCAAAAGCGCGCATGCCCGGCTCAAGCAGGGTGTTAATGCCAATATCTTCGCCAAAATCCGTAACCTTTATGGCCATAAGCGGCTCACCGGCTTCTAATACGCGCTTAACATAGCGAGGCCCGTCAGCCTCTGTGCCAATAACCTCTTCGATACTAGAAAATACATTCTCAGGCAGGAAATTGGACGGCCAATTCACAACGCTCAAATCTTCGGCAACTAAGCGATGTGCAAAGGAAACTTGGCGGGCAAGCACAACAACAGGCGTTGTCTCTACAACCATTTCACGGGTTTTGCGCAATTCGTTGCTGAGCCGGTTGATTTCGGCATCTTTGGTAGAAAACTGGCCTTGGATAAGCAAGGCTGCATAGCCCGCTGTGGCGATCCCGATCACTAGAACAAGTAGAAATATTAGCCGCATAATGTTCCCTCATATATAGAGCCACTTCATATATGACGGTATTCGCACTAAATCAGGGCGAAATCAATGGGGGGGTGTCGAGTGTAGATGTGTTGACGCGAAATCAGGTAAAGGCATCCGCTACTTCGGAAATAATACCAGTGCTTATTGCCGTTGCGGCTGAAGTCAAACTTAAATCGATCAGCGATACAACTAGGATAGCCATGGTAACCAAAGCCGCTGTAAGGACCACCCAATCAACGGTAACGGCCGCTTGGTCGTCTTTCAAAAAGCCGGAAAGTATGTTTTTGATAACCAAAGTATAACACCTCTTACGCTCACATGGTTGATAGTGGCTTTCCGGAAGCCCATAGAGCAAATGAATGCTCTATGGTAAGATAATATATACGCTTTATAGGTGTATAGCCTAATAAATTAGGTAAGCGCGGTCGCAACTTCGGAGCTAAGCCCAGTGGCGATCTGTGTGGCCGCAGATGTCAAGCCATTTTCGATGACCAAAGCAACTGCGATTGCAATGCCAACAACAGCCGCGGTCAAAACAACCCAGTCTACTGTTACAGCGCCGTCTTCGTCTTTTACGAATGCGTTCAAGAATTTTTTCATTTTGTTTCCCTCCTAGGAATACATTATTTGATTTTTTCTGGCCAAAATAGCCCACCACTCACGCCCAAAATGGGCATCCCAACGCTAGCTATTCACTTGAATACCCAGAGACTAAGTCCGCCAAAGCGGGCTATGAGCGACAGGTGATCGCTTGGTTGTTTGCAATATGTAAAAAGAATGTGGCGAAACAATGGCCACGTGCCCATATTTTGGTTAGTAAATTAAAGATAGTAATAACAATAGGATACATGTAGTTATGTTTGAGTGTTCGTGAAATCCCCCCTGTAATAAACCTCAGAAAAAGCAGAATCTCTTGGGAAGTGGCTAGAATCCTCATTATAAGCAGCGGAATGCGAATCAAATAAAAGGACGTCACTGTGGCTCTCGGACATCAAAATATTGAGCATCTTCCGTTGGTGGTAGATGTAGATGGGAGCCTTTTGAAAACCGACCTCCTGTTTGAAAGTTTTTGGGCTGCACTTGGCCAAAATCCAGTGCTGTGTTTGCTCGCCATTCTCCGATATGGCTTCAATAGACCAATGCTGAAAATGAAATTGGCGCACCTGGCGACGCTTGATATTTCGCTACTTCCGTTGCGTCAGGAGGTGGTTGAGCGCATTTTGGAAGCAACCGCTGCGGGCCGTGTTGTGGTTTTGGCTTCTGGATCACATATGTCTCTGGTTGAATCCCTTTCTGAGCGCCTAAATTTGGAATCTCCCCCGATGGGGTCAGACGGGCAGGTAAATTTAACAGGATCAACCAAAGCCAAAGCCCTTAATGCGCGGTTTGGAGCAGGGAAATATACCTATATCGGCGATTCATCTGCGGATATTCCGGTTTGGCAGGCGGCGAAGGCTGGATTTGTTGTCGCGCCAAGCCGCGCGATGGAACGCAAAATCGAGCACGCGGGATTGGCGGTTTTACCACTCGGCAAGCGGGCCAAATGGACGGCTCTCATTGCGGCTTTAAGGCCATATCAGTGGGTTAAAAACATTTTGCTCTTATTGCCCCTTCTCGCGGCGCACCAAGCCAATATTGGCGGATTTATGCTGGTGGCTTGGGGGATTGCGCTCTTTTCGGCTGCGGCGTCTAGCATATATATAGTGAATGATCTGATGGATTTAGAGGCCGACCGTCAGCATGAAACCAAGCGCCATCGGCCCTTTGCTGCAGGGGATGCCAGCCTTCTTTCTGGCATGGGGCTGAGCGCAGCTTTAGGCATGTCGGCGCTTGGTGGCGCTGTGTTGCATAGCTGGCAAATGGCGGCGATTATTGCGCTATATATGGCGTTGTCGCTGTCCTATTCTATGGGGCTTAAGCGGCTGCGCTGGGTCGATATTTCTATGTTGGCGGCACTTTATACCTTGCGGGTGGTCGCTGGGTCGGTGGCTGTGGGGGTTGCGATGTCTGGCTGGCTTGGGGCTTTTATATTCCCGATATTTTTAGCGCTTGGCGGGGTTAAACGGCTGATTGAACTGGGCAAAGCAAAAAATGAAGCCCCGTTGCCCGGGCGGGGCTATGCGCGGCGCGATAGGGCGGATTTGCGCAATATCTCCATAACGGCCTCGGTGGCGGCATTGGTGGTTTACACGCTCTATACCTATAGTGACATCGCCGCCATGCTTTACCAAAACCCGCTAGAAATCCGCCTTGCGGCCATCCCGGTGGCTTTGTGGCTCGCGCGGATGATCACCCTCGGCTGGCGCGGCAAAATGGATTATGACCCAATCGTGTTTGCTTTGCGAGACCCGATCGGGCTGGCGCTGGTTGGCGCAGGGGCGTTTATGCTGGTGCAGGCGGCGGGCTAAATAGACAGTTTTTTGAAGATAAATTCCGGAATGGTGCGGATAACCAGCATGATATAGCGCCAGAAAAACGGCGTGTAGATCACATTGCGCTTTTTAGCCACTGCTTTCATGAGGCTGTTGGCAATGTCCTCTGGCGTGGCAACAAGGAACATGCCCTCAAGGCCCCATGTCATGCCTGTATCAACGAATCCGGGTTTAACCGTCATCACATGCACCCCTTTGCGGGCCAGCCGGTTGCGCAGGCCAGAAAGATAGGTGGCAAAACCTGCCTTTGCAGCCCCGTAAACGTAGTTTCCGATTCGGCCACGGTCTCCGGCTACAGAGGTTACGCCAATAATGGTGCCGCTGCCGCGTTTCTCAAGTAAGGGTGCAAGGCGCTGGAGAAAGCGGGCGGGGCCGGTGAAGCTATCTTGAATGGTGCCGTCAACTAGGCTTGGGTCGGCGTCTATTGCTGATTGTTCGGGCATAGAACCCACAAAAACAGCGGCGTTTAAGGGGGCATTGCTTAGAGCGATCTCGTCTATAATGGTCTCGAACTTTTCCGGCTTTCGGGCGTCAAAAGCCACGGCTTTGGCCCGGGCTGCCCCGCGAATTTCGCAATCAGCAGCGATGCACTTTAGCTCGGGTAAATCGCGGCCCAAAAGCAGCAGCTCGGCCCCGTTTTCAGCGCATTTGCGGGCAAAAGCGCGGGCAATGGCAGAGGTCGCTCCGAGGATAATCCATGTTTCGCTCATGCGTGGCCCCTTATATTTAACCGTTTTACAAGGGCGGTTTCAAAAACGCCTTTTGGGTCGGCTTTTGTGACTTCTGTGCGGAAATCGTCAAGCTCGGAATACATATCAGCCAAATACCCTGCTTCTAGGCTGGAATCTTTAGCGAGATAAACCCGCCCGCCCGCAGAGCGCGCCAGCTCATTAAGCCGCGCCAAAAGCGCTTTGGCAGTGGGTTTGTTTACTATATCGACCGCCAGCGTAAAGCCTTCCATAGGAAAGGACATCATGCCGCCACGCCCGTGGCCAAGGCGCTTAAGCACCGATAGCGGCGAGGCAAGGCCGGATGCCACCACGGCTTCCAGCATCAAGGCCAGTGTCGCGGGGGCCTCGCTATCTGGCAACACACATTGGAATTGATGAAAACCGCGCTTGCCATAAAGGCGGTTCCAGTGCCGCAAGCTGTCTAGCGGGAAGAAAAATTTGTGCAAGGGGCGCTCACGATCGCGCCCATCTTCAGAAATGCGCTTATAATAGAGCCAGTTAAAGGCTTTAACGATGGGCCTGCTCATGGCAAAGCTTGGGGCGTTAAATGGCACAGCGCGCGCTTTTTTTGGTTTTTCAAAGCGCTCGTGTGAAAAATGCGCTTCTTCCATAATCCCGCGCCCAAGGTGAATGCCGCCCGCTGTCATATCCAGCCATCCGACTTGAAAATCAGCGCGAGAGGCGTTGAAGGCTTCAAGAAAGGCATCCAAATCTTCCATCCGGCGCTCTTGCACGGCCACACTGCCTGCGGGGCATTTGGCGAGGTGGAAGCGCGCCGAAACGATGATGCCCGTTTGGCCAAGCCCGCCGATGGTGGCGCGAAAAAGCTTGGGCTTGGATTTGAGGGATATGCGCTGGGTTTTGCCATTGGTGCCCATAAGCACGAGGCTGTCAACATGCTGGCCAAAGCTGCCCGCAAGGTGGTGGTTTTTACCATGCACATCATTGGCTATGCAGCCGCCAAGGGTCGCGTAGCCGGTGCCGGGCATCACAGCGGGCATCCAGCCTTTGGGGGCGAATGTGTTTAATATGTCGGTGATCGTCACACCCGCTTCGGCCTCCAATAGGCCGGAGTCAGCATCAAAGCTGATGAAGCGGTCTAGGCGGGTCATGTCTATGGCATGGGTCGCCAGATTGGCATCACCGTAAGAGCGGCGCGCGCCGATGGCGGGGCAGGGGGTGTCTTTGAGAATGTCAGCGAGGGCTGACAGCCGCTCGGGGCGGGCCAGATTGGCGTCTTGCGTAATCGCGCCCCCCCAGCCTGTTAGCTCGTCTTTTTTCCAGCGCATCATATGGTCCCTTTTCGCTCTGCTAATGGGAATACTATAAGTCCGATCAGAATGGCAAACCAAAGTGTGGTGATGCGGATAATTATTGTGGCGGGGAGGGCAGCTTCAAGCGGCACAGCTTGCAAGGCCAACAGGCCGATCATCACAGCCTCGGCCCCACCAAGCCCGCCGGGCAAGCCCGTGGCACCGCCACCAAGCATAGCAAACAAGAATATACCAACGGCTATCCAGAAGCTTATTTTAACGTCGAACCAACCGAGGAGCAGGTAAAAGGCGTAGCCCTCACAAAGCCACCCTAATGCGCCAAGGGCGAGAGCTGGGACCGCCACTTTCCACGCGGAAAAAGCAGAAAGCTGCCGGAAAGCGCGGCGCAGGCCAGCAAACAGGCGCGCGCCTCGGCCAAGGGCTTGCCATGCGAGGGTAATCAGGCGGCTGAGAAATTTTGGATTGGTGGCTAGAAAGGCCAACCCAAGCGCCAGCGCTACCACCCAATACACCCCGCCAGCCCCGCCAAAGCCCAATAGAGCCGAGATGAGCAAAAGCACCGCCACCGCTGAAAGGTCAGCGGCGCGGTCGCCCAGCATCATCGGAGAAGATTGCAGCAGCCCAACCCCTGTTTCGCGCTTTATCCAACGCAGGCGAACCAACTCCCCCACTCGGCCAGGGGTGATGGTGAGGGCAAACCCCGCGAGGTAAATAACCACGTTGCGGGGCAGGGTTATGCCAAGGTTAAGGGCGCGCGTGAACAAATGCCAACGCAGAGCACGGAGGCAGTAGTTTCCCAAGGACAGACCGAGCAGAATACCAAACTGCCCCCAGCCCAGCTTGGAAAGAGAGTTTTTGGTTTCTGCCCAGCCGGTATAAAAAATGAGCATGCCCATGCCGATGAGGAACAGAGCAAGCATACCGAGGCCAAATAGCAGATCTTTGTGGGTTTTGAAAAATGCCATACTGTGACCTAGCATAGTTTGGCAGGCAAGGAACCCAGCCAATAAATTTTCCTTTGGGCTTTACGGTGCGATCGGGTTTTGCAATCGGTAAAGCACATGCCAGCTTAAGGGGTGACTTTTCTCCAGCATCGGATGCCTAAAATCCTCAAGCGGGTCGCTTTGCATGCCAAGCCGCCGCATGAGCGCAATAGACCGCAGGTTTACGCGGGAGGTAAAGCTAACGATTTCAGACAGATTGAGCGCGGTAAACCCCCAGTTGAGGCACGCATGCGCGGCCTCAAAAGCAAACCCTTTTCCCCATGCTGCGCGCTGCAAACGCCAGCCAACTTCTACACAAGGGGTGAACGGTGTTTGATAGTTTGGATGAGTGAGGCCAGTGAAGCCCAAAAACGCATCATTGGCTTTTAGCTGAAGGGCAAACAAGCCAAAGCCGTTTTTGGCCCAGTGGGCTTGGATGCGGGTAAAATACGCCTCGGTTTGTGCCGTTGACATAACACTTGGAAAGTGGAGCATCACCTCTGGGTCGGCGTTCATGTCCGCCAAGTGGCTCAGGTGAGGTGTGCTTATAGGAACAAGCCGAAGCCGCTTGGTGCTGATCAAAACCCGAAACCCTTTGCGTAATCATTGATAATATCACGATATACAGCCTGCATAACGTCTGAGGGTTGCTGCCCAGCAATGCGCGCGCCAAGAGCATCGCCCGCGTCCGTCTTGCTCCCCTTCATTTCTTGCAAAACCGCATGGCCGCAGAAGGGAACATGGACTTCAGAATACCCGCCCTCATGGGCCATAACCAGCTTACCACCGCACAGCGTATCTGCGGCTTGCATCAGAGCGCGGGTCATGTG